>JGI24021J15306_10003219_pt1 | contig 18297 bp, 8 predicted proteins | sample Ectturendosymbi1_FD_15306 | JGI IMG/M metagenome (IMG submission 15306)
CCCCCCTCCCCTCCCCAGCTATCAACATTTCTGGCTGCGCGCCTGACTCATCACGAAGAAATAAACCAGCATTACATTAAACGTACACTGTATTTTTGTAGAACAGTTACCCGATTTTCACTCTGAATACATGTGAGGACAAATGTTATCACAAACGTGACGCAAAAATCAATATACCCAAGCATGATTTCACTCCCTTTGAAATGATTCTTGCACTTTTTTTGCGTTACTGCTTTCGCGTGGTCTGGCATATTTCACCACCAAGTGAACTAGCTTATCGTTACTCTCACAGCATTCAGCCACGCCTCGTGTTATTCTAGTTAAACGCCTCGTATTATTCTAGTTAAACGCCTTGTATTATTCTAGTTACTGAGTTCTGCTTTCAATACTATCGATCTTACGCATTGTACAAGCGTTCTGTGCGTCATTGCGACGACGTTGTTGGCTGTTGCATTGCTCGACTTTCAGAGTCAGATACTTTCAGTATTGGAATGGCAGCAATTATCAGGGATAAACATATTTTCAGGTTTCCTATTGCATTTGTCGAAACTTGTGTTCTAACTTAAAATTGAGTTTTTTGCTTTCTCTGGTTTAGCTTTAACCTTTCAGCGTTTCACCTGTAAGCGTTGCTTGCAGATTGTAGGACTGACGATGCGTAGAGTTACGTGAAATCGATTTCCTATTGCAAATTTTCTGATTGATTCAAACCCTTCACCTGTGTGCTGGAGTCTAGTAACTCGAATAGCGATATGTGCAATTTTGGATCATCGCAAAAAGATGAAAGCAGCGCCCAGTCGGCTGATTCCTCGAAAACTTACAGCAAACTTAAAGTTCTTCATAAACTTGCGTGTCTTGTTTTTCAAGACATTAGAAAGCAGTCACACTGTAAAGCATCTGGCAAGGCATATTTCGTTCATGACGTTAAATGCTTATCAAAACTCCAACAGCATAGCGCTCCTGCATTTTTTGTAATTCCAAGTCACGAAGTTTTTCAAACTGATTATAATTATTTCAGTTTCTCTTACAAAAACAACAAGTCAGTCTTAATCTCTAACTTTTTAAGATATCAGCACAAAAAATAAAATATGGACAAACAGGTTTTTTCTAAAGATACGGACTCTCCAAATACACAAGTTCCGCAAACAGCATGGTTGGTTTTTATACATTCTTAATCTTAACGTTTACTACTCAAATTTTTAGCAACTTTAAGGAAAAATAATGTTGACAAACAAAATTGCGATCTGCGGGCCAGCACAAGCAAATTTTGATGCCAGTCTCTGCTTTTACTCTTTTCCTGTTGCAGAACTCAAGTGGCTCAGAAGAGGCAAAGTTCGTTGCAAGTGTGGGTAACAGACATCCAGGTTCAGCTGGTTTGAAACAATTATCTCAGTGGTAAAAATCATTCATCTTCGTAATGTCTCATTTCGTTGCATCAAAGTCGTAGTGGACGTTTCGCATACTTGAAATTAAATAAATATTAACGAACTGACGTAAACGCTAATCTAAGCCATGGCTGAGCAAGTTATTTATATGGAAAAATCAGAAAAAATGCCATAGGCTACAGATTTTTTGTGATGCTATGGAATCGTTCCTGTCAATCCAAATAACCAAAGTTTGATCTTTTCAGGGAATGCTGTGTTTATTGATTGTAAAAGTTTGAAACCTTATTATACTGTAGTTGTACTTATTGATTCAAACAGCAGTTTTCAAAACAAGACGTTTGACTCGTGTTCCTGAGCTTAGATGTACAACCTTTCGCATATATTCTGCATAATAGTGCATTTATCGCTTAAGTAAGGAGTGATGCAAACATTGCAAAAGCTGAGAAGCGACAAAGACATCGTCAACGACCTGGGACTGGCAAAAGGAGCTTCTATGTAGTTTTTTTCAACTTGCTTCTTGTTACATTAAATCTCGTGTGCGAACTTCAGTATTGTATGTGGTTACGATGACTTTGACTGCTTGCTTCCTTCTGACAATATTGAAAATCTAATATATGCGTAACTTCCATTGCAATGTTCAAACATGCCGTTATGTTTCCAACACTAACAATAGTAAGAGAAAACAAATGGATTTTTTGTATCTGTTGCTGACTTGAGAACCTGTTGATTGTGTTGAAATAAGAGAACAGCACCTTTCGTTTGCTCCCTCAAACTTGTTTGCATTCAGATTGTTGTATATATATATTCAATGGAATCAGAACCGTCGCCAGAAAGTTTCAATGCAAGGGCTTTGCGTTTGTGCAGGAGGACTTGACATTCAAAAAATTGACAAAATGTCCACTGATTTATAGTGTTTCATATTTCAATTTGGGGGGTTGCAGCTTTGTTTGGGGTATTAAACCCACCAAAGCCTTCCTCCCGTTGCGACGGGCTGAATGGATTGCAAAGTTCCACTCGATGTATCCACAATTCAACATGTAAATATTATCGGACCAGCTGTGTGTGTCTTGGCGCTCACTGGGCAAGAGTGTTCCCCTTAGCTGTTCCCCCCCAGTGACGTTGTGCACAGCTGACATTCAGATCTGCCAGCAATGACGTCACCCAAACGTACCAAAAAAGAGGTTTACCTTGTATAACGCTTTGGAAGAATTGAGTTACACTGTGCAAAAAAATCAACAGCTTTTCGTGGCAGGAACAAATAAAAGTGAAGGTTTTTGCATATAGCAAAGCTACATGCTTAATGTGAAAGAGAGCATTACAAAATGTACAATTCATGCATCAGATACAGAAACGAATCCGATCGATCTCTTCACTCTTTCTCTCCGAACTTTGATGTAGGCAATGGAGACGCCTATTACAGACAACACACGGAGGAGAAGCAGGATGCCGAAGAACCTTGTGCGAAGCACACGGTTGTCGTAGATCTGCAAAGAGAAAATTAAACGCCTTTTCGCAACTAAAAATAAGACATTGCAAATATAAGCAAATAAAAATTTATCTTAACTTTTCGCAAAATTAGTTATGGTCAACAAAGGTGGGATGCACAACATGATAGACGCTCTTCAGCTTGCTTTACTGACCTGGATCATATTCTGCATGTACTGCATCTATCAATTCTCCTTATTGATTTCATGCGCAATTGCTTTGTTTTGTTGCGGTTACCAGTTTCCTTATGAAGAAACAGGGTTGCCAGGTTGGTCCTTTTGGGGCCAAATTTCAGAAAGTTGGTCCTAAACAACACTTGCTGGCCCCAGAATTTCCGTTTGTCCTGTTGGCTGTTTTTTGGCCCTTTTCCAGGTTAGATTTGGCCCCTTGCAAGAATTAGATCTGACCACCCTGGTCCCTGTTTGAGAAACCATATCTTTTCACTTTTTTGACTAACTGATTGCAGATTTTCACCAAATTCCTATATTTTGAAAGTTTTCGATTACACAATTTTGTTAGGATCCTTAGAGTTTCTGAGTTAATGTGAAAGTAAGTTCATCAGAATACCTGTTAGGTTACTTGTTGCAGTTGTAGAGGTAGCAGTGAGAACTCTTACCTTACCTAATTTACTGTTATTTAGGTGGAACACGTGTTTATTGGTTTTGTTCAGACTGTTGTTTATCGCTTTAGAACGTATCGAGGATAATTTGTCTCAGGTTATGGCTACACTTGGAAATTAAATTGTTTTATTACAATCTTTCATCATGTACTTGTTTTGCTGTTGAGCTTTAATTGTGATTGAAGAACATTGCCATTCAATAAATTGCTAAGTACGGGTTCATACGACTTTGTAACTGCTGATAAATGGCCCTTTTTTGGTCCCTTATCTTATAATTTGGCTCTTTTCTGGACTAGATTTGGCCCCTTGGCGAAAAGTAGATCTGGCCACCCTGTTAAGAAACAGCAGCGCTTGCTCTGATAATAATTTAACACCATTCTGGCTGTTTTATAATAATTGCCAGTTTGTCTTCTCACCTGACAAAACCCTTTATCACACTGTCCTGCGCTCCAGTGCAAACAGGATGAATCAAACACAGCAGCAAAAAGAATTTGGGAAGGAATAACGCCAAGACCTCGAGTCAGCAAAGAAGTTACTCCGAGTGCCAGTGGTTTGTCATCGGGAAGAACAGACCTGTGAAGCGCAATCACATGAAGTAGGTTAAAAGTTCGTTTGTGTAGAAATCACGTACGATCCAAATGTTTTGTATTGGTGTGAAACACGGTGAGCAGCTATCAGGACTGTCTTTACTTAATGTCATTCCTTGCCTTCGTCCGTTAGCAACATCCGCCTACTTCGAAAACTTTATTACAAAAATCCTACCACGGAGAACGTCCACCTTTTTATTGCTCAGCAGTGACAACAACGCCGCAAGTTCGACGGTAATTGCACTGAACAGCTTTAATCAATACAACCCTTTCCAATATATGGAACTGTTTTGAATGACGACCTTTTTATTAAAATCCTTCGCAACAATCATAACCAAACATATCGTTTGCCCTTGCATTAGATTTTTGGACTAGGGTTCATCGCGTCTAATGTAACAAAGTGAGAATAACATCTTTTCTAAGCTTTGCTTGTTGAAACGAGTATTTTTATGACTGCAAATATTAAGTGTACCGCCAAGCAAACAAGTAAAACCTTTTGCGAAACCAACATTCCTTATCGGCTGGCTCTGATTTACTCTGCTTGCAGTTTAAGCTTAAAATTTGAGCCCTAAATTATCCACGCAAATATATCAACTGCACTACCTTGTTTCAAGAACTTGATTCTCTGATACCATTACGTCATACAGAAAAATATCAGTTCTATAGAAACTGAGCAACTTTACTTCTGCAGAGTTCTTCACTTCACCTGCCACAAATTGATGTTGATAAGCTCACCTTACAACTAGACTATAGCTCAATGTTTTTCAAACCTTTTCTCTGCAGAGGAACGTTCCGCAAAAATTTGCATTGTCAATGGAACCCTGTGCAATGACCCGAGTGTCTATATTGCTACAACCGCATAGAACTGCGGTTGCGAATTTCGTCCCAGGCAAATTCGGTCCGTTTCGGTGGAACCCCTGAACCCCTGGCAGCCACTCGCGGAACCCCAGTTGAAAAACATTGTAGCTTGTGGGACTTATTTATTGAAAATATCCTTGTGAACAATAGCATGAGACGTGCTAAGAAACGTTTGTGCCAGTGCTGATATGTGTCAAACAATGACTTAACCAGAGGTGTCAGCCAGGAGGAAAAATAGCTGAAGGGACGCAGTGGCCAACACTCAGAAAAAAAACTTGAGAAATGATGTTGAATCCGGATGTGGATTTCTATGCTAGAAAACCCTAAATTATGGGAAAAACTCCGAAAACGTTTCGAAAAACAAAGAAAACAACAACCTACTGAAAACCAAAAGAATATCAAATACCGAACTATAAATGGAGGCCCGAATTTTACATTTAGCTTGCAATAGGTGGTGGTTCGAACCTTACCCTCGTCACTTGGGCCACTGGTGTCAGGTGATGCAACGATGTGTCGCTAGAGCGGGGCTAAGAACCGAATTATAAAAGAAACTATTAATATAGATATTATATTCCTTGGTGTCATGCAGGATTTTGAATGCGGGTGCAATTTTAACTTTGAAACGACCGGACAAGTGATGTAGGCTAGCCTGCGGTCGAATGTCGTCTCTGTCCTTTGCTCAAAGGATTTTCGACTGGGGTGGGGGAATGGACTTGGTTGGAGAGGAAGACGCAGGGGCTGGGGAAATTATCCCCAAGCAAGCATTGTATGTTAAAAAAACCTGATTGCAAGACACACACGGGGATAATGTAGCACACTGGATTTGTTCCAACTTTTTGAGTGAACATTTTATCAGTTTCTTTTACCAGATTTCCAAGTTTTGAGATCACGAGTAGGGTTTTCAAGCAGAAAAAGTTTAAAAGTGTATTGTTCATGAAAATTAATTTTAATCAACAAAATACCGTCCCCTAAAAATTGTCGGCCGGGGTCATCAGGACCCTCCTTGCTACGCCACTGCATCTAAATCTTCAACTGACCTGGTTATTGTTTTCTTCCGCAAATAACAGCGGTTAGATCTTTCTTTATGCCAGACGTGTGTTTAATGCAGTGATGCTCGAAATGCTGACAAAAATTGATTGGTTATCAAATTCAGAGATAGCAAGATTTAAAACCATATTCAGGCAAACTGTTGAAAAAGATTTACGGAGTAAATAGTCTTTCAAATAATATTTCAAGCCAGATTTCTAAACGTGCCTCATCTGAAGCCCGAACCCGGCCCGGGTCCGACATTCATTTTTGAAACCCAATTTAGGCCAGTCCTTGCCTGGTGCTAAATCTAGCGAAGTCGTTTTTAAAACAAGTAAATAATCGCGTAAGTGATTGACCATTTGCACACAGCTATAAAAATGACGTTTCATGCAGGTCCCCCAGCACCCCAAACAATTTCACAAACCTAAGTTTGAACCTGAATTACAATTCTGATTCACACAACTGCAATCGAAACATCAGACATAGCAAACAAATAGTCAATTAAAAACAAAACTAGCTCATATTTTGTGTTGAATACGAAAGTTTGCAATGGATTTTTGCAGGTAAACGTTGCTTATAAGCACCAATGACGCTAGGTCAACATGGGAAGTACTACGCAATTGACAATTTGCAGTCCGTTTCACACATTTTACAAATCCTCTTGCAATTAAGATGAAATTAGACTTACTTCACAGAACAACGAAGATCGTTTAAAAATGTTTTTAAAATACAGCAATGCACGTTGATTGTCGTAATTAGCAAATATTAAGAAATTAAAAAACATATCTTGTTATCTTTTCATTTATCAGGGCAATGGCACTTATAAAAACATCTCTTCACCTACAGGCGTCAAGGTTCTTCTACAAACGTCAAACAGGACGTGATTTGAGCGCGAAAGTCGTTCGGAATGTATTTCAAATATATGCCGTGTAGTGAAGCAATAACGCATTGGATCGGCCTGAAAGGGGCAAAGGTATATTTAAAAAAAGAAATAAAGCGACAGGCGATCTTAAATAATTCCGCCGGTCTACCTCAAAATAATTACTGTGGCAGCGGGGTAGATAAGTGACGAACTGAAGATGGTAGTCCCCAAGATAGCAGCTGTCACAATGAACAAGTGTGGGCAATCTGACAATGAACATTTTCCTCCGGAAGCTTTACCGTTGTAACTGGAATTTGTGCAGGAGCAATTGCTGTATTCCTGGAACGTAAGATCAGGTTATCGATCGCAAGTTTGGCACTTGCCAAATACAACAAGCAAACTTCCGAACTAAGTTTAACTTGTCAATTTGGCAGAGAACAGAATGCTTTGTAAAATCATTGGGGGACACCTTCTTTGAGCGTTTCAACAATAAGTGATAGTTCAGGATATTCAAAAGGTCGAAGCTCAGTTATCAAATCACAAATTCAGTTTACAAACCAAACAAAAGTTACTGCAGTGATTTCAACGATAACATCGCTGCACATGTTACAATGAAGTTTTTCTAAATTTTCCAGAATGTACAGCACAAAAATGTTTCAGTCATGTTTCATTTAAATCAAATTCATCAGGCGATGCGTTTCCGTAAAGTGACTGAAAAATGTAAAGTATGATGTCCTCTATTCCCACGGAGTTCTGCTGCACGCATGGTTTCACAAGCAAGTCGTTTGCATTTACGAAGCAGACATCTACATTAAAACGAATCGAACCGCTTTATAAAACCTGGTTAAATATTTCAATATTGCAATTGTTTTACTTTACAAAGTGCTGTTTGTTTGGAATTGACTGACTGTGGAACATTACGCACGTTTCAAGTCATAGAGTTCAATTAGAAAGATTTAAACGGGCTTGTGATGTCGAGAAAAATTAGGAATACTTGACAGACACACGCGTGATGTACATGTCTGAATCCTGGGGCTGCTGGATTTGTTTGAAATGAAACCTCAACTGCGTTCGTGCATCCAGCAACGCAGGGCGAGAGGTACGTCACGTCGTCCTCCCCACAAACAGGTGAGAACATTCCGGAACTGCAAAGGCAATCTGCGTTGCATGACGTAGAACTGCAAGTAATAAGCAATACGTTCTGAGCTTATTAGATAAACCTGATACCAATTTTAATAGTTTGAAAAGGCGGCAAGCGGAATAATCAGTAAGAACTGCGTCAGGGTGAAATGCAGCACCCTCCAACCGCGATATTGTCGATTTATTACAGCAATAAAAATTAACTATTCAGGGAGGAATAACCTTGAATCTTGTGAATAGTAAATGAAACTTAAACCATTTGCCCATGGTTCACGCAGCTATCACTTAGCTCCCCTCAAACTCTCTTCAATTTCAATTCTCAAACTGCTCATTTCTGATAAAAATCAGAAATCGTTGCTTTTCAGAACAATTTTAGAAAGCTTCTTGTCCAAAAAGTTGTTTCTTAGCAACGCTATACCGAGTGCTATTAAGAAAAGGACTCTAGAGTTTTTCTAATGTTACAGACAAAAACGTTTGTGTGCAAATTTTGTCGCCTTTAGTTATGAACTCATGTGGGAGGCCTTAGGCCAACTTGAAAATACCGATACGGGGGTGACACGTGGTAGAGTTATTCAACTCGTCTGACTGACTTTGTCTCGTCTCCGGATTGTAAACCCCTGTTCGTAGCAAATGCGACTCTGGCTTCAGAGTAAAAACACACAAAGGGATAGCGGTTAAATACCGCGGAAAATGACCGATTACAAAAATCAAAATGCCCCTCGGTCACCCTGTAACTAGGGTGTCTTTCCAAAAATCTAGAATAAGCAAAATGGCCCCAGTGGACGTCCAGGGGTAAACTCGGTCCCCTCAACTTGACCTCCTCAGCGTTCATACGTTAGCAACAACGATTGAACTAGCCTTGCAAATTAGTGAGAAAAGACTAGTTTTTATTAACTTTCACTCTGGATTAACAAGGTCTGTTTAATGAAATATCAGCAGGACTTTTATGCACTTACGTCAATAAAGTGCGCGAGAAACAATTACTGCGGAACACAAAAACTAACTTTCTCGAATTAAAACGATTTCCAAGACAATTGCGATTTAAAGCACAATAGATTCTGACACTATTTAACACTAGCACACAAGCCGCAAAGTTTCACAATTGCACACTTAAAGTTTAACTCAACAATCAGCAAAAACGACACAGGCGAACGCAAATGAAACAATCAAACAGATACACTTTTAACAACGAAACAGAATCACAGTCAGGCAGACCCAGATGCGTTACTCCAATTTAGAATTTAGCTGAATTTAATTATGTAGCTATGTTTGGGGAAAACTCACCGACAGTTTAACGTCGCTGGCTCGTTTCGCAACTTAGCCCCCAAATCTAACTCACGAATCGACTTTTCAGCAATTGCAAAAGTTGAGTAAAGCTTTTAGATCCCAGATTCAAATCAGATAAACCGTTCACGTGTCAGAATGCCAGAATCAGAATGCCGCTTTGGCCATGTCATGGCAGCTAAAATACGGTAAAAGTTGCTTTTTTCTCATCCTGAGCTGCCATTTTACAAGGTTACGTTCTTGGCAAAGTCATTCCCTGCCATAAAGCTGTCCGACTTCATGCAGAGTTTGCCATTGCCTTTTTCTCATGCTTCAGGCGTAAGGTCTGTGTGTGACGTCACGTCACTTGACAAGGATTGACCTTCGGCTGGGCGTGTTTACTTGTGACAGCTCTAAGGAATTTGATTTACACAGATGTTTGCCCGATGCGTAAGGCAACATTCGTTGTTTTGAAACACCGAGTTTTCTCGAGTTCAATTTTAACCGTAAGCGTTTGGAATTCGTCCCGTGCGCACGAACCAGCTCTTATATCATTATTCCTTTCAGCTGAAAACATTTTGCTAAGCTGTTTGCTAAACCCCGTCCGTGTTTAAACCTTCGCAAAAGCCGTAATTTAAACCCACGTCTGCCTGCAGTTTTCCACTCGCTCCGTATGTGGGCAAGAAATGCACGCACGTTTCCTGACAAATGCACAGCGCTGGGTTCACAGTACAGTACAAGGCAAATCTGCGTTGCTTTGTTACTTGCAAACAATTTCTACCGATTAAACATTAGAGTTTACAGAAACGTTAAACATTACGGAAATATTGCAGAGTGCGATTTAAACACCACGAAACTAAATAAACAATGCCAAAACTACACAAAAAGCGTTTACACTTTTTCCCGTTAAAATAACTTTTTCACAAAGCGATTTATACTCAAATGTAGCAGCTTGATATTGCTTTTTTCAATCTGCTATGACAAACAGTTTATGTCACGCCCAAAACAGAACCGTGTGCAATTCTTTCCTTGATGCTGAAAAAGTAACGTTTGTTAAAAGTTTAGTTGCAACCTAATCATTGCTTATTCGGGCAAAGTTTGAATTTCTATAACAGCACGGCAAAAGCATTGTTACCTTGCAACACAAACGCCCTTGTGATTTTATTGCTATTTTAACGGAAATTTGAATGTCTTACTGTCGTATTTGTTTGTAAAGCATTGAACATCTATGTTTATTGTGTTCGTCAATTGCGTTTCACATTCACGCCTTGCTTTTTATTGCGTTTTACCGCTGGCATTCCTAGATTTCATCTGTTTTTATTTACATATTTTAACTGACTCCTTTTTCTTGTTGCACCAGAACTGTTGGTGACTCCGTCTTTACCCGGTGCTCGCCTGACGTGGCTCCACCGTTCAGTTTGGCCGAAACGTGGCGTCGCTTCTAAATTACAGCGGTTGATAAAATGTTTATTTTGATTTTTACCGTTTCTGCTGACTGTTTCTGCAATCATGTTCATCTTTGCGTTTCCAAATGTATTTTTCTGTTAAAAATTTTCTTTGCAAACTAAGTTTGAAAAGAGTAAAATTAAGGCGCTTTTTGGAAAGATATCAAACGTAGATATGCAATTGCAGTGACTTGGACGTAAAATCTGCATCAGTGCGTAAAAACTGCGTATGTTGACTGAAATGCACCTTGCAAAGATAACAATTTTGATCAACGACTAGTTACTCAGCCGCTAATTGAATTGGTGCATAATTAAACCACGACTGCTGCACCAATTGCAGAAAACATGTGGATTAAATGCAGTTTTCCAACGCCGGATTGAGATGGTGGGCGACCTGGAACCCAGGCATGGTGGGAGGCCCCATGTGCGGACACAGAAGGGGGTGTTCGATGAAATCACTAGTGTTTTCGCGGATCATTAATATTTATGACGGAAATTTGTGACGTCACAATTAATAATTCAACTGTGAAAAAAATTTTTATGCATCGTGATATTTGGCAATGATTAGTGATTTGTGAAACTGTTGCAAAACCGGTCACCAGAATCATCGTACCTCCTTTTTTTGAAATTTCTCTTGAAAAAGATTTGTTTCTGGGCGATCGAACGTGTTTATTATCTCCTCTAAACGCCAGTCCTCGCTCAGCAATAAATTTTACGACAGAAACCAAATGTTGCAGGCAGAAGCGATTTCCGATATTGCTCGCATTGATTGACCTGACTGGCTAGCTCCGTATCATATGTTCATAGTGATATAAGTTGCAAAATATTTTAACAATCTTTCATGTTCCATCATTTTACAATAAATTGCATTTTTGATGCTCTTTTCGTACGAATTCAAACAAGTTTTGGCATTGGTAAAACATTTTAGCTTCTTCAGTAGAAACATTTCTCCCAAGTATATGCTACTCACACTGTTCAACATTTTCCCATTCAGTTGTTTGCAACAGAGGAATTTAGTCAGAGCGTTTAGATTCAGCAAGAAAAGTGGTCCATTTAGCCAGAAGTGCAACACTAGATTTGTACGATACAGATAGATCTGACATGAATAAATCACAGTCACGATCTTGGCCTTCTCTTAATTTTCTTAGTGCTTATTTAACTTGGCTTAAAAGCATCACTTTTTGAGGTTGTATCATGTTTCACCATTGTGAAGGCAAAGATTCAAGAGTCAGATGTACATATTGACTTCTCAATATTATGAACTTGCTCAATAAAAAAGACAACAAATGGTTGCAATGTCTAGAGTTCGCTAAGAGGACAACAGCTGTCTTGTCAATAGACATGATGTTAAATGTGAAGCTGGGTACATTTGAAACATTCTTGGCAATCTAGGTTAAATTGATAATCACCTGATTACGTTGTGCAAAATAAGTTTTTGTTTGTCCACAAAGTCACGATAGCCTTTTCATTCTTTTTTGCGAACTGTGCAAATACAACCACATGTAATGCACTTAGCTTCAAAATCATTTAGTCCTTTTCTGAGAAAGAGATAATTTTGACGTATTTCTTCATCAAACTGCGATTTTCGTTTTAGCCTTACTGATTAGCTACAAGTACTAGAAACTACTGCACTAGTAAGCTGTGTAAAATACCCTGCTTTACCGTATCACGGTTCATCAGCAAAGATAGTACAACATAATGGAATCAACAATCCGCGTTCTAATGCCAAAGTCAGTGAAATACTGAAGAAAGATTTATCACTGTTATGTACCGATTAATGTGAAAACATTCCTGCATTTCCAGCCGAAAATTAACTGAACCAAAACAGATTAATTTGACAACATTCAGGTCCTCCCATGAACTATGCTATACGCCGATAGCTGGCATCTTGCTGGAGTTGAGTAGGGACAGCTTACTGTATGTAAACACAGTATATCACAGCCAGTGGCATAAATGATGGGGTGCAGAGGGTCGAGTTGCCCCTCCGGCAAGCTAAAAGTAAAAACCGGGCTCTCATGCTACTTATGCTTCGGTTTTAGTATTATTTTGGTTTTCGATAGGTTGTTGTTTTTGTGTTTTTTCGGATCATTTTCCTGTGATTTAGGCTTTTAGTATAGCCATTCACATCCGGATTGGTTAACTTGTGGGCTCCTACAGTGGCCAGTGGGTCCCTTCAGCTAAGTGTTCCCCGGGCTTAAACCTCTAGTTACGCCACTAATTGTGGCTATGTGAAACACGAAATGCAAAAAGGAGGAGATTTTGACATTTCTAAATGTCTTCGAAGAATATTTCATTTCTATGAAAAAAGTGGACATGTTCTCCAAAAAGAGGACGTATGGTAGCCCTACTTAATATGCGACCTGTACAAATCTGAGTAAGGCAGACGCAACATCCACCAATAACGAGTAGAGACATAAGTTAATGCGTCCTACGTGGCTTGGCCTTGCATTCACTTGACTAGTTTCAGATACCAGAACTGACATAATTTCAGGGAACCAATACGTGTAATTATCAAATAAAGTGAAATACTGCCGTCTGCCCGATCGGTAATAGCGTCTACAAACAAATTTTCCTCGCTAATAATGACTAAGTGGCACGCACATGTCACACATATGGCTAAACACATAAACATTTTGGGAAGCCCGCTTTGGTGGGGGGCCCTGTGCCCGGGTCTCTTGAGACCCCCCAAATTCCGGCGCTGCAGTTTGTAGCAGCCAAACCTCCACAAGACAAAACGTTTCATTGACGTGATAAAAACACGTTACATAGGAACATGAAACATGGCTAATTAAACACTCGCCTCTGTGATTCATTTGCATACGGCGCCGTGGCCCCTCTGATGGCGATAGTATCGCAGCCAGTGTTGAACAAGACAATCAGAAACAAAAGCGAAGCACCAACTCCAAACAAGCAAATTCGCAACGCTCCTCTGCGCTCCAATTGCCAGCGATTCATGACAAATCCACTGAGGAAGGCCGCAGTGAGAGTGCACGGCAGAACAGCAGCACCTGTCGGTAATCAAGGTAAGCAAGGTCCGGTGCGTTTACTTCATGCCAAAACAAATACTTCAACGAAAACGTGTTTTTTGAAAGCATTCGGCACAGGGCTTCTTCGAGAAAATATACATTTTGTCAAACGGACCATCAAAGCAAAACGGGCTAAGCATAACAATGCATTCCGAAAAATATCAAAACAATATATTGTTTTTCAAAATGAGTAATCTTAAAATAACTCTTAAAATAGAACTCATAAGCGTGTGTTTGACGCTATTTTCCAAGTTGTTTAAGGATCCCGTTTTAATGTTCTATCTTGTTTACTTTGTTCTCATAACAAGGCTTTACGAATGTCTGTAAATATCCGAAAGATTACACCAGAGTGTGTGCTTACCAGTGCCGGATCCAGGCCTGCAGTTCAACGATGTGCAAAGTATTGTTTAGGGCAGTGGTTCTCAACCTTTTCACTACTATGACCTGCTATCACGCCAGATGATGACATCGTGACCCGCAAGCATTTACTAATAAAACGATACCAATAGCCGTGTTAGTCGACAGTACAGTATACATATACAACTTAAATGAAACTTTATCGCACCTTGGTGGCTAATAATTTTTTATTATTAAAAAAGTATGTGTAGTAGTATATTGTGCCTTGTTGCAACCTTTCCGGTGGTGTTGCGTTGATTGTGTGATTCACCACGAACGGGATGTGCGCGAAGAACAAAAATATATATGCGTGGCGCGAGAAAGCAATAATAAGAGTGATTGCGACGCATGATCTCTATTGTTGCTCGCTGCCGCGCCGCGGTGCGAAGCTTTGCGCACATGCCGCTCGGTATTTCCGATCGCAACAGCCTGAAGGTTATATCAGTATTGCGCTACACCTAATCGCCTTTCTGCAAGGCCTCCTAAATAGACTCTATTTAAATAGACTCTCTTAACCCTGGAGGCCTTGCTGTCTGTGACCCAACAAAAGTGTTTCCGTGGCCCACTTAATGGGACATGGTTAATAAATTATAAATCACTGGTTTAGAGAGTGCCTTTTAATCTGCGTTGATGCTTCTACTGGATAAGCACCACAAAGGTGTGCATTTATATCAAAGGACACCACAGACTTTTGGGGGAAGCAGCTGCCCCCAAATTCCCCTTGGATCCGCCACTGGTGTTTGCTTTGATTGTTTTTTCGTACTCGTAATGAACGTTTCAGGGTTTTATATTTCGTGCTAAGAGTTAAGCTTCTTGCTAATAATAAAAGACAATCTAAACTAGCGCATAGTGGCAGGAAACTCAACACCTCGTGCAAAGCTGTTCTTACCAAATGTGTAGTTGGCTTTTGCCGCGCTCACGCCGAAAGTGACCTCCAAGTACTTGGAACTAAATAAAAGCAATGATACTTGAGTGGAAACCCCAAAGATAGCAGCAAATATCATACAGACATAAACAGGCGACAGAGCGAGTCGCTTGCATGTCATCAGTGCTTCTGCAAAAAAACGATAAAAAACTGAGAAAACGTATTACTTCGCAATAAGGGAGGTGCCACTTTAAGCAATCAGTATCTACAGGAATGAATTTGCACATTGTTTGATGAGAATCAAAGAGATAAACAGTGTGTTTTCAGTTTCATGCATTTATTTGTTTGTCTTTTTGACCAATAATCTGTCATCGAATACACTTTGTTAATTAATAACATTTTTCTTATCACTGTGCTGCTAGAGTAAACGTGATTTTTCATTGTCACACCCCCCCACAGCCCCCGACACCCGAGACGCAACTTCAGACGTCAGCTCGCTGTCTATTGTCAGTCAAAGTATGAGCATGACAAACGTGATGTCATCTAACTTTTAGAATTTCTTCGTTGTGCAATAGGTTTTGAAAAAACACAGCTGTAACATACATTGTATGTAGCGCCTGTGTGGCAAAAGAGGTTCTACCGAACAACAGATAGCTTTTTTGTCAATGAGTTTTCCAAGGAATTGATCCCGAAACGCAGGTCGTTAAAAATATATCTCACAAGTTTGTTGACTCTGCCAGTTGGATTACTCATACCTTCTTTTTTTAGGATATGCTCCTTACTTTGGTCCACGAAAAACGGAAGTGTTAAACAAAGTGCCTAATAAGAAGTAAAGGCCAAAGCAATCGAATGAAAAAATGTTAAACGCGAAGGGACCATCCGATTTGACGGTTACATGACCAATGGTTATGTGCAACAGGCTGTGTCAAGTCAGGTCGCTGAATTTAATGTGCATCTTTCTCCAGAGTCAAACGTTTGGTTCCTTAATGCAGTCTTGAACCATTGCTGTATTTGTTAGCAAATTGAAAATAGCGTCTTCCGGATTTGGACGATTCGTTACGTTTCTCACTTTAACACAGTTGGAGATGGTGACAACTTCACGATTTGTTTTTTTGTTTCTTCTCCTCGCGCTAAACGCGCTAGAAATTTTATGTTCTTTCTCTTACTCGTTAGTAAAGTTTTAGACTTACAAGTGTACAGCTCAAATACTACCATTCGAAGCAGGGAATTTTCTGATAAAACATAAAGAGCGAAGGTCAGAGCTGTACATAACTATCCCCACTACGCTTTGTTGTTGATCTGTTGCAGGCTGAATGCACACGCTGCATTTAGTGTTTATGTTAAACCAATTTGGAATTTCCATTGAAGCAGTTTGCAGTTTCCTCTTGGATGTGTGTTTGGCTTGCTGAAAATAATTGCAGTTGAGGGCTTAGATAAAAATCATTAACTGCACGCTTGGCTTTGCTGCTAGCAAAGTTTGTTCAGTTTAGCTAGGCTGATAGAAGTTTTAGTTTGTTTCTTTTGTGTTTCAGAAACCGTACTGGATGACCCACTATTGCTAAAGTTTGCTTAAACTGTGACACGTGTTTGACCATCTTCTCTTTCTGTAAACAATTTCTGTGGTAAATACGAGGCTGCAATTCTATTAATGCGCGTGATTTGTGAAATGTCAAATTAGGTGAAAAGTTGTTAGAATGCGTTGAAAAGTCGTCAGTGCTCGCTCCCATAGCGTGTAAAAAATAAGCCTGGCATCACAAAAGTTTCAAACATTCAGAAATAATTGCTGCCAATTTCAAATCATGTGAAGAAATGGTTGAATTCAGGCAATTTGTTAATTAAGATTCTGCGAACTGCAGATCTGCTTTGATGATTTTTTCTTGGAGCATTTGTGGATTGGCAGTTAATAACTTTGGTTGATCGGTAAACGTTACTCCGATAATTATTTCGTGTTAATTTGTGAATTTTCGCGCGAATATGCGTGCGGGCGCCGCAAACCGTCGATTGAGCTGTGGCTGCCACGTGTAGAGCGCAGCAAAGATTTTTGGATATAAGCGAGTAGCCCAGCTGAGGAAGATTGCGTGTGAACTACGTAGCAAAGCATTGCTTCTATCGAGCTCTGTGTCCATTGTGCAGGGGTCCAGAAAACCTTTTGTGAACTTCAAGCTATCGCTCAGCTGAAGAACCCTGCGCACTGCGCCTTTGAATAAGCGTCGAATCCTCGACAAGGTCGGACATTCTTTGCTTGCGATTGAGCTAGAATTACCCTCTGGAGTGTGCTCCGCGCTATCCAACACTGCTACCTCCGTCAGTGCGTTGTAATATGAACAGCAGGTGCAGGTTTTGTAGCCAGTTTCTGATCTCGTCCGTTGGCAAATGGTTAGTAGCAAGAATCACTAACAAGCTCGTTTTCAAACATCCGTTTTAAAAAACATGTTCTTTGATTTTCTGTAATACACGTTTTTTTGCAAGAATACTCACAACTAAGATTCGCCATTTAACATTTACCGCGTGACCTCTTTTATTTATGCACCACACTTCGTGGTTTGAGTTGCTTTTTATTTTTAAAAATCAGCAGACATTATACCTAATACCAGCACATCCTCACCTCTGCAATTGCTTACTTGAGTTTTGCTAGCTATAGCTTCTGTTTCACCAGATTCCAAATCTTCGTTCGGTTCGACCTGCAAAGACGCTTCAATCGCTAGACTTTGAATATTGGAGAATCTCCAAACTGTCAGAAATTCCCTATAACTATTGTCCGTTTTTCTCGGGGTACAGGTGAGGGCAAAGACAAAAGCTTAAATTTAAGCAAATTAAGACCATGATCTTCTAAGTTTGTACCCTACCAACAGGGGCGGATCCAAGAGAAGGCGATTGGAACCCCCCTCAAACCTACGAAGGTAGCTTTATTTACCACGATTTTATACAATTCGCAAAACAACATTCGCGATATAAGGCCATTTTGTCGTCCATTGTTTTTTCACAGCAGTGTTGTGAAGTATCTATCTTCTTACAGTAGTGAACCCGTAATGAAATTTGACTACCAAATATTGCTGAAGTCGCCCCCCATAACCTTACTGGTTGGATCTGCCCCTGCCAAACGTTAATGTCACTGGACGCAACCGATTTTCGTGTTTTATGCAGTCACACTCAATTGAATGCCTTCTTAGACGCGCGTGCTAAACTTCTATGAGCAGTAAGCGTTCTTGCAAAGATAACTTTTAAAACCTTAACAACAGCAATTCAGGCTCTAGCTTTGCAGCCGGCTGTATGAGGAATCTCCTGCCTGGTTCTGCTCCCATCTCCTTGCAATGATTCAGCTTGTACTTATCATTCAGCA
>JGI24021J15306_10003220_pt1 | contig 18296 bp, 7 predicted proteins | sample Ectturendosymbi1_FD_15306 | JGI IMG/M metagenome (IMG submission 15306)
CACCCGCAGACGTCTAATCCGTACCCGCCCCGCGCACCCTCCCAACCCGTGCGAGCCCCGACTCGCACTGTTTCCGTCCAAAACCTGCACCTGTCACAGCGGGTCTGAAAACCACTAAAAACTCAAGCAAAGCGTTTCGTCTCAGGTGGCAATTTATTCTGTGGTTCATTTCAAAGCAAAACAGAAGCTCTTAAAAACACTCTAAAGTAAAACTGTGAAACCTTTTGGTCAACCTTCAGCGCATCTTTCTTAGCTTTAAGAGCATTGCTCAAAAAGCGTATGTCACTCGCTGACGAACTCTTCAAACTTGCTCCTCTGCTATTCGCGACATGCCCAGCCGTACTAACACTCGTTCACAGCAGCGCTCGTTTGCATCACGCTGGACATATTTCTTGCAAGATCACTGAGAGCTGGAAACTCTAATTTGTGGCCTCGCCACCACTGGAGAATGTTGCTGCACCATTGTACCATAAGCTCTGCAGTATTGAATTTCTCGCTCATGTCCCTTTCATCAGCCTTGGGTTAACTTTCAGTTACCCCCACAAAGAATGTCTTGTCCCGCGCCTGTCCCCACTAATTCAACGCGGCTAGCCCCATCCCGCACGTGTTAACCCGCTCTACGCAGGACTCTCAGGCGCGCAGCCACGGGAAAGGCATTTGGGGTCAGTTCCCGCCACTTTTTTGTTCCCCCCAAAGTTTGTTGTGCTCAGAGCTCAGATAAATTTGGTTTGAACATACCTTATAATAAAAACAAAAATCTTCCCTCCTAAAATTGCATTCCCCTCAAACCTGAAAACCTAGCTACGGACCTGAGGACTCTAGTACCCAAACACGTGAAAAAGCAACGGTTCTGGGTACATCGAAACGTATATCGTACGCGACGACGAAATGTAGTCAGCTATGTTACAGTATTTTTGTTAAGCGGCATGTTTTAATTCGGTGGGCGTGGGTTCACTAAACTGGTCGCTTTGAACATTGGCAAAACCCAAATGCTGTGGAATTTATTTCCTTCCCCTGAAAAAACGCTTTTACGCTTCAGCTTTGAGCGAGATCATGTTACGTCAGAGCACAGACTTTGTGGTGATGTTTTCTTGAAGAAAAATGATCGTAAGTTTGTAAAATTTCGACTTGGACTTGGCAAAACTTTTTCTAGTCTTCAACTGCATTTTTCTGGGGTTAAGTGCAGTTGCAGGAAGCCTTGTGGCGTAGCCCGTGTTGTATATAGTTGTCAGGCCGACAAGTATGATGGAGCACTGTACGTACTCGAGAATTTTACATTCTCGTTAAACTTTGAAATGTCTCTGAAATCTCTCTCACAGCATAAACTTTCCCGACACTTGTTTCGGTAAGCATTTCTACGTTTTTGCATAATTCTTACAATTGTGTTGGTCAAGGAGTGTAGAACATTGTAAACATTTAACTCGGCATCTTGGTATTCATTTTATATTAGCCAGAAAGAAGTCCATGTGGCTAGGAAAGAACTGACAAAATAAGGCCATTGCGTATCTTTGTTATGGTGCAAATCACATCTAAAATATTGGCTACTTAAAAGTTTATTTAGAAACATTTTAACCATTGCTTAAATCCAATAAGGATTACGTAGTAAACTCAAAAGCTTGAAGTGCCTCGTTACTTCGAATGGAGATAACAGTAGCTCAACGCTTTAGCAACATTCATCACTTTCGATTTTTTTAATGTGGAGACCTGCCCTTTTTCATTTACTGGCAATTTTCTCTACGAGAGCAGATCGCCATCTGTCTGATCTGGTTGCTTGTCGTCGTTTTCGCCGCCATGCTCAGCGCCAGCTGGTTCATGCCGGACTCGATCTACGACACTGGGAACGCGGACATCTTGTGAGTACGCAACGCCATAAGCCCGACCCGCGTTGGTTTTGAAACGTGCGATATTGGACAAAACATTAAGGGGTTATGGATGCGCCCTTTTTCCTGTTGCTGCATCTTTTTTGCGGAACTGCGGGTCACGACCAGGGGTGGACATCAGAATTTAGAGGCTCGAGGCGAACTCTTAGAAAGGGTCCCCAAAATATCTCCACTGCGAAAATTAAATGTGGGACTAAGTGGATATAATCACATCGCCTGCATTCCTGCCTGGCGGATGCTGAACAGTTTTCACTAGAACGACTACCAGAAAACATTAGCTGGAAAGTTGTTGAAAGATTGCTGTTCAACTGATTTTGTGTCTGCGAGTTAGCTGCGTGCATAAGGGTTGATATGCTGCTTTATATTCAGCATGTTGTTGGCTGTTTAAAATAACCCGATGGTTACGATACGGCAGCTTGAACAAAGAGGCAATGGCTACATTACAGCAACTTAAACATAAAATGTTATAACTACAGTAAGGAGTTTGTTCCTCTTGCAACGCTGTTTTTTTCCGAAGTGAAAAACGGTCAAAACACTCTGGTTTCATGACAAGCAGTACAATATTGGAGGGAAATAGAATTGCAGTATACATGTTGTTTATTGTAGTCAGAAGTACGAACGGTATATGCTGTGTGATTACTACGGTTCAGTCATTAAGTTTTTTTTTATTCATTAGTTGATTACAGCAACAAAGGAGGTTTGGTTCTCGGGCCTGGGAAAAATTGAGTTTTAAATTGCTTCTGCGTGTGAGGCAGACGACCGTTGTGACCGTTTACAAACCCGTGCATACTTTGCAATGGCCAATTTCTGTTATGTTTTAGATTTTCTGCAGTTTAATTGACTGAAGCTAGTTTCGCGTTGACCTAAAAGTAAACTGCTGAACAAGAAAAGAATTTGCAGACCTTTTCTTGGTTTCAACAGGTCAAGCAGAGACTTCGGTTCTCCGTTTATCTTCTTTTATTTACCTCCTATTAAGTGAAGTTCTACAGCAAGATTTGACGAGATGACAATGTTGAAAAATAAACTTTATACGCGGTGACCAGCTACTGTATGCTTCTGACCTGCAGCTGACCGAATGTTTGTTGAATGGATTCCTTATGTGCGTTGCAGATACGAAGTCCAGCTCGGCATAGCAGCTTTTCTTTTTCTGGCGCTATCCTTGACGGCGGTTCTCATGGTTTCTTCGATCGTAAGGATGCTCAGGCTTGCTCACGACAAATGCGATCCAGGCAATGGAGTTGTTTGGGTTGTAGTTTTTGGTAGCGTAAAAAAGTGCAAGATTTTAATGAAAATAGCTTTTATTGCTTGGAAGTGATTTGTCCACTTTGAAAAATAAATTCGAACGAGTTTTTCGGTCCCCGAGCTGCTTGCTTGCACCGAACTAAAGGATTTAATTATTTTATCGAAACTTGAATTATTTGCGTTTTTTCTTCAGTCTGGTCGTTATTCACAATTCCGTGTTGTAGGCAAATTCCTTAATAGGGCAAGATTCGTAAAATAGGACATTAATGGCCATTTTCTTTTTTTAAATCCAGAATTCGAAACAAGAGACCTTGTGAAGAAGACAGGGATCAAGCCTTTCTCACACGTCCTTTCGGTCATGTTACTGCTTGGATTGTTTGTAATTGGATATATGCCACGTTGCGGTAAGTATTGAGAGGTCGTGCAAGTTATTATTTGCAGATTGTTTGATGCACGAAGAGCTTTTTATTGAAAAAAACTGGAACAAAACCAACTAGAATTGTTAGTGCAGGGTATATGATGCAAAGAAATGGCATACATAGGATGTATTACTTAATAAATAATTTTTCTATTGTATTGCGTTGTTTGTTTCACCTTTTCACTCCAAGGAGAGAGAAATTATAAATATGAAAATCAGAAGAAAATGAATTAGTTGCGTTAGAAACAATAATATCACATGCTGATATTACACATTTGAAAGATTTCCCATGTTCGCAGCTGGGAAACTGAAAAAACGTGACTTCATCGGAGGTCTGCTAGTTCCACTGAGTCTAAAAAAAGAAAAAAATCAATTTTCATAGCTTAAAGCTTTACATTGATTGAGCGCGAAAAAGGGTGTTTGAAAAGCTTTGGGTTTATTTGTTTTGTTTCAGCATGTTCCATTCGTAACATTCACAAACGCAAATTCATTAACAACAGCCCAAGTTACAGTGCACGACAAATATCTCGAAATGAAAAAGCATCGATTCACGAAGAGCATTTCGCACTTAGACAACTATGCTCTCCTTAACAATTAAACAGAAGTTGAATGATAATTAATTTTGATCGATGTTGTGGTTTACGATTGAATAAAAGTGCTAAAAAGTGGATTTATACATTATTTTGATATCTCAGTAACTATTTTCAAGTACAAACAGTTGTAAAAACCATGTTGTCATTTGAGTACATGGTGTCTTTTAACAATATCACTAAAGGTTGTATGATATTGTTCTGTATCCATATACCACTCCTACATAATATATGCTCCATGCATAGGTGTAGGAGCAGGCAATGTTTTGAGGGTTCAAAGGATATTGTGTCCTAATTCCCCCAAATGTGCCCGAAAAACGTTTATGGGACAAACGTCTCTCTACAAATTTTCTGTTGCACTTGGTACATGTTGCCATAGATTTGAAAATAAAAAATTTGGTTCTTGAAATTTAGTTTTCAATAGCCCAACTGAAAAGAGAACATTCAGAAGCCTGCTGACTCTTGAACATTTGTCTCATAGTTGAGGTTTGGCGTTCCATTGACATTCCAGCCGTTACTGTCAGCAAGGAACCTCACACTTAGCTGAGGTAGGCCTAAAGTTGCTTCCATCGCCGAAGACATATAGCCCATGTGATATATATGTGGCATGTGTCAAAACATATTATGACTGTGCTGTGAGTCTCACAACATTGTCTGTTGAATTGCACATATATGCAACATGCAACAAATTGTGTGGCAAAATATGTTCATCCAAACACTGCAGTTAAAATTGAAAACAAAAGCTTTTTGTCCTTGCCTGGCATGGAATCTACTAATATGAAGTACAGTAGGTGCCCTGCAGCATACTTGATTCGCACAATGTACACTTAATAAAGCACATAAGTGAAATGGGTTTTTTTGGCCCAAGCTTTCAATTGAGTCAGTTACTCATCAACTCTCTAAAGCTAAAGCACGAAGTTACTAGAAACAGTTACAGTTTATTCATTTTATATATATATTTAATGTGTTTTCTATGACACAAACTTTCATTTATACACTCAACAACAGAAAAGTATAATTTCATTAATATTGTTAAAAAATTTCGAAACTTCTTTGCCGGAATTTTTTAAGGTTTTGCTCAAATATTTGACAAATCAAAACATTTAGGGATGCGCTGGCACCTCTTGCACCTATACACTGGCTTCATGCGTTGGTGTCATCTTTGTCTGTCTCATTTCTACTAGTCAGTGTGGTGGTTACAGTGTCAAGCTGCTTGGAATCTTGAAAAAAATTCAAGTGGATTAGCCGTTTTCACTGTTTGTGATTTGTCTTCCTTTTGTATACTATGTGCTGACTTGCCCAACGTCTGCCTTTTCCTTCACATTATGCTGACGATGAACATGAATGGCTGATCAGACCCAAGCAGCGCGCCCAGCCCAGGCCCAGCCTATTTGCAAGAAACTGATCAAGAACTTGCTTTATGTTTGCTGGACTCGCAGATATTACTGGTTGTTTTCAGGCATCACGGCACAGCGACAAAAACGCAAACGACGTTCATTACCTCGTAAAGGACCAACGCTACAGTTTTGTGTAACTCGATCACTTGGTATATTTTTTTCAAAACACGTTTATTGCAGCAAAGGCAAACTTCTCCCGCCTAGCCGATGCGGTGAAAGTATAGAGTTGGTTGAGTTTATTGGTGCAAACATCACTCAATTTCATGAAAATTAAAGTTGAAGCACTGGGACACCGAAAAACCTGTTACAGGTTGTCTCGTCGGGCACCCCTCAACAGTTTCATAAATTTCCACCATGGTTTAAAGTTAATGGCAGAAAGTTTGGTAATGTAATAGGACTATATTTTTGAAAGGGATTGCAGTCTGCTGTATGATCAACACAGTTTCGCAGGAGTTATAGGTCGCAACCAGTATTAATCGTGATTTGCCCGATTCCGCAAGGAGCTGAGCATGACAAAGAAAGTATAATTCCAGCTAAAATAAAACTCTGCTGGGGTTTCCATAACCCATTCGCATCCAAGCAGAAAATTATTTGCTATGCAACAGTTCGTATTTCGGTGCCAAGAAAAAGCCAATTTTCCAACTTCTGCAAATGCCAGCCACTTGAAAGGTCTGGTGCAGTGTGGTGGAGAAACCTTCACATATCGTGCAGAAGTGGCTAAGCACGGTGCAGAAATCCTCAAAGGGCACAGGCATGCTGCAGATGATGGAAAGGCCCCTTGACGCAATCTCGCTGCAAAACAAAAAGACCGCCACACCAAAAACAACGATAAAAGCCATAAAACAGCAAGAAACAATCAATTCATGCACACAAAACGCACTAGAATCTAAAATTGATATTGCAATTACAGTATATACGTGTCAAACCAAAATTACTGGTACATCGCACGTAAGCAGAGATCGATAAATTTTACAGCGCTTAGCCATTACACAGCACCCTATAGGTAATCACTATATGCTTTAACAGGTCTGCCTTTAATCTGCTTTTTGAATGCCGGTGTTTGAAATGTCACATAAGGAAGGATCAATGGAGTCCCAGATGTTGAGCCAAGGCCTTTTAGAGATCTTTTTCCTCTAATTGTTGAGGCCAGTTTCCAGAGGTATTCACCTCGTGTGGCAGCACGGGTTGCGTGAGAGTGGGCCTGACTTACAGCAGGAAAGAATTGATTGAAATTAACAGGAATTCTGCCCCAGTATAAACTATGCATAAATTCGCCTATTTCAAGAATGTATATATAATAATTTCAAGAACGTTTGACTTTTTCTGCAGTGGTAAGACTCTCGAACTAAGAGAACTCTAGGTCATTGCTCTTACTACTTTGTTATGTAAAAAGCATTTAGTCGGTTCAAAGCAGTTTTTCCAGCTCCACACCAGACACCAGTTGTACATTGGAAATGAATATGTATAAGCAAAACTGCAGTAAGCTGATCTGAATGCATTATTATCAAGGTAATATCTTATCCTATAAAACATTCCAACATTGCAGGAGAGTTTTAGTTCAAGGTTATGTATGTGGTCTCCCCAAGAAAGACTTTGTTCAATCGTACACCACAAGATACTTGATGCAAGTTGATTTTAACTTAAAATCACAAGATTGGCTTAAGCTGTTGTTGATAAGCATATAGGCTCTGTGTTTTTGTAGTAATTTGAAGACAACGTATTATACCGCATCCATTCATGAACTTTTTGCAGTTCACTCTTTACTCCATTTTGCAAGTTAGCAGAATTGGTACAGAATATGGTTAACATTGTATCATCAGCAGAGAGCGTAGAAGTAAAGTTTAATAATTTTGGGAAGTCGATCACGTACAATGCAAAGAGTAGAGGTCCTCAAGATGAAACCTGGGGTACCCTAGAGTTACCTCCTTGGTACTTGACCTATATTCCCCAACAACAGTACACTGCTGTCTGTCATGCAAATAACTAGTAGGAAGCTTGTGAGGTAAAACTCTAATCCCATAAAACTGTTCCAACTCTAGAGCTAATTGTAAGTGCGAACAGAGTTTGCCTCAGAACAAGTTTGGCTCCTCGCTGACGAAGAGCGATAGGCTCATTGCTGTGATCTCACTCTAGTGTCCAGCTGACTACTCGAACTTTATATTTTAGCTAAAGCTTGCTCAGCACTTCTTGAGCCGCCAAAGTAATCTTGCTACGTGTTTGTGTTTTACGAATGGCTTGTCCTGAGTGAAACAAGTTTGTTTTTGTTTGCTCATCCAAGATGCTCAGTCCTTAAAGTGAACGTTCACTGCTCTAATCAAACTTGGTCTATGGGTCTTTCGAAATTTATTTGCGACTCGCTTACGATGAAAAAGTCGTTTTTTTCTGAGTAAGTACAGTAGGTACGAAGCTGTTTTGTTTTTTCGCTAAGACATTTCGGTCATTTTTTTGGTGAGACATTTTGGTCACTGAGACGTTTCGATCATTTGTCTAGCACAGTTGCACTAACACTCGCCGTAACAATATTCATTTAGTCTGTATTTTCAGACATTCTGACCAAATTGACTTTAACGTATTCAGTCATTTTAAAAAAATGCCGTTTATGACCGACAAATGGCCGAAAAAAAAACAGGTACAAAGCCTTAAATTTGGAAATCGTTCCACGGTTACTGCGCAACGAAATGTATTTTTGTGCTTTGTTAAATGCAATTCAGAAAGGCTGTAAATTTTTCGAAACGTAGAAACAAAACGCGACCTATTTTGAGCGATGTTGTTTTGAGTAAAAGATATTTGAAATGAGAAGTACTGCACATAAAACTTCATAAAAGTTTTGACTCGCGCAGGCGAACTCCTGTGGTTTGCCAAACTACAACTGTTCTAAACTGCCAAACTGTTGTTCAACTGCTGAGCTGATATTAAGGACGCTGCTCCGACGAAGTGAGCTGTTTCGTTTGCACCGTGCTAGGGGCTACTGCTCCTGGAGGTGTTTAAATAAATACTTGCTTCTGGCAGCGTGTTTCCTGTACGAGTTTACTTTGTATTGGCGACTTACGGACTCTGCTAATTACTTTCCGATATGGATGGTAAATACCGACTTCTTGGATTATTTCCGCTTTGCTGAATACCTATGCGTTCGTCTTTGCGAAACGTTCATCATTCTTTTGTATGGCATGAAACCAAGGTAAGTGACTTGTTTTAAAACTATTGAAAATCAACAGAAAATATGTGTATATTGTGGAGTGGCAACGAATGATGTTTCACGGAGCCTGCTGAGTCGCTGAGAGGGTACCACTTGCGTCTGATCTTCCTCCATTTCCACGTTTTGTAATTAAAACGTTTCGCTATTCAATTAAAACGTTTTGCTATTTATTCATTCATTCGCAAAGTTTTTCGAAAAGAAGGTAGAACTAACGTTAAAACTCGCCACTTTGCCGGAACATCGAAATGCTGCAAGGCGTGCGCGTTTGCCTCTCGTCATTGCCAAGAACGTTTTGGGTACGCCGAGCGACCCGAGCAAACGCATTAGCCTACGCCTACCAAATTGAAATAAAGCGTTATTGACACTAAGTAATCGCTACCTTTTCGTTCAGTGTGGCCTTGCGTTTTGCTTCAGACTATCAAGAATCAACAATGCTTGACTGTGCGATTTGGGTTGTCGCTAAAAGGTGTAAGTTCAAACCAAAACATTTCGTCAGTTTTTAAAATGAAAAACTGTGTGCTAATTCACTCTTTGCGCGATTGACTCCTAGTAGCTTCCTATTTAACTTATGTGCTTTAGGGGAGCTCCCCCTTACTCCATGGATATTGCGTTGTAGTTGATTTGCAGTGAATTGAAGACGAAATATTCGAAGCGGGTCAGAAAGCAAATGCTAAAGGCAGGTGATAACGTGATTCGAGTCAATGACCGACTCGAGTCAGGCTCTTTACCGAATGACTCGATTTGCGATGAGTGACTCGAGACTCGAGTCATTTTCACGAAATCTCCAAACGTCTTAGTGACAAACACAGTTAGTTTGCACACAATGAAATGAGCTTTTTTGCTTCAGTGACGCATGAATATTGGCGCACCTTTTCTGTTACGACTGTCTCCTATTGGTGTTATTCTCGTCTTTCAGGACCAGGGGTTCCATGAACTGAAGTAGCGTTGAGATATTGCGTTTCACTGAGTGACCAGCAGCCCACAGTACAGCACATTGTGCACATTACTGTGGTCTAGTGTAGCATTTAACATGATCGTGGCAACTGGTCTCATACTTAGCTTTTTGTTGGGGCAAGTGAAGGACAAGTAGGTGTACTTGTTGCAGCATGGTTAACCTAGACTTGTCGAATTGACTGAGAATGAAGGAGAGAAGTGAAATAAAACCCAGCTAACATACAAAAAATAAAACGTTTTTAAAAGTTTTTTATATGTTTAAAAGTCTTAAAATTGTTTTAACAACGTTTTGAAAACGTTCTCTGTTGGCTGGGCAGCTAAAAAACACCATTGGGAAAATGATTAAATTTATTTGGCTCGTCACTGACTCGAGCTTGAAAGCCAAAGACTCGACTGTTTTTGTTGCTCGACCAACTCATGACCCGACCTAAATTCGAAAAACGTTTAAATGACCCTGACTCGACAAATATGACTCAGTCACGTTGCTGCTGAAGGCTAGTATGTATCATACGTGCGTACAAAGCAATTCTCCACCATGTTTTGCACCTGCTGAAACAAGTCACCACAATGTGCACTATGGCGTTTAAGCCAGGCCATCGCAGTAAAGCCAGTGTCGGCTCTGCCATTAGGTGAATTAGGCGGCTGACTAGGGCGCTGGGCCAAAGGGGGCGCCAAAAAAGGGCCAAAAATACAATTGTATGGTTTAAAGAGTGACGAAGGAATACCAACTAAAAGTAAATTAACATGATGAAAGTGAATGGAACACACCTTCACGCGGTTTACGAGAAGATAGAGGTACTACACTATTTCGGATTTGCTGTAGAAGAGTTAAAATTTTTCCTAATAATTCAATATCACAGATACTAGATAAACTATGTCGCAAACTGGTGTAAATTGTATTCATCTAATAAAGTTTTGTAATGTACAACAAATGTCCTTATTTCCGTAATGTACAAGGTGATGATATGCAGAGTAAGAATCTTTGTATAGGAGAGGTGGGCGGTGGAAGGGATCTTGCCTATGGTGCTTACAATACAAGTCTATCAATGCCGTGCTGTCAGGGCCAGCAAAACATGCCCTGCAGCAGACCAAACTTTATCAAGTAAACTGCAAAATTTTAAGGTTACCATGTCTGTTCTTTTCATTTCTTCATTTTTCTTAGCTGCACCGCTTTTACCGGAGTTGGTTTATGTCGACATCTTCACTAAATTACGTTTCAGCCATCCAATGCAGCCAGGTTGGGAAGCGCTGCCGGAACGCCAGCATGATTAGCGTTAGTAGCGTAGTTAACCAGTCAAATTTCGATTACAGGACGCACCACCTTTATTTATTCAACCAAACAGATTCGCAGCTGCAGCTGGTACACATCAAAATCAATATGGTGGCATTCGCGAAAGTCAGAGCTTTGTTGTGCATGTGGAACTTGGTCGACTGTTATGACACCAGACTATAACAATGGGCCGGCCGTAACAAAGTTTTGATCCTGAGGCCTGTGCTAGATTTTTTCTTTACGTGAATACTGTAGCGCCTGTTGCTTGTCTAGATAATATATTTATTAACTTAGTGTTCAAATTGAACACTGTATTCATTTAATAAATTAGCTTGATGTAAAAATCGATCTTATATACGCCATATGTAAAACGAAGGGTCTTTTTGGGGGAGGAGTGAAGGAGTGGACCTTATAAACCTTGGGACGCACCGGCAAAAGGATGGCGTCATCTAAGAGCGAACACTTCTTTTAAGCTATAAGGGGGCCACTGAAAATGGATTTTGCCAAGGGCGCTGGAATGGCTTGCTCCGGTCCTGAGCATACCATAACCTAATTTTGCCACCAGAAATCGATCTTTTCGCAGTGCGTCTTTTTTCGCGATGGCGTTATATCAAATTCAGTTAAAAGGACCTGAAAGCAAATTTTTCGAAGTCCATATGCCGAAAAGAAATTGTAGTTAATCTTTCTAAAGCCAGATTGCTGCCTGCGTGCATATTGCAGTGGTTACGTGTCTCAAGTCATTGGTTCGATTCAATCGCTTTTTTTCGCTCGATTTGACGAGGTTTAGATTTTGTGAAGTTCATGTGATGACGCTATTCAAATCACACTTTATGTAAACTGACTTGTCTCAAGTTTGATTGTTTTGTGAGAAACTCGACTAAAGTCATAATTTTCTGACTCGAGTCATAATGTGGTTTAAACAAAGTGTCCGCACTTTTTCAGAAAATATGAACACATCTGATTTTATCTGACTACAGAGTGAGTCGAGCCGGCAACCCATTGACTCAAAGAGTTGTAACTCGAATCGAATTGCTCATGTCTATGAATCAGTTGAACTCGACACGAAAAAATGTCAAATGACTCGGACTCGGCAAGCTTGTGGCTCGACGCATTACTCGAAGAACATGACTTGAATTTGATCGCATCGCTAACATTATGCAGAAAAAAGACACCCCCGTTGTTTTACTGCAGCTGGCTGGGATAGCGGTATTCATAACATGACTTCTTTTCCTGCGGTTCTAACACAAATGCTGGGACACTGCGGCTGTAAGTTTCAGGGATTGTATGTATGAACATTACATTTGCGAAAAAAGTTAAAAACGAATGAATTCCTTGAGGAAATAAACTCGTCTTCGCTGCGGTGGTGATTCGACTGGTTTGACCCTGCCGTATTGCTGCCATTTCTCCGAATTCCTGATGAGCCAATACCAAAAATTCAAAAAAAATATCTTTTTGTGTTGTTTAACCACAGCCGGAACTAAAATTTCAGGCTCCGGATCCAACATCTATTTCCGCTCCAGAATCATTTGGTCCATTGAAAACCATTTTATTATTTGTACAAATCGGTTGCCCCACAAGCTAGGTCTGTGGAACCGACACACATGTTCCAGGTTCCGACTCCACCATTTAAAAGTTTCCGGTGTCAAGCGAAGTTTCTGACCTCTGCGAGATTTCTGACCTATTACTGCTTGTAGGTTATTTTGCTTCTTAGAGTATAGGAATAAAGTTCGGCGCTTACTTTTTTGATGTGTGTTGTGTAAATGAAAATATTTTGATTAGATGTCAAATACCCACAACAAGCTACAGTACGGGAATAACTGTAACCACTGAAAAATTTTTGACTTATTCTTAGATCTCAATTATTTTTCTTTTTATCAACCTAATCCAAACTTAACCTGTCACACTTACCCAAACACCAAACCTTAAGCCCTACTAATAACTTTTCTCATCGATTTTGATTTGTAGAATATTACTCTGTGCACGTGCACATGGCGTGAAGTTAGAAATTTCGCAAGTCAGAAATTTTGCTTGACATCGGCTCCATCCAAAATTGTTTGGGCTCCGGTTCAACAGCTACGGGTTTAACCAAAACCTTTTCCTCATCATATATATTAACACCAAAAACCTATGAGGGCAAGGATACAACGTAGAGGCTAAGATAAATACTGCTACCATCAATACTAGTAAAGACTGACTGTTTGCTGCATGTTTTTGTAACAAGCGAAGCAGAAAGAATGGCGCTGTAAAAATGAAACAAACGCGAGAAAAACTGTGGCGGCAGTGACGTGGTGGTGCCTTTTCCTTTCATATTGGTTTCATCGATGCAAAGGTTTTGGAACCTGGTATTGGTCCATGTTTCGTAGAACCGTGTTTGTTGCTCTAAAAATCTATGCGAACTCTTGACTTTATATTATGGACAAGATTTGATATTACGTGGCAATAAGTTTATGGTTTTGTTATAAGGTTTTGGCCTGATGGCTTCAAGCATTAGAGTATTACAAGTTGAATTATAAAATGTTTAGGTATGCAATCAGTGAACTGTGGAAAGACAAGAACGGATTTTTCGGTCGATCTCAAGCAGCAAATAGACCTCTAGTAACTCCCGGATCACACGAAGATTTTCCCGACTCAGACAAGACGCCTATCGTTGATCAGTTGCAGAACTGAAAATAGACTGTTCTGACTTTTTGTTGAAATAAAGCAACGCTATTGTGGACTCGTGGTGGACGTCGTCGACTTCACATCACATTTTCTGCTGCTGATCATAGGCGCACGAAGGAAAGCTTTTTCAGCGCGGGTAGTTGATTTGCCCTGACAATTGCGTAAGGCCCAGACTTTTCACGGCGGCTATGGCTAGGTGCTTCGTGTAACAGTGTGTGGATTCGCTGAACCCTTTAAGCACGGCCAAAGCCGATATATCGTCTCCGACAATTTCAGCCATAACTGGCCAGTCGACAGAGCTAGGAAGATGTTCAAACCATCTACGGATTCGGCAAGACTTCTAGTTTCGACTGAAAAAAATTTTTCAGTTTGGGGTTTAGAGTTCTCTGGGGGAGATGTCACAAGCGGAGCTGCTGATGCATTTTTTGGCCAACTTTACCCGGCCCTGGGCGCCAATGCAACGAGCAATGTTTTGGCTCAAGTTCTTTTTGGAAACTAGACTATCATTCGAGTCTTTGGAGCCCTTGATTAGCCAAAGCTATGGCCTCACAAACCAAGAATTGGTGAAGATTTGTACCCCAACAAACGCTAACCTTTGGTATATTACATCCATATCATATATGGCCATAACTCACTAGCAGCTTCAGCTAGAGAGCTGTTCAAGCCCTCTAAAGACTCGTGAAGTCTTGTAGTTTAGACTGAAAAAAATGTTTAGCTTGGGATGCCGTTTTTTTGTTGATGTTTACATAATGAGAGAATGTTTATGCATATTTATTTACATTTGGATTATGTCTTAATCCCCTGGGAGTCGAACAATTGAGCCTATTTCGTGGATCAAAGTTTTTTGGATTCTAGGCTACAATACGAGTCTTTAGGAGTCTTCAGAGCAAGAGTCGGGAACCTATTTGGCTAATGGAGCCATGAAACCTACATATTTTCAATTGTATTTCCGTGAGAGCCATATAATGTTTTTCAACACTTAATGCAACTAACTTACTTAACTAACGTGTGTATTTCTAAACGAAATTAACAATTTTATACAATGGTAATGTCTGAATTTTTTCTTTAATAACATGCTTCCTACTGTTAATGCGACTTCTGGTGTTAAATGATGTTGCTGACGGCTTTGAAGGAAAATTACAGAAAAAGATTAATTCGTAACAATCGTGTTAAGAAAATATCAAGTGAGCCCGATGTCGTCATCAAAAGAGCCACATCTGGCTCGCGACCCATAGGTTCCCGACTCCTGCTTCAGAGGGTTTGATGGACTTTTTAGCGTTTCTGGTTCAAACATTATGGCAAAATAACCAGAAATTAATTAGGGATATCCCCACTAACCCCTATGGAATTTTTACAAAATTTGGATCTTTGGCCATAACTTTGGCACCAGAAAGCTAGGAATCGATCAAGTTGCTCTAAAGACTCGTATTTCAGCCTAGAATCCAAACAAATTTGAGCCACACTATTGGGTCATTGTTTGGGCGATGACGTCATAAAAGGAAAACAAAAAAGTAAAACATACCCCAATCCTGACGCCATCCACCAAAAATCCCAAACCGAAATCTTAAAAGCTTTTTTTTCAGTCTGAGCTACAAGACTTCAGGAGTCTTTAAAGCAGCGGTTCTTGGGTGTGCGAGAAGGGACTTCTTGGGATGAAAATTTATCTGATAATACAAAAACAATACATCAAATGGTGCAAGAGGTGCAAAAATGATTTTTCCTTCCGGACGGGGTGCGGGCTACAAAATGAATTGAGAACCGCTGCTTTTGAGGGTTTGAATAGCTCTCTAGCATAAGCTGCTGCCGAGTTATAACTTTCCAAGTTAGCCGTTAGAGGCAAATCACACTTTCCTGCAATTTTTTGATTTTTGTGAAAAATTGTTTTTTTGAGCCACAATTCTGGTCCCAGATATGTTAGAAGGTCAATCAAGGGCTCTAAAGACACGGATGATCGACTAGTTTCCAAAAAAGCTTGAGCCAAAAGAATGCCTCGGTAGGTTGGCGCCCAGGGTCAGGTAAGGTTGGCCAAAAAAGTAAAAACATGCCCTCATTGTTACAACTATAGAAAACCCCAAATCCAAATAAAAAAAAATTTTGAACGGTGTATGACATGGAAAGCACTAACTGGGTAATATGACAATTAATTGCAGCTGCCATAGGCAATTGTTGGCATTAGAGAGATAGTTTCAAAAACGATGCTCGCCAAATTCGTTGCAGCTGCAAAGGCATATATCCGGTGATTGTGCGGTGAAGAAATCATGTTTTTACATTGCATTGTGAGAGAAATAGGTTCGCTTCCTCATTTGATATTTAACAGCTGCCTTTCTAGCTGTTCACCGTAGCACGTTTACAGAAGATTCATGTTAACTCCTGTTGTAGTTGTTCGTATTAAAAGCAGGGTTGCGGAGTCAGAAGTCAAATATCCAAACTTTCCAAAATGTCCGACTCCCGACTCCGACCTTTCCAAAATTTCCGACTCATTACACCAAAGGGAATGAAATTTGGCAGTTAAAATCAATGGAAATCGTAGTGCACAGCAAGAAATCTCTTTCAACAAAAGTTTCAAAGAAACTGCACCATTTCAACAGGAATTCACAATTTAAAAGTGTGATGTAAACAATGATTTAATTGGACATCTGGGGTCGGAAAAAAAATTCAACTCCGATTTACAGGTGCTGTTAGGAATCGACTCCGCCCAAAAACCTCCGACTCCGCAACCCTGATTGAAAGACCAAGATTTTTTCTGGTTAAACGAAACTTGCAAACTGCAAAGTCCCACACTACAACAGCTTCTTAATTCACTTCTATTGTTCGGTGTTTCTCACATTCCCGTGTTTATTCGCAAATGACCCATTTTCAATAGTGCACACGAGGCTATGCTTCCCCGAAAACAGTTCCTGCTGAAAGTATGAGCTCGACTGATGCCGGTTTTATACAACAAAACGCTGCAGACAGAAGAGTCTTTCAAGTTTAGCGCATTCGCTGCAAATTCTGTTCAGGTAGAAGATATTCGGGAAAGAAATAGACTCATTTCAATCCGCATGAGGAATTCGAAAACAAATATAATTACCGTGTAAGTGTAAGGGTAACACGTGAAACTTGACCACTAAACATTGCATCAGTGGCGTATCTAAGGTATGGCAGGCATGGCACGTGCCATGGGCGCCACTTTGATGGTGGGCGCAAAAATTGCTTAGTAAAAATTAAAATCTTTATTTATAGTTTCTTCAACCACTATTTTGCGCCCCGTGCATTAACAAAATCTAAAGCTGCCCACACCCTTACCCAGGGGTGCAACCAGCTCTTCGTTTCGGGGGGGCAATTTTCATGAAACTTCATTCGATGACGTCATCGTGCTTATTCAACGGTGGTACAACTTTTTCGAAAACGGTCACATATAATAATAAGGTATTTTTTCCCGCAGACACGAAGTCCATAGTGCAAACACACACATTCTACACAAAGCTGGTTAACAAAAACACACAAAACAGAACGTTTTACAACAACGTTGCAGGCTGAATCACCGGTATCAAGCGAAATTTCTGATTTGCAAAATTTCTAGCTTCACGCCATATGCGCATGCACAGAGCAACATTCAACATATCAAATACGCTGAGAAAACTGATGGTTAGAGCTTAGGATTTGGTGTTCAGGTAAGTGTGTCGGGTTAAGGTTTATGTTACAGTTAGAAAAAAAAATAATTGAAGTCTAAGTACAATATTTTTCACTGGTTTTACTTATTCCCGTACTGTAGCTTGTTGTGGGCATCTGACATCTAGCCAAAAAGTTTAATTTACACAACACACATCAAAAAAGTAATTGCCAAACTTTCTTCCTTTACTTTGAGAAGCAAAATAACTGACAAAAAAATAATAGGTCAGAAATTTCGCAGAGGTCAGAAATTTCGCCTGACACCGGGGTACAGAAACTTACTTAACAGAACGCATAGGCGTACGGGAAGGCATTTTACTGGGGGGACGGAAAAAATTTGCCTTGAAAATAACAATTTTCCCTAAAAATAAACAATTTGCCTTGAAACTAACTTTTTTTAGTTTAATCCAATGGGGTCTGAAACCCCCTATAAAGCTCTTCTATGCAGTTGAATTCGTTTATAACGGCTTCGTCTATCTATAACGTCAATTCGCTTACAATGTCACATTTTGTTCTGTCCCGATGGCATCATTTACATGAATTTCAATTCGCTTATGACGTCAATTCGGCAATAACGTTATGTATGCAATCCCCTAGAGGGGCTGTTATAAGCAAATTGTGTAGTTACCTTGCTTGTTAATTCAATGGGGTGAAGTTCCTTGCGTGTTGTGTTCTCCCAGACAAGAAACTTTACGGTAATCGCCTTTATTGATGCAAACGTGTACGCGACTTCGATGACGTAACGCGATGGTTAAAAGCAACGTTCCGGATCGAAGGGTCTGACTCCACACCTCCCTACGCGTAATCGTTGCTGTGTGCTTGAGCAAGGCACTTAAAAACGCGCACTCAAAGGGGCCAAGCAATCTGCACGTCGGGCTATGGCTTTACTTCCTGCTGTAAAAATCTGACAAGGCTTGAGTCGGCAGTTACCATACTTGATTGAAGTTTCTTAAATCCGAAATGCATCGCCGGCGCCCACATTACAGATTTGTTTTGAAGTGCGCTGGATAACACTCACCAATGAATAAAAATCACAG
>JGI24021J15306_10003221_pt1 | contig 18295 bp, 12 predicted proteins | sample Ectturendosymbi1_FD_15306 | JGI IMG/M metagenome (IMG submission 15306)
AATGGATGCCGATTTTGCGCATTTGACCTAAGGTAACCTCGCGCGATGAAAACGCTGGAAACACTGCTCGTTTCTGCGACAAGGTAGGGCCGGAGGGAAGTTTGTGCTGTACTCGACTGATTCCGTTATAAACCTAAAGCCCAAACGTAAAGCAAAACGGAAAATATGAAAAGTGTGGAAACTTGTGCAACTGCTACCAAAACGAAAGTCGTAAAGCTGAGAGCCGAACTGAAAAGCATTGGTATACGAGCCCTCGAACCTACCTGTTAGGCTACGAGGTCGCTGCCGTCTGACTGATAAACTCAGCGTTTTATCCGAGCTGTGTCATGCCAGGCGGATCCGTAGTTACTACCTTGACGCAGAAACGAGCAGTGTTTCCAGCGTTTTCATCGCGCGAGGTTACCTTAGGTCAAATGCGCAAAATGGCATCCACTTCATCATCTACCCAGTCCCGTCGCCACGAGGGGGCTTTGGTGGGCTTAGCCCCCCCAAATTGAAACGTGAAACACTATAAATCAGTAGAGTTTTGGTTAATTTTATAATATCAAGCCCCCCTGCACAAATGCAAAGCCACCCTATTGAAAACTATCTGGCGACGGTTCTGCATCTACCCAATGCTGCGTTGCCTTGAGCCACATAAAAATGGAGTCGAACAAACGACCCTCCGTGTAACAGCAACAATAAACTTTCCCCACCCGACTAGGTAGACTCTACTATTGCTGCTACGAATTCAACGCTGTATGTGGCGAATCACCATGCCACACTCATTAGGGCAGTGGTTTTCAACCTTTTCTGTGCTGCGACCCATTCATAAACCCCATCCAAAACTCGAATAAAGCAAATGCAACACAGCTGTGTACATAAAATATGTACTCGCGGCCCATCCAAAATGGTTCAGCTCTACAACACTATTTTTCTGCGTGTCTGGGATTTTTTCAGTTTAGGAAATATTTTTGTGTTGGTCTGCATGCCCTGACCGCGAAAAGTGACATTCATGCTCAAGTAAAGTTGCTTCACTAGCCACCAAACAGAGAAACACGTCTGCGCATAATGTCTGACTGCCCCCACAAAAATATATCTATTGCGTTGAAGTTAACATACCAATGTTCCGCTTGGTTAACGCGATAAAAGATGTGTTATTTAAATATGATCTCATGCAACTTGTTGCAAAATGTTCATTCCCGAAAAATGTTTAAACGTTTTCACCAACCAAATGGAGGATATACTCGAACTACCACTGTTCACTATATCAATTTTTTGGAAAAGTACTGGAGAGCAGTCATTTATCCAAGTGAAATAAAGCATTTTGCACAACATTTTTAATAAGTGCTTTAATGCTCTTGCCATAACAATTATTGTAATGCAACTAATAACCGACCAAAATGCGCTATTTTTTTATTCAAATCACGATTTTTTCAAATTTTTCTCCAAAATATTAAGCGATTCCTAAACCTTCTTCAGGAATGAAAAACCAGACATTATGAAAGCTGTTGAAATTCATGCATTTTCAACTCTTTTAATTTTTCCTTCACAAACGGGTTGAACAGTTGAGCTTTACATCGAGTATTTACAGTTTGGGGACAAAGAAACCTTGACCAATGGGTCTTGTGACCATTAAACCAATTCTCAACAAATTTCCCCGGACAACCAGTAGTGCAGTCGACACTCAAGACCATACACACCAAGTAAGAACTAAATGCTTCAAACTTCTATCCTAGACTTGCTTAAAAAAGCCAAAGCCAAACGTAACCTGATTGTTCGAGACGAGACCAACAAGGCTCGAGACCTGACAATTTGTCGTAGTGAAATACCAACTCTATGTTTAGTGCAACAATATATCTGACCCTTCACCTTGCTTGACTGCATGCGACACTTACACGGATGGCACAAAATGCTTAGCCTATATGTCGGCGTTTCCAAGCCTCAGATTCGACGATTTCATCTGGTTTTTCCATTCCGAAAATCAGACCAACAGCGGAAAGACTAAATAGATTGATAGAGTGTTGCATCTTACATGGTCTTGAGCGAAACTGCTCGAGGCAGAGACATATATTCTAGACCAGATCTGAGATCTTGATGACCGACTCCTACACTGACAACGACTTCACAAGGTAGAGTCTACGTCTGAGCATGTATGAATCGGAGTTCAATTCATTTATACGAAATAGGGTTACCATATCTGAAGAGGCTAAATTCCTGACAACTTCATTGGCTACTTTTCGTGACAAGTAAGCGCTATTCGGCATTTTTCAGTACGTTCTTACAACTCTCAATCTACCGCAAAACAGCACCACTCCCACTATTTATGCAAAATTGTCGTAGGCCTAGATGCTAAAAGCAGCCAAAGAAGTAAGCGTTGTATTTCTCATCTTCACAGCATATACACATTGTTTCAAGTAAAACGTAACTTACCATCTGCAAAAATTCCGCACATTCGAGCATTTTATCAGAAAATTTTCTATCCCCTCTCGTAGGCCCTGGTTGTAGCCTACGCAAGTCAGTTTTTATCTCGCTTTAGTGCTGACAAACACCTGTTTGATGTGGCATTCGTGTCAGGTAAAAAAAACAAAAGCAGACCCAAAATGTTCCAGACACCTGAAAATGCAATAGTCCTACTCTCACTCGTCTGCGATTCTGCTTGGCTTCAAACGTATTGAGAATGACTCGACTTAGAGTCAAGAGCCCCATGACGTACAGTAGACTCGAATTCTGCATTTGTGACCCGTAGGCCTACCCATCTTGGTTAGGTGCACTGAAATGTTTCAGAGACTGATAAAATTGGTTGAACAGAGTTGCGGGATTACTCAATCTGCAAACCATTTCAAGATGTGACATAGGTTGCCACCGACCAGAGATGAGCACTGCACTTATTCACTCAATGAGCTGGACTTGGATTGGACTGGATCCGGCCTATAACTATTTTTTTTGGATTGAATCCGAACTGTAAACCGCTTCAAAAATTTATGATCAGGACCGGAATTGGACTGAATTAAGGAAAAGAATTGCGTGACTTTTGTTGTTAAAAAGCTGTAATTTGTTAACTTTTCGAACTTGGACATCACATTTTACAATTTTTTTTGATGATGGTGAACTGAGTTAGTGAGTTTATAATAATCAGGACTTAATCTGGAGCGTTAAATATGACAGTCCACTTATCTCTGCCACCGACCTACAATACTCTTCATAATTCTTTCTTAGAAAATGAAAGAAATGATCATCTAACTATTTAGAGTCAAAATTTGTACTGAAAATATATTTCCTTGTTTCTTTTCTTTGTTTTGAAAAAGTCCGTCAGTGCATTGCAATTTGCAAATTCTCCATCACAAACCTACAAGCATAGGTGCGACATTTTTGGAAAGCCAAGAGAAAAAGTGCTATAACTACAAAGGGGTTCCGTATCAGAGGGTGAAATGGTTGTTATTGCGAAAGTCCCGGCCGGATCCACCATTTCTTTGTTCAGATATCTGGTATTTTATGCGTATCTTCATTAAAAATCCTGGAAATAATTCACATTTTTTCCACGATAGTGCATGTATAAACATGTTTTTTTCGGCTAAGCTTAATTTTATGGATAGTTGTACCTTTTGTTTTTCTTCCACAACAGCAGTTTTTTCTCTTTCTGTGAGTGTTAGAGTATTTGCACTCTTTTTAGTGGGTTCTTTTCATTCCCAATTACGTTTCGTAGTGCTGAATCAATGTGAAGACAAAGTTGTTATGGTAATTGACGCTTATCATTCATTGCAATTTTAGCTGGAGATGGGCGTGTCGCTGTTTAGAAGAACTTTTGCAAGGCATAACGGTGATCTTAAAGCAGAGTCTTGATATCACTCACCTGAAGATGTCCTCACCGATCGTAGGTATGGTTTTCATGCTATGCTATTGCTTTTCTATTTGACTTGTTTATTTCAATGTTCTCTTCGAATTTTCAAGACTTTTGTTGGAAATTTTCAGAAATCAAACAGTGATTTAAATAGAGAATACAGTAGTTTCATCGGTCTAATAATGGATTGTTCCTTCTGACAGAGGAATTTATCTGAAAAGATGGTGAGGTCAAAAAATTAGGATATGGAAACAGTAGCATGCATTCCAAAAATCATCCCCATCCCGATGTCATGTGTAGTGCAGAAGCAAGCTGTGTTGTTTGGCATCTCCTAATGCTACAGGTAGGGGTACACACATTACTGCATAAAGACACTGGCGTATGGAAAATCTTGTTGCATGGGGATCAAAAGCCATTTTCCATGAAAAATTTTTTACTTCCCCGAATTGTTATGCTCAGTAGCTTTCATCACGTGAAAAGGGCTTCTCTACTGCTATCTAAAATTTGAATTAGATGTCTATAGCTACAGTAGGCTATGAGAAATTAAGGAAAAAATGAAAGGAAAAGTCATCCATTTTTTCAAATCAAAATATTTTTATTGCATTAAAAACCTGTTTTTGGTTAGTTTTTTTTCCATGAAAAAAAATTTCATTTCTCAGAAAATTTACAAACATCATTGGCAGCATCCAAACAACCATATCCAGTTTTCACTTTTGAAGGAATAAAAAACCTTTTCAAGCAAAATTACTGATCTCTGTAAAATATCTAAGCAATTCTTACATGTCAGTTGCTTCTCAGAATAAGGGATTAGGGTGGTGATTATTTTGTTGTAAGCCTTAACCTAACCATAAACCTAAGCCTTGCCGTAAGCGTAAAACTAAAAACACTAACACAGACTAAACCCTAACCCTAAATACTACCCCTGAAACTAAAGCATAGCACTAACTCAAAACTCTAACCATAAATCTATGTCTTGTTTTCAAAAGTTTTTAAGAAAAGTACATCAAAAATGCTCCCAAAAAAAGTTCTGACAATACTGTATATAATCTTATGTCAAAACATCAAAGTGTCTGCTGTATTAACAAAACCAATACAATCATGGTTAGATCCAAACCAACAACCCTTCACACAGCTGGAATAATCACTTCCCACTTGACCATGTTTGCCATCATTTGATAAGCTCAAACTCAGTCTTATATCTAGCATAAATCCAGATATGGCTTTCAAAGCAGGATATGATGTTGTAGTCCTTCGAAAGCAAAAACCAGACATGTTTGTTTAGACACTACCGACGTCATTTCAGTTCACCTATTTTTCACAAATTTTGCAGTTTTATTTTATGGAGAAAGCTATCTATCCGGACCCATATTTTTGTCCACCTATGTAGGCCTGTCGCCAGGATTTCACAGCAGCGAGGCCACATTTTTTAAATACAATATTGGATGTATGCAGCAACCAGGGGGGCCAAACGTGAAATGGGGAAACACAGATTTTAAATGGGGGCCAGGCACCACTGGCCCCCTGCTGGCGATGTTGTCCAATAGATGGCCCCCTGTTGGCGATGTTGTCCAGGCACCACTGGCCCCCTGCTGGCGACTGTTGTCCAATAGACCCTCTATCTGTTTTTAGTTATGAAAACTGCAAACAGTGAAACGTAAATTATTTATGTTTCGGCTCAAGGCTTTACTTAATTTAAAAGTATAGGCTAGTAGCTAATGATCAAAAATAAATGTTGGAGATTAGATTGCTGTCATTTAATACTGCATATAAAACATTGTTTTGTTTTTTCTAATATGAAAAGAAAATATTTTATTGATAATATATTTTTATTGCTCACAGAGCCTTTACAAATTTAAAGTGTAAGGAAGTTTATATTAGCATACTGTCAAGCTGTCTGTTTTTCCTTAATTTACCAAGTCATGTGGGTGAGCCTAAAGCATGTTTTAGTAAGATTAGTGTGATTAATGCTTGAGTATAAATATCTAAATTTAAAAAAAACAAGGTTTTATTTTGGTTTTGACAAATTTATGGTAAAATAAAACCTTAAACAAGGTTTAAGGTTTTATTTTACCATAAATTTGTCACCAAAAATGTTTTACAAAAACTTAATATCCAAAATTGTTTAACTACAAAACAATGCAAATATGAACCAAACATGATATGAATGACTATGGAACCCTTCATGCTATATTTTTTTACAATTTCTATTACTTTTATTTATTTTCCATTCTGCACATTTTTTTAAAAATGAAATGTTTTATTGAGGTAGTTTCATGTGGAAAGCAATTAATTGAAGCAGCCCAAACAGGAAACACTACTGCAGTTGAAGAACTGTTAAAAAATTTAAAGGTGAGAAGTGGAACTTTGTGCTGTACCGCAGTTAATACTTAAATCATTGTTTTTACATGGAGGTTTAGCTGTAAAATTGAAACTGTGATTTGAAGATGTTTAAAAGATGAAAGTAATTGAGCAGAATATTTTGTAGTTAGATGGTAATGTGATATATATGCTCTACCTGAAGGGCTTCTAAAAGTAAAAAGGATGTTTTTATAATTTCAAGCGTATAAAGAGAATTATGCATGATGATGAACAGTGACTTACATACTATTCAGACAAAAAGGTGCATTCTGTTACATCTGTATTCCTCCTGAAATGGATAACTGAGCTTGTTAAATGCTATATAAGCCTGCAATTTCATGCCATAAAAGATAAATTACATTCAAATATTTAAAAAATAAGCATGCAAATTTTCAAAAGGTTGGAATGTTGATCGTTGACGTGTACAATTTTTATTTTAATTGATTGAATATGATAGCAGTGAAATCGACTTTCCCCTTTAATACATCAATATGTGCTGGATTCTGGTGCTATTGTCTTGATTTAGACAAAATTAAAGTTAAATACAAGTTTTCCAGTGCAAGAATATTTGAAAAACCAAACCTTGTTTCTTTGCCTATAGAAGAATTATCCAAATAAACATTTTTGTATCTCTATGATTTGTTTTGTTTGACTAAATGTAGCTGATGCATTCAAACTGTCTCATTATCAAAATTTTTAAAAACATGCATGCTTTTTTTCCACTGCACACAAAGTACACCAAATGTGATGTTTATTGATTGTTGAATGTTGTTGTTTTTCTATGAAGGTCAACCCTAACTGCAGCAGTCGTGACAGTGGAGGACAATTAAGATCAGCCTTGCACAGAGCTGCAGCATATGGACAAGTTGACACAATAATTGCATTGATTGAAGTAAGCTCTATAGCGGTGATGGTGTTACTATTTGTTATTTTGTGGCAACAACTTGCATCTGGTTGTTTCCTGAAGTAATATGTTTAAAAACAAGCCTAAAGGTACATTGGTAGAAATGTTGTTGCAAGACTTAATCATGTGTATAATTGCCAAAATAAAAAATCAACAAGCTGTTCTAGTGACATGCAGGCCTATACTAACTGGAATCTATGGCAAACAGTAGCACAAACCAAAGAGAACTGCTTCAGTTAAGGCAAAGTACTGCTACAGGCCACAGGAGTAAGTGGCCACAGCATGCTTTCTTAGAAGTGAAAACACAAATCTGGATAGGAACTGTACTACAGAGATCTGTAATTTACCTCAAAGCTTTGATGTCATTATTGTTTTATTAGTTTTTTTGTTGCCGTCTGTAACAATTTTGTCACCAGGTGATGTGTCTGTATGTCATAGGTATTAATGGAACACAAATCAAATGACGTAACAATATATCACAGATTTCAATTGGATACTGGCTGTAACCTTTTTCTCTTGAAAGTTCGTATGTTTTCGTGTAAAAACCATGAAGAGAAAAAGCAGATTTAACAACTGAAGCACTTGTTTGGGTTTCAAATACAAGATGCTTTAATTTTATGAAACTGGCACAAACATGGTAAACTCTCCAGAAAAGCCCAGTATCCTGACCATTTTCAGTGAGAAACCACACAGTATCGAATATGTTAACAATGAGCATTTAAATGTATTAGCCTAGAATATGAAAAAAGAGTTGCAGAAGTTGCACAGCAGTGGGTGTCTTGTGCACAATCACAGAATTAAGCATAACAAATATATATCGCCATCGGTAACACTTGTTTGCTAAAGCTTTGTCCAAGTTAAATATTGCAGCATGTTTACTTGTGGAAACAGAAAAACAAGGCTAGAAAAACAGTTGTGCTATTTTTTTTCATTTGGTTGTATCATTAAGATAGTTTCATGCACCATCAAGTTTTTGAATGGATTGCAGGCAGGAGGTGATCCAGACAACAAGAGCTCAGGAGGGAGACTTCCATTACATGAAGCATGTATTGGTGGTCATCCAAAGGTGGTTGATGTGCTAGGTATGACGAAGAATTTGTAAAAAGATCTTCATATGCATGGGTGTAAACATTTGTTGTAATCCATGCAGTTTCCTTCACTCGAAACATTGATGATCAAGATGCAAATGGACAAACGTCATGTCATCTTGCTGCTCTCAACGGAGAAGCAGAATGTGTAAAAATACTACTAACCAGAGGTGAGTTCCTTTGAGCAAAAACTGGTAATATGATATTTTCAACTTGCACCAGATTGCTATATGCACAAAAACGTTCTTGAAGTTACGTACATAAAGAAAAACTACTTCTACTGGTGAATGTATATGGTTTTGAACTTGTAGAAGAGAAAAGTAATGTTGGTAATTGACAAAGGCGTAACTGACAGGAGGGCAGAGGTGCAAACCACCTTCCTGGCAAGCTAAAAGTAAAAACCGGTCCCCAGAATGTAGATCATATTTCGGTATTTAGTATTGTCTTCGTTTTCAGTAGGTGTTTTTTTTGCGTTTTTCAGAGTGTTTTCCTCGTGATTTCGGGTTTTAGTATAGACATCCACAACCGGATTCGTTATCATTTCTCAACTTTTCTCTGAGTGTTGCCTAGTGCCCCCCCTTCAGCTAGGTTTTTCCCACCCTTGCGTAAACCTCTGGATACGCCATTGGTAATGGGCATTCATGTGTGCTTTATACGAAAAGACGGGGTGGTTGTTTTACATCCTAAACTAAACCTTTGCTCTGAGACGATAACAATTAAGATCGAAGTCCAACCTTTTATTTTTAAATCTTTTAGTTTATTGTAATGTGAGTCCATTCATTATAATCAACCACGATTTATTATTGTATCGTTGAAATTTTAAATTATCTGCATATGATTCTGAAAACCTGTTGAGACCCGCTGCTAATATGAATCAAAAGTGCAGACTTGATAGAACGCTAAAAATGATTTTACCAGCTGCATAACCAAACGTCTTGCTTTTTAAAACGTAGTTACAATCAAAATTGTGTTTTGTTCACATGGTTGGATTCGTAGTTCGAAATTTTCCTCAAAATGTTGCTTTTTTTAAAAGCAGCCTAAATCAACAATTACTACTCGTTTTCACAGCTGAAGAGAAAGCATTTTTCGTGTACTGAACTTTTTTTACGCGCAGGTTGCAATCCGCATATAGGAGATAAAGACGGTAGGACAGTTGCACACTTAGCATGCGTCCGTGACAAAGCAAGCGTTTTAAAAGTTTTGTTCGGATCCGGGATAACTTTGGACGAAGTCGATGATCACGACAGATATCCGATGCACGTTGCAGCCATGAACGGAAGTAAGTATAAGCTGCTGCTTTTGAACCTCGCCATTTTCTGAATACAAATACCAGGGATAATCTAGACACCGGGGATCGCAACTCGGTTGCCAGACTATGGGTCACTGTGCCAGGCGACGACAGCAGGCATAACTCCTAAAAAAACGCGATTCTGTCCACGCTGAACTGCGGTCCTATTGAACTAACTGTGAACACAAAATCGCCACCTAAGATACTGTACAAGCGGAAAACGCAGGCAACGAGTGAGTTATCATTCCACCATATGAGTAACAAACACGAACAGAGGACAGACAAATGCATTGAGATTTAGCTACAGAGTAAAAAAGAAGACAGTACTTGAAGATTGTACAATAAATAGGGCTATCACATGACACAAAGTGACCCAATGCGAAACAATAACGAGCAGAGAAACAACGGTGTACTTAGAGTGTTAGCACTACATCACTACTGAATTGCTTGGAGAAATATCTAAATAGCTCGAACACATGTATCAACTGACAAGAGACTTAGTTCCACAACTCTCAGAATGCAAAACATACACACAGGTGTTAAATTACACATAAATGTCGATTATAGTTAGTCAAAAAATAAATGCACACATTAACGCGAAAGTACGCTAGGTAACAGTTCACTAATGTTTACTTAGCTAATAGGAATGAAAGACACAAGTTCTGCTTCTTTTTCAGAAAGGTTTGAAGTCAACTTTCTGATCTTTCTGTTACGAAATAATGAGTCGGGGAAAACATTTGCTGCGGAATTCGAAAGTTTAGCTCATTCTTTGCGAATCAATTAAAGGCTATTTGTAAAATTAAATCACAGTTTAAATGAGAAACACGAGATTTTGTTCTAACAAAGTTTGACAAGAACAACCTGCAGGTGTAGCGACTTGAAAGACAGCATTTGTGAAAGCAGGACGCTGGTTAGTGCTCAGACAGTTGAGTTAATTTTATTTGGCGATAATTAGTATTCCAGCAAGAAAAACAAATTAGTGCAAGGACGCCACGGCATTGAAAGAACCAGAAGTTTACCGAGTCAATGTCCCTCAGCAGTTGAATTAGCTTTGTAACTGCCCAGTTTCAACTCGTGGTGTTGCATATACATGGGGAAGAGCTGCCAGATGGTCAACACAGTTTGCGTAACACAGACAGGGTCACCAGTTTCTTTTTGACATGGTGTCTAAATATCCCTGATAAATACGCTAATGTCTTATAGAAATGTTTATGAAATAAGTAGTGAAGTCACAGAATAGCAACGCTTAGAACTAAGCTTGTCGCAAATTTGTCAAACTTGATTTTGTCATACGCTTTTCAAATCAAAACCTGATCCTACCGCTGTAACCAGCCTTGGAACGACAAATATACATCATATAAAATTTAAAACTTTTTTCGAAAAACACTTCGAAAGTGTTTCGACGTATGGGCGCTGGTCGGATTTACGAAACATACCGAGTGCTGTTCGGAATTACGAAACATACAGTTTCGTGTCTTTTCTCAACAGCTGTTGTACCATTGCAGAAAAAGTTCGTTGAATCTATTTACTGAACGAATCTCTTTTGAAAAATAACTTGCATTTTCTATGGGAAAGGTGTGACACCATCTGCACCTCTAAAAACAACGAAGGTTTCGTTTTTATTTACTCTGATTTATTTTTTGACACCACATGAATATTATGTGCGCCACGCTTCGCTTACATGCAGAACTCGATGCGAATTATGGGCATTCGTTGTGCGCGTTAAAAATGGCAACGATGTCAATGAATTCACAGTATTTGAAGCGGTCAGCTGAACTAAGATGAATGCAAAAACCGGTGGGTGTCAATAAATAAAACTGAGGGTGGTCCCTGAGTGATTTCGTGCTTTCGAAGCCTCTGGGGTAAAGATAGCACGGTCCAAGATTTTTTTTATCCTTTGACCGACCATAGACGCCAAAATCCAGCCCATTAACGGCCCGTGGACCAAGGACATTTTTTCTTTTTCAATCCGGCCCGTCCATTGCCCGCTAAACAACTATGCGGTTTACTTACAAGTATCAAACAATAACAATTTAACTGTTAAAGCAATAGTGATTTGGTACATATTAAAAAAACGATAATTTTCAAGTCACTAGTTTCCACAAACGCCAGGTGGTTTCGTTCACTTTTCGCGCCCGCGAGTGGTTGTCACAACTCAAAAAATCTTTTGAAAGTTTTCAAATCATTAGCGGGCGGTAGCAGCGCGGTGAAATCTAACGGTTGAAAATATCGTTAGTGGACGCTGGTTCAACGTTGATGGTCCGCCCGAAAAGCGGACCATTAGCGACCCGTGCCATTTCTACTCAGGGTTTATACAAACGCGCATTCAAGCGAACCAAGCCGTGAAAACGATTTTTTGTGTTTTTAATTCTGAAACTATGTTGGCAACACGATGTATAGAAGTGTGTGTGTGTGTGCGGTAAAAGTGAAAGCGAAGAAAAACCTAACCTTACTTTAACGATATGAACAGGTATGCAATGTATACGTACGCTGGTGCAGTATGACGGTGACGTCAGAGCCAGAGACAAGCACGGTTGTCAACCTCACCACTACGCGGCGTCACACAACCACCTGAAGTGTGCACAGTTCCTAGCAAAGCAAGGTGCTGGTTCTTGTTGGTTGGCTGTGGCTGTTTACCGAATTTTTCGATATCAGCGAAAAAATTAGCGATTGCAACAGATTTTTTGTGTGTTTGTGTCGCGAATTGACATTTAACATTTTGATATTTAGAGTGAAATAAGAGATTTTGCAAATCGGGAAAAACTCGTTCCAATAAAGCACTTTTGCCTTTTTTCTGGTTTGTCAGTTTAAGTTAAATGTTGCAGTTTATCAAAGATATTGCAACAGTTTGTGGCCGAATTCTTTGTAGCTCTGTTCAGCGAAAGGCGATGTTTTAGACAGTTAAAAATTTGTGTTGCACCAAAAATTCGAGTTGATAAACATCTAGCTACCAAGTTGCCGGATCAACCCTCGGAAGGTAGCATTAGCTGTAAAATGTTTTGGTGCCGAAACTTCACTAAGGTCATTCGGCTCTGTATTAATTTGTCTTTGTTTTGCACGATCTCGACAACAAGTCCGTTTGGTGATGACGCCATTCGGTGATGACGCTGAAACGCGTTGACATCACTGGTGATTCAATTCACAGGTGCGAAGCTGCAAGCGCTGGACAAGCACGGTCGATCAGCAGTTCACTGCGCAGCAAAGGATGGAGCCTTCAACGTCTTGCATTGGCTGCTGGAGACTGGTTTAGGCGTGAACTTGGCCGATGGTGAGAAAGTTAAATACCGCTGTGGAGGTTTCTGTGCGCTTTGACCTCCAGATTACGTCTAATTTCTACTTTTCAGACGCCGGCGACACTCCGCTGCATTATGCTGCCCGACAAGGCAAGGCCGGCAGCGCCAACTGTCTCTTGCAGCACGGAGCCGACCTCGGAGCCGCGAACAAAGCTGGGAACGACCCGATGCAATGCGCCAGACTGGCCGGACATCCGAAACTCATGCAAGGTTTGTCAAGTTCTGGAACCTTGTCATGCGGAGCAAGTGCATTGAACAGCACCGCGTGATTTTGGTATCAAGTCAAAAATTTTATTTTATGAAAGTGCTTTATGTAACAAAAAAGTTTTTAAAGAAACAAACTCATTCTGGTTGTTGTAAGTATGAAAAACACTACCGGTTTTTGGCGTCGCTTTTTAGTTACTAGTTCATTTCGTTCGAATGTTGCCCTTCCAATGATTTTTCCAACTTGCAACAAAGACGTTTCTATTGCGCGTTTATCATTTTTTGTCCTGCGGCCCAAGCTGGACGGTCGATAAACATGTTTACTCGCAGGAAGGAGCATAAACAAAGTGGTTTGCTGCTATATGCGCAGGCCATATGTCTTATTTACTCGTTTGTGTTTTTTGAGCGCAAGATTTGAACACAAATATTTTGCTTTGAGCCATTTGTTTTTCCCAGTGTGACGCTCGCTCAGGTTTACATGCTTCAAAACACTTTAAATTTTTGTGGAAGATTGTGGGAATGGTGTAAACCAGCGTTGGGCAAATTACCGCTTGCTGAACATTTTTGCGGTCCTCGCCTACGCAATGCGAACTTTTAGTATGCCAAGATTTGAAAAGATTGTCAAAAACTGTGACTAGCTACAAAACACAAGAAACGCGTAATAAAGTACATCATCCTCTTGATAAAATAAACTAAGTTTGAATATTAAGTACGTAAATTAAAAATAATAAAGTATATTTTATATAAAAATGCATAATTTGTAGAACCTGGCCCCTCGCCAGGCACAGACAGAACAATGTTGCCCTCACTGAAACGTTTGTCCACCCCTGGGCTATAAAACAATAAACGACTCTCATGCTTGTGTCTTCCTCTGATGCTCTCAGTGAAATTGCGGGTCGTTTGGGTGACTGTGCAGTGTTAAAAGTTACCCTAATGCGAAAGCGCTATACTGGTTTGCTGTGCAGCAGAATTACCCCCAAGATTGTTCAAAAACGTTGGAGCGAAAACTACGGCTTGAGATGCACTTTTTCGCATGTTGTCTAAGCCCAGGGTTAAAAACTTCGTATCGCCAATGCGTGCGCAAAACGTTTGGATTGCTGCACAGAATTCTCAAGATGCGTATCTACTCATAGCACAAGGTTTAAAGTTTTACTCTGCCAATTTTTTGACAGAAATTGCATTCTGGAAAACATGAATTTTGAAAAAATTATTTAAGTGTTTGCTATTTGCGGAAGTCCACGTGCTTCTATTCCGTGCGAAAAAAAAAGCATCAGAAAAACGACCAACAGCATTTGGTTGCGCAGCGCACTTTACTAATGCTTTGGCCAGTGGGGAACACTAGGTGTCACTGTTACCACAAATATTTCAAAGGAAAGCGCTGTTTCCCATGGGACGACAATATCGTTTTTCAATGAAATTCCCCACAAACCCTCTTGACTGAAACAAAGCATGTTTTTTTCATAGCAATGGATCCCCCACATCCGTTTTCTGTCAGTGTCTCTAGCATTGACTAGGAGATGGGTTAAAATGTGCCAGTACACTTATTTGTCGCATCACGCAGCTTGGTTGACAATTGCAGGCCACCTTGTTTTTCAGTAATGGCGTGGACTGGCTAACCATCCAAGCTACTGCTATCAGAAAATGCACACATCTAAACAGTAGCGTAGCTAACCCAAAAATTTGGGAGGGGCCAAATATGCTTGATATTAGGCAAAAACTATTTTGTTTGGGATACCGCCTCTCAAAGCACAAAATGACTATATGTTACAAACATTTTGGGGGCATGGCCCCATAGCCCCCCCCTGGCTACGCTTGTGCATCTAACGAGTTCTTGTTCTGTTGTGCAGATGTTGTTGAAAACAAAGTTTGCTGTCCGCTCTGCAGCAAACAGTACGAGGTGATCAGCTGGGAAACGCGGAACCAACCAAACAACGTCCAGCGATACCTCGGAACCGCGCACGGCCGCTACCAGCTACCGACCACCAATCTAGTGTAGGTACTCCAGTTGTTAGAACTACATTGTGGAAAAGAAAAATAAGGTTCATGTTTGTTTTTAAACCGATTAAAGCACGCGAAGCAATGGCGTTATAATTTGGATTTAAAATAATGGCCATAGCCTAAATACGGGTGTTAGCATGGGTGCCACAAGTGGCACGCCTAATATTTTCACAGTCAAATGAAACTGCATTGAATTGATTCCTATAGCTACTGCACATAAATCTGCTTCAATAAGTCCGATTCATATCGTGGATTACGTAGTTTCTTTGGTTGAGCTGAACGAAAATTATGCCTGTGTTGAGATGTGGCTGGTCATCTGGACCGCCTCTGTTATGTGCTTATAACTGAGGTCGTCTTAACAGTCTTGTAGAAAGCGAAGCAAGGCCTCTAGTCACAAGCACGGTACAGTGCTGTATTTGCCGTAATCTCCAGAGGATTTCTGCCATTGACTCACCACCAGTGCAGTATTCACTGCCAAAGTAGCCGCGTGGCTCACGGCGCAAGTAAGTGGAGATGGACGCCGCAGACCATTCGTGACCCCCCACAGAGAGTACAAAGCGAGTATATTGAAACTTCCTGTTTTCCACAGGATTTCATCTTGTTTGTGGCGTCCCTAGAATCCGTGTACCCGCACTAGTGTTGCCAGGATTTTTACTTGGAATTAGTTTTACTTGGCCAGGATGTTTGTTGAGGACAGCACTGTTCTGCACACAAATACAGATATTTGACACGCGAATTCATTAACATTTTCACATACAGTAATTCGTGAACTGGCACACTGTGTTGAAAAGTTGCCAAACCCTGAGTAGAAGGTGCTTTTGCACAAGAGAACTACAAGGCCAAACGAATGAGCAGAAGACTAGTTTAACTATTAATTTGGGACGCATGAAGACCCGCACTTTCAATTGCTTCTATTGAGTGGATGTGATGCTTTACCCCCGGCCGTGCGCTCCAAATAATGCTTCATTTTCTCAGTCAACTTCCCGTCTATTTTTTATATTCACGTCCTACATTTAACGTTGGCACAGGAAAGAAAATATTTACTTTCCATTGGTATTAAGTTGCCCTTGGCAAAACCAACAATGTTTTTTCAACAGAACCACCAGATCTCCTACTTTCTTAGAAAAGAATAAAGAAAGGCGAAACGCCATTTTGAGACGAAAAGCGAAACGAGAACAGCGGGACCAAGGACTACAAAGAGACCTCGCGACCAAATACTTCGGCGAATATCCTCCTGAACTTTTGGCTAGAGATCCTAGTGAAGTTTAACGAAACTGTAACAAGTCTTATTTTCAAACTACACGCTTGCTGGTACTCTGGGGTGTAGTGCCAAAAAAGGTGTGGGAACGCCGTTCCAACACCAAATGAAAAGGAAGACTGCACCAAATAGTTCGAATACTGGATCTTCCTGTTTCACTGCAAAATTTTGACTAGCAGTGTGAATCTGCGTGTGGCTAGCAAATGTGAGATCGCAGCCATATTTTATTGTAATCTAGTGCAGTGGTTCTTAAACTTTACAAACACACCGAACCCTTACATAGTTTTCCAAGCTTTTGTCGAAACCTCATTTTGCCCAATATAACAGGAAGTAAAAATGGGTTACATGTTTCAGATGACCTTCGTCGGAACCCCTAAAACGGCTCCTTGAACCCTAGGGGTTCGATCGAACCCAGTTTAAGAACCACTGATCAAGTGCAGAAAGGTATGGGAACGCATTCCCTCACCAAAAAAAGTTGTGGGAACGCCGTTCCCACCCCCAATACACACCTGCGCGTATTGTAAGCTCCTGTGCAAGCCCAGACAAAGAACCGCCTGACTTCTTTCCAAGTCCTGGTCATGTAAGTGGTTACTTTTGTCAAAAGTCAACGCACCCATGTGCCAATGTTATACGGCATTGCGCGTGTTCGATACATATTGTATGTTTATTTCTCGTTTTCGCAAAGCAGTGTTTATAAAGGTTTTTTTTTAATGATTAGCGGTTGCTGTCTGCATCTGCTCAACTTCAATCTTTTAGGCGAGAACAGAAGCGGAGACGAAACTGAGCTTGACTTGGTGAAACGAGATCAGCCTTGTTGTTGCCACCAATTCAGCGACGTTCTTTACAGAACTGAACCATGCGCTTAGGTTCTTTGCAGTTGATCTGAAATAGACTTACTTTTCGTTTAACGCTTTTCCTGAATGCAACCGGTTAAATGGGATAGAGTTAACTATCCTGGGTTCGATCCCCCGCCAGGTCACCGTGGAGTCTTGAAGAGCAGTACTTGCGGCCTGTCCAACTTCGTGCCCGGCGTCAATGGCAGGGTGCAAGGAAACGGTTCACGCGTAGTGCTGCCATTGACTCGACATCAGTGCAGTATTCACTGTGAAAGTGCAAGTAAAGGGAGATGAGCGCTGCAGACCACTCGCGACCCTCCAAAGCGGGTATCATGAAACTTTTTTTGTTGATGTTAAAAATATATATGCAACGCATATGCAGCAGGCAGGGCCTCTTGGTCAAGGGATTGGAAGTTGTGCGGAGAATTTGTTTTTCTTGACGGATGAGATCCAAAGGTGATCAACAATACATCGCCGCACGCAACCTTACCTCGAACGTGTGGGCACAGGGTTTTCAAACAGGGACTTCGGAGAATAGGAGCGGATGTGCCTTTTCATAACAGTGTCATGGTTCATCAAGATCAGTGGTTCTTGACCTTTTCTCTACCATGCTCCCTTTAAGTAATTGTCCTTTCTTTCACGTCCCCTTGACAATTAATAAGTTGTATAAGCAAATGCATTTATTGATGTAACTTTCCATGTTCCAGAGCGCATAAGGGCTCACGCCCCCTTGAAAAATGTTGACGCCCCAGTGGGGAGCGCCTTCCCGGTTAAGATCGACTTTGACACAAATTTATTGCAGCTGTTCGCGCAGCCAGAAATTCCAGAATGGTTTTCCGCAATTGCTGTTACTATTTTTTGCTGTTACTATTTTTGACGTCAACATTGTGTTGACGAGAAACAAGCATAACTGCTAATGACTTCGTTCTTTAGAAGTTTCCGTTGACCTCAAATCTTCTACAGCTCCGTTTCTCCGGCGTCTGTTTTCAAACATCAGAAAAATCGACCTGATCACCACAGGTTTGCTATTAGCACCATTAAATAGGAAGGCTACCTATCTTCCCAGATCAATTCACTGGCACTAACTGCTAGAAAGTTACCGTAGCACGAAGATCTTCACCACAGTTACTGAACATTCACGGCTGTTGCCGTACTTAGCGAGAATAGCTGGGCCTGGATCTAAAAAATTGATCAAAGAACTTGAATCCGCTCAAAAATCACATCTGGCAGCTTCATAAAAAAAGAAGC
>JGI24021J15306_10003222_pt1 | contig 18293 bp, 11 predicted proteins | sample Ectturendosymbi1_FD_15306 | JGI IMG/M metagenome (IMG submission 15306)
CAGATGGCAGTCGACTGATTCCTCGAAAGCATACGGAAACATTAGTGCTTTTAAGTGTTGTATAAATGTCTTACTAGCCTACAAGCTATAATAGGAGGTGGATCGGGAGGGGACTAAAATTGATTCCTTCCCTGATAAATGTTTATTATGCTCTAAAAATGAGAATTAGCTCTATTTTCGGCTAAAAGTCTATTCAATCAGGCTTATCTGTGAGCAGAAACTTCTGCGCTTGCTAACAATTACTTCTAAATCACATATGATCAACTCATTTTCACTTTCAATGATAAGAATGCTTTTATTTGCTGAGAACAGGTTTATTGCACTAGCAATATTTTTCAAAACCCCATGTACAGCTTTGGGGATTCCCCTTTGCCAAGTCATTTGAAGAGTCGTTTTTGCCAGGCCGCCGTTGCTGACCCTATAAAAAACGGCGGTCTTTACTTCGATATTTTTGCAAACAGTACTGCCGTTATCAATGCTTCAATGGTTTAATCTGATTATTTACCCCTTAAACACGTATAGACTCAACGATTATTATAATACAATGTGTAGTAATTGAGATACGGACGAAAACGTGATTTTCGATAATGACTGTCCCAATATGCGTATTCAGCAAAAAATAAAGGCGTAATCTTTACTGAATGGCTTAATATTATTCTTTACCTCTCAAAACATGGGGATAGACACCAAAATTATTTTGATAACATACATAGCGACTGAGATATTGACGAAAGAAGGATTCTCTGTAATGGCGGCCTTAATTTGCATTTTGGGGGGATTGCCCAAGGATGACAGAGTGACATCATTCAGATTCTCAAATAACTCACCTCAGAGGTATAGAAACAGCAAAAAACACTGTACGGACGGTATTGCACGCTTTTCGATCCCTGCCACCGGACTATGAGCTNTTCTCTTTATTGTATGCAATGAATATGCTCACCTATGAGAATTTCGGACCAGTTCACTGAATCTCANACGGTAACTTTTACCACATGTGCTGGAGTAGAACAATGGACTGTTGTGTAGTAAACGCATTGATACAAACGAACGAATTTGACCAACGATGAAGCTTACGCTTTCGATGTTTGTTCTGCTCAGCAGCCCCGCAGCCAGGTTTTAAGGATTAAGGGGGAAAATTACATTTTTAAGTGGGCAAGATCTTTGTTTTTATTATATGTTTGAAACAAAATTTTCTGGGCACAATAAAATTTGGGGGAGGCAGAAAAAATGTGGGGGTACTGCCCCCCGAATGCCTCTCCGTGGCTACGGGCCTCCTGCTCACTATTAATGTGTTTGGAAAGTGCACTGCAAACCAGTAGAGATGCATACTTAAATTACGTTAAATTTTCTTTACGATCTGTGAACATACGTTTTTGTTATGGTTGTTTGCGCGACAGACCCCTTTTCAAATGGCTGGTAGTGGTTGCGCCACTGCTGAGAGTCACCTTGCAAACTTCAAGACTTCCATAAAAAGCGGGAGGTACGTCGTAAAACTGTGATTTACAGAACATCAAAAGAGCTGCACCAAAACGTGGTGTAAAATAAACGTGATCTCAGATGAACAGGTCTCAAATGAAAGTGATCTCAAATGCATGTGATCTGAAATGAATAGGCCTCGAATGAATGTGGTGTCTCAAATAAACAGGTCCAGGGTTTTTGTAAGGTTTGACTTTGGTGACCATTAAGACATTGTGAGAGACCGCATCTATTCCATCTGCGTACCGAGATAGTCATGAGCGAGGTTTTAATGTATTTTGGTGGTAGTTATGCAGTGAGGTTTTACTGTATGTTGAGGGACCGTTTCGGTCCGTCAAAACACCTTTAACAACGCTCAACAGATCTCAGATAAATAGTCTCAATCGAATTAGTCGCAATTGTCGTGGAACCGTATTATACAGGCTGAAATTTGCAAGTGCCATTGTGTTTCTGATTGAATTCGTCTTGTTTCTATGAAGGTAGTTTAAACTAGTTGAACAGGCGTCACGCACATATTTACCCTGCATTGCATCAAACTGAGACGCATAGTCAATTACCCTACAAACACTTCAACTTATCATGGTAAGCAAGCCGGTTGTTTGAGTAAAAAGACATATTTTTGTGAATCACAGTTACTAGCAGCGTTTTGCACTGTTGTGTCTGCCATGCAAAGCAAATTCCAGTTTGCTATGTGATAGCGCTAAGCCTGATTGTAGAACACTACTTTATTTGTTTTCCAAAATTTTCACATTAAATTAACTCTACTTAAAATCTGAGGATTTACTAACCCTTCCCAGCATGTTGTAAAAGCACACGCAGTATGCATACTTTTTTAGTCTGGTACAATGGTGGATACTGGGGGAGCAACGTTGGTAATCGTCCCTACCAAGCCACCACTGCACCTCTTTTCAGTAATCGTGCTCCGTTTATTGGCTTTTCATGGTTTATCAAACTGCAACCTACTGCAATTCAGTTTTCTAAAAGCGTTTTGCTGCCTGGTGTTCTTTGGTAGCACTTTGGTTTGGAAACAGTGAACGACATTTATTGCTCTTGAACTTTTTCTAAAGCAAAACCATGCAGATTATTGTACTCTACAAATAAATGCTAAAATAATTCCATTTGGAGATTGAGCATGAAATCGTGTTTGCAAAATTTTTGAAGGGCATGAGTGTAGGCCTACTAATATGCATGCCAGTGTAAAAACTATTTAATTTGGTAATGTTTTTTTGGCACCACCTCGCCTGACTGTCTCCCCAAATCCCAATTCACGATCTAACATCAGTGTTTGGGTTAACTTTTTCATAAATAGCAATGCGTGGTACTAACTAGCCACGCCCACAGCCAGAGGGGGAAAGCTGGCAATTGCCACCCCCGAAAGTTTTATAAACATGTTAAGTTGTTTGATGCAACAGTATATTACAATCATTTTGCCCTCCCCAACAAGTTACTGTCATTTTGACTCCCACGAAAATATCAACTGCAGGTTGCGGCCTTGTAACTAGCTGAGGGTGTTTGACTCGAACTCAATTCACTGTAGCTTGGAACGTGCCATCCTGTACTGGTCATCCCGAACTTCTCATGGCTGCTGTTATAGCTAATGTTTCATTCGGTGGTTTTAATCAGTTGAATCAACCGCATTGTTGTCAGTTAAGAAGCCTCAGCGAAACGAAAAATATTCTGATAAACACTGACAATAAATAAACACTCACAACGATTCACAAGCAAATGACCCCAACCGCTATAATGATGCACTTTGCGAATATTACAAACACCGCTATCGGCCAGCGACTGTTAAAACTGTAGCTTATGAAAAGACTCACTTCAGTGGTGTAGGAGGCGAGGGGCAGGGTGTAATCAAGCGTACCCACAAAAGTTTCGATTTGTCGAAAATCCGGGAAAAATCCCTAAAAATCTGGACAAAAATGGCAGCCAACATTTGACTTCTCCCAAAACCAAAGAAAAACACAGTAAGACCTTTTTTGGGGGTTACACCAAAAAAAGTCTTTATGTCTAGGGAAAAGTCGCACAAAAACTTTTCGGGCGAGTTTGGACGAATTCGGGCATAAATCCTTCTCAACACCCAAAATTTTCCCGCTCCTACACCCAGGGCCGGCCTTAAGCCGATGCAGCCAATGCAGCTGCATTGGGCCCCGCGCCATGGTGTTTGGGTAGACTTTTCATTTTTGCCAGATACACCTTGTGCTTGAGAATTCAGTAGAAACGCCGTATGAATTTCATTGTCAACAAAGAACGCTCTCGTCAGAACTAGCAAATTTCCTCTCAAACGTTAGCAGACGTGCTCAATTCTCGTGTTAGTGCTGCACTGTATATCTGCGCTCTACCACGATCGTAAAACGGTTGACTGAGCACGATGACGTCATAAAATCACTGTTCAGAGGGGCCCCGCGCCTAGGTCTTGCATTGGGCCCCACGCCCAGGTCTTGCATTGGGCCCCGCATTTGCTAGATGCTAGGGCCGGCCCTGCCTACATCTATGAAAAGACTTGCTGTTTCAAATCCGGCAAGTNGTGGTAATATGCTCGCGGCAAGGCTTGCCATTTTTTGAAAATCGTTAGACACTGTACTTAGCGGACTGTGACCGATGACAGTTATTTTCTGTGGTCATGCAGAAGAGCTGCATCATACAAATCTTAGCGTGGGTTGGCACCTCTTACCTCTGAAATTTTTGAGCCTGCTGCATGTTTTAACGAGGAAATCATACGTGCATTGCAACTTGTTAATGGTTGGACCATTGACAGTATGAGAACGTACTCAGGCATGTATACGTAGATGTATTGATTAAATTCGAATCACAACTGTGAAACACCAAACCTTTGCAGATTGATTTGAACATTGCAGAGCGTGGAAAAAGATGTTTTCGAAACTTCTGCGGTTGACTCCAATCTTTTAGAAGATCAGTTACAAGAAAATGCGAAAAAGAGGCAGTCTACGACGTCCGTGTTGACTGTACGTTTCGTTGAAGTTTTTTCATTGTTTGAATTAAATGTCTCGGAAGAACTCGAGCAGAAAGCAAACCGCCAGTCAAGTCTTTTGCATTTCGCCGCGTCTACACCAGATTTACCTGTTTTTGGCAGTCGAATTCCAGACTTGCGTCGACGAGCCTGTTCTTCAGTGGAAGTACATCCTTTTTCGTAGCCGGTTACCATCTGACAAGCGTAAGCCCACTTATCCCGGTTCTTAAAGACCTGTACAACGAAACAAACACGGTATAGTTATGTTGCTTTTAAATTACTTCAAGTTGCAAGTTTTCGCATCAACAAATCTCGTATGTGGACATATGGAGCTATTTTCAAATACGCTTATTGGAACTAGGGTTTCAAGTTAGAGTGTGACCTAGGTTTCACGCGTATCCTCGTCACTCATCAGGGGCCAGTGTAGTAGACATAAGCTGATAATGATGCAGATCAACAGAAAAGTGCACTACAACGGGTAAAGCTCGCTATGAACGTGTCAGTTTTTCGGGTTGCTAGCCGGTGGTCAGCATAAATTTGATCCTGTATCGGCATGTTGAAATGATTTTGCATTCTTTTTTAATACTTTTGCACAAATCGGCTCAAATGTCTTTTTCCTGTAAGCCAAAGGGCGCACTTCGGTAAGCGACGCTTGCACACTTGCGCTTTACCGCAAACAGACCATTCAAGGCGCTAGTCAAACTTTTCCTTTTTTAGTTCCCAGATCAATTCTGAAAGCTTCGTCTGGTCTTTGCAATTTTCAAACCTGAAGCTGCATAGTCTCTGTGTTTGAAGGTCCTCGCATCTAGGCCACAACAAACCTTTTGTTTCTCAATAGTTCACCTCTGCCTGGTGGACGATTCTTGTCTTTCGACATCTTCCACCATGTGTGGATTCTCATTCCTGGCAGTTACGTTGTTCTGGCTTAATTGTTCCGTAGCTGTTTTTTATCACATTTGTCATGTTGGCTATGCAACTAACAGCTTGACGTCCAGGTATTTTGGGAAAATTTTGTGATGTTTAATGGCTACGAGAAGAAGTGTTTTTAAAAGTGTTGAAAATCGTCTTTCAATATTGATTTTGCTCTTGCTGTTTCAAGGGCAAAACCGAAAGATTTGGCTGTGGCGTTTTCTATAACGTGTCGTTTTCTTATCGTGCGGTTCAATTGCAGCTTGGATTTGTGGCCACTCTCCTGCAAAGCTGTGTGGAATATCTCTTTTCTTTTGTATAACTTTTTCTTGCTGCATGTGAGCCTGGGAGTTCGCTCGTACATCATCCTTGGCGGATTTCTGATCGCTGTCGATCGTCTGTTTGATTTAGCACTGGTGGACCTCAATGAGTGAAACCAAGTGAAAAGACTGCCGCCGTGAGCAAAGCCTTCCACAGCTATATGAGCAGCGAGGCAGACATCCTTTCTATTAGGCGTTATGACGCAATTTTCAAACTTTTCTATATTCATCATGAATCACGATTAGCTCATGTTTATGCTTTGCTTGGTGTCTGATGAGCGCGGATACGCGTGAAACCTAGAGTCGCACCCAGGGACGCCGGAACAGCGGCGGGGCAGAAAAAATTGAGGGCAATGGAAACTTATAAAAACAAAAAATAGCTACCAATACGGTCGTTTCTCTTCAGCAACAATTTTGACATCAAACATTGCAATAGAAATTACAGAAAACCATTCAGAATTTTCTGGGTGAGCGAATAGCTGCAACAAATTTGTTTCAACTAGATCTTGATAAACTGTAAGAATGCCCATGCTACTGTTATAAAAAAGGTGCATCCGCCACCGTTCCCCTCCCCCTTTTGAAAAGGCAGGGGGCAATGCCCCCGCTCCTCGGCGTTCCTTATCGCACCGCTAGATTGAAATCTTGGTTCTGACGCATAGGTGTAACAAACTGTTACCAGGCATTGAGTAGTCAATGGCAACGATTTTATCCGAACTAGCCGATCTTGTTATTTTTATACATTTGTTCAACGTTATCACCAAGATACGGTTAAAGTCTTACCATCTTAGCTGATCTCATTCCAGAACCGTCGCCAGAAAGTTTTCAATAGTGGGTGTTTACGATTGCGCAGGGGTGCCCGACATTGAAATTTTGCTAAAAAACTGATTTATAGTGTTTCATATTTCAATTTGAGGGGCTTGGTGCTTTGTTTGGGGCTAAGCCCACCAAAGTCCCCCCCGTTGCGACGGGACTGTCTCACCCCCAATAAGCAACGTGTGATGTTAAGTTTCTGCTGTCGTCATGAAAGTTTTGCTGTTAGGAAGTGGCTTTCGCTGCTACGTCAAATGGTAATAAGCTACATCAGAGAACGTTACTGCCTGGAGTCAACCATTATCCACTAACACTGTAGTCATCTAATTGCTAATTTAGCGAAACTTTACGCTATAACCAGATATTCACATTATTCCTCTTGACTGATCAAAGACTGACATGAATTGCTTTCCATTAGTTTTTCTGTAATTTTCAAAATTTTGGAGAAATCAGTGAGATTGAATGCTCGAAATATGTTTTGAAGTATTCCTAGCTCTGTCGTATTTTTAGGTGATTTGCTTCGCAGCCCCTAAAACACGAAGTTTTTTGCAAGTGATTCATTTTCTTCAAAAAACTGATTGAACACNTTTAATCTCAGAATCGCTTTGGAGAAGCTATGACGGAAAAAATGTGGACAGACGTTTTGTTACCGACGANGATGTCCATCATGCTTCTTGGGGGGCTGTTTGGGGGAGTAAGCATCACCTTCTTGTTAAAGTTTCTGTCGCGGAAGCGTCTGCTACAATGTTGCCACCTTCTCAATATCGTTTCTGTTTTGATCATGTCGCTCGTTGGCAAGCTGACGCAAGCGCACGAAGCGATGATTGCAGGGAGATTTTTAGTAGGTCTTCCACTTGGAGTCTATTACGGTAAATTAAATGTTATGACTGTTTTTTTGTCATTCAGGTAGTGGAGTTCAATCTCCAGGTAAACGTAGTCGAACCTACAAGTTTTAGAAAGGTAATTGAGCCGTAAAGTAAGTAATAGTTCTTCCAAAACTGCAAGTGTAGAACATTGCAGATGTTGTTCAGAAAGGTAGTAATGGTTGTAATCGCGCTGTGATGATCTGATTAATAACAATGTGTATTATAGAAGTATTTAGTTTTCTGCAACTTTGACTTTTTGCACTCAAACCTCAAACAAGCTTTTTTTAAACCGGCTATTATTTAAACGCCCCATATACTTTCAAACCAGGCCTGTAACCAAGGGAGCGCAGGGTGCCCCCTGTAAAAATGTGTTGGGCCTAGTTTAAAATTATTGGACGTAGTTTAATAAATTTGGGCCCCTTTCAGAAAACTCTTCTCCCCCCTGGTATCTCAAGTTGGTTACGGGCCTGTTCCAAACCCATGCACTGTAACTTCTGTCACATTCAATCTCTTATTGCCTTCTTAGATGTATGAGTCAGTCTCGAAATACTCCTAGGTAAGGCGTTAAAACTGCATCCGGTGGCAAAGACTCCATTTCGGGAGTTGTGGAGTTCTGGGGGAGGATGGAATAGTCCCTTAGTTGTCGTCATTCCCATTGGTCTTTTCTAGACTGTGCAAGATGTGGCGGGCCGTACTAATTTTCTACCAACAATTCCATTCCCTTTGCTTTTTATGATGTTGTTAAAACTCGCAAATTCATGGAATTTTCATCAGATTAACTCCTGATTTTTACCGTTCATAACGGAACCCAAAATACGGCATACAGTACAATTATAGCACAATGCGGTTTCTCTTAAGTAATTCCTCGTACGTATTCAATATAAGAAGTTCCAAGGAGGGAAGATTCATGAAATATAGCCTATAGTACCACTAGGTGGGCCATACAGTTACTACAATTTGTAAAGGGACTGCGGGCCGGTTGATTTTGCTTGGCAGGCCGGATCCGCCCCGTGGGCCGTAGGTTGTTGCCGGCCGCTGGGCTAGAGCGTTCACCAAAACTGCCCGGGCAAAAAGCGTATTTCAGGCGTTGGCTTGCCGCAAATTCCCGTCAACAAAGTTATGAAAATATTTCTAGTAACATCTCATGCTAAATTTTAATGTTCATTGGGATATTTTCAATAAGTGCCATAAGCTGTATCTTTAGGTGGGATTATCAACATTAAATTTTGGCGGTTGAAGTGAAGAAAAAGAATCTTAATTTTGAAGAAAATTAACTTATGAGCTCAGATTGCAGACTATGGGTTTGAACCGCAACTACGGTGAATCAGAGCCAGCCGATGGGCAACGTGGATTTCGTAGATGTCTCCTTTGTTCAACGGTATGCCTAACATTTGCAGTCATTGAAGTCATTTGAACAACAAAAGCTTAGAAAAGGTGTAGCTCTCATTTTGATGAATTCGAGGCAAGAAACTTAGTCTGAAAACCTAACGCAAGGGCAAACAATGTGTTTAGATATGACTGTGGTGAAAGCTTTTATTAAAAGGGACGTTAATCAAAACAGTTACACAACATGGCAATGGCTGTACTGAATAAAGTTGTTCAACGCAATTACCGTCGAACGTAAGACGTTGCAATCACTGCTGAGCATTCAAATGGCCTATGTCCCACCTGGCATGGCTTGCTAATACAGTTTTCGAAATATATGTCTGTTGGTAAAGAACGAAGTAAAGGAATAACGATGCAGGTGTAACTGGAAGAAGCCCAACTGCTAGACCAAGAGCGCAGGTAACAATGAAGGCTTCAACCGGGGCTACCATCGTTCTAGAACCGAAAATAAGGACGACTGGGGAAAATTTGATTTTTCTATCCACAATATAACAACATTTGGCGAAATTGTTTCTGCTTGCACGACTAACGTCAGATCATATGTTTGCGTATTTATCTCCAGACACAAATTGCTTCAGCAATGTCTTATTCTTAGAAAAACTCGTGCATGTAGAATTCCTTCGTGCAATTATCATGGAAAAAATTTTTTCGCTTGCTTGTTTCGTGACTCAATTGAATGGTAAAATTCACCTTCACTGCAAAATTAAACTTCCTCAGGTTCCTAACTAGCTTACGCAACTAACAGTGCTAACAATGTCTGATAATGCATTACATATTTGTGCTGCAAGATTGCACTAATTTTATAGCCCCACAAAACCTTGATTGCAAAATATTCACCATGAAATGGAATTGGTGTGTGTGTTTATCAAATATTACTTAGTTAAGATTGTGATGCTGCAGAAAATAAGAAAACTAAGGACGCAAATGACATTAAAGAACATTTCTTAGAAATAAGGACAATAATAGTTTCTAAGACGTAGCCTACTTCAAATACGGACAATTCTTAGCAATAAGGACGGTATGGTAGCCCTGGCTATAAGTCAGCGCTTCTCAACCAGAGTCAGTTTTAAACTTATTTGACTTATTTTATCAAAAGGAGACCCGTACCTATAGAGGGCCCCGCGCAAGTGTAGACAGAGTTAATGTTTGAAGCCTGTTATATATTGTACAAGAATTAAACCAGTACTGAAACGTGAAATGAAAAATGAAACATTCTTTACATGACTGAAATCATAGTATCAAATTAATCATTATTATAGCCTGCCACATGCAGCATATATACTTTGTTTTAGTTGCAGACGGGGATACTACACGAAATATTAACATACATAAATGTTCACATCTTTAAATTAGGTATGCCGCCATCACATCCCTTAATTTTTTTTGTTTGATCCCCCTGGAATGAGTAAACTATTAAAAAGCCAAGGGGTGGTCTTACCGGAGACTAAACACCAATAGGAAAGAACATTTGACAAAACATGTTGTGTCCATACTTGCATATGTAAAAAGCAAAAACATAAAAAAGTAGGCCTAATGATGAGGAAGGTGGCGACAAACAGAAAAAAGCAAAACTCATAATCGACAATGAAAAACAAGACACAGTTCAGTGTGTGAGTGTTTGATTGTGATCTTCAAGATGCTTTGTTAATCTTTATATTTTTAAATAGGCACGAAACAGTATCTTCTTTAATTTTAAATTTTTGTCAAATTTGAGAAGTGGAAACGGCGGCACTTAGCCTTGCGACGCCACTGCAGGGAACAAAACAAAGTCTTTACCCTGGCTTTCGTCAACTTTGTCAAGGTCTGGTACATTGTGAGCGGAGATCTCAGGCGGATCATTCTTTCAAAGGGGGGTAGTCCTCCCAAATTAACTGCTATCCTAAAATACTGTTACACAAACATGTCCGCACGCATTGTTGCTGGAGGTCTGGTCTCTGAGACTTTTCCTTCCCTCATACTGAGCACAACTTCGGGAAGAGCCCGATCCAAAGGTGGAACACTTCACCTACTTGGGCAGCATTCTCTTCTCTGTCCTCAGCGTTCTCGTTCAGCGACAGAGTTATTGCCAAATAGGAATTTCTCCCTGAAAAAAACAAGATTGTGGTCTACTTGGCAATTTGCATTTCTACGCTGCACTATGGCACTCCTTTGCCTCCTTGTATTAAGAAGTCAGTCTCAAAAAGACTTCTTCATTGCTCTTCCACACATCATTTCTCTCCGAAACTAAACTGTCTTAGTGCTTTACTATTCGAAAGTAATTGTTTGATTATCAAAACTATATTTTTTCGCGCAGGCCTTGTGCCTACGATTCTGGCAGAATTGAGCTCATGGCGTCAACAGGCCATGTGGCAGAGTGTGGCTGCAGTATGTCTTGCATTGGGCTGTATTGGTGGACCTGCACTGGCACATCCTAAGGTATGCACTGATCATGTGCACAAACACTGCGTTTACACGATTTGTTGCAGTAACTGTTTGACACCGAGAAATCGAGACGCCATGCCGACTTAAAATGATAGTTTCCATTTGCAATAAGATCAGCCAGAACAACAAGAAATGTAAACCTTGTATACGGTGTCGGATGCATAGCCGTGAAAAATTGCTTGTTGTCACCAACTGCACTCGTTCACAATTTTGCAGCTACAAAGAAAACATGATTCTGTTGGGATTTATACTTTCAGGTGCTTGGCACCGATCAACTGTGGCCAGTAGTGATTGCAGTACCAGCTCTTTTTTCCCTTGTCTATCTATTTGCCTCGATATGGATTCCCAACACACCCTATTATGTTCTGAGAAAATATGGCAGAAACAAAGCTCTGTTGGTGCTGAAACAACTCAGATCGGCAGCAACAAATGTAAGTGCAGGAGGCGCGCTCTGTCTGACAACAGCTGGGTTGTTTGTTGTTGTTCTTCGGTCAAACTGGCGATACCTGTTACAACTGCTTCGCATGTTTTCAAGACAGCTGTCAAAATTTTACCACGTTTTTGCAGTCGGATTTGTTGGATGAGCTCAACAAAATCCAAAGTGAAATCGGAACGACAAAAGCTGTTGGTTTGAAGGAGGTGCTCGTCACAAAACAGTTCAGGTCCTGGGAGTGGCTCGCGTGGTTTAACTCACATGGCGAAAGTAAAACACCTTAAAAAAACTGCAAGATGCAGTGATTTGCTTTTGTTTACGATTACTATTGCGTTTAGTTTACAGTTTTTCCGAAAACAAAACGTTCTTGTTTCTTTTCAGAAACCAGTTTATTGCTGTAAATGCCCTCTATTCAAATTATGTCCTTACTGGAATTGACAACATCAACCTCTATGCTCATCAAATATTTGTGTCAGTTGGATTATCAAGCGAGAATGCTTCTTCAGCTACAATTAGTTTATTTGTTTTGCAGTTCATTGCTGGAATTTTAGGAGTAAGTATGTTTGAGGATAAATTCATTATTAAACCATTTTTACTACTTTAACATCTTTAAAGCTTTTTTTTATCAAACTGTTTGGAGGTGGTCGGAATTTTTAAAGCCACTTGCCACTTGGAATAACCTTGTAGTTTTTATTTTCTAAAGCCTAAAGAGTGCTTACTTGACGCATTAAAACGTGCTTTTTTGAAAAATTTGCGGAAAAGCTTCCAAGTCAAATATTCTGAAAACCGACGACTTCTCAGCTCTGAACCTATGACCCAAACAATGTATGTTAATTTATAAAAGTACCTGATGCTGTTGCGCACAATTTTAAATATAGAACGCATCCCACCAGTAACACCTTTTTCAGCTTGAAATCGGCTTCTTGGTCGTGTTGGACTTGCTGGATCTGAAAAGCAAACCTCTCAATCAATGTTTGTTTCTGTGATGACGTGCATCACAACGTTTTGAACACATTGCTTGTTTGGCATGCTTTTTAGTAGAAAGTTGGCTATTAAGTGTTCGGTTTGGTTAAAACCAGACGAAATGCTTCCTGTCATCCTTTTGAAGGCGGCTTCGTAGCATGCGCAATTTCCCCAGACGTTATTTTTCTTCGAAGTGCTGCGGAAAGTAGCCCGAGTCCAGGGGTGTAGTGGGGTGGGAACGGCGTTCCCACACCTTTGTTTAGTGTGGGAACGCGTTCCCACACCTTTTTGCTCTGGTAACATCACTGGAAGATGTGAGATTCAAACGATTATGTTAAAACATGGCTGCGTTCTCACAGATGTGGTAGCGACACGCAGATTCGCACTGCTAGACAAAAGCCAACAGTTAGTCAAAAAGTCTACAAACGGGAAGATCCAATGTGGAAATTTGTGTAGGCGAATGCTCACTTTATTCAAACTGTTTGGTGTCGTCTTCCACTATATTTGGCGTGAGAACGCCCAGGCGCGTAGCCAGAAATTTTGATATGGGGGGCAAACAACAACCAAGTCTCAACATTTAAATATTTAACGCCCTTTATTTTCAAAGCCTCATCCATGAAACGTGCATTTGTCTTGCGTTCTTTTGCTGAACAATTGTGTTCAGATTTGAGCCGGAAAATAAAAAGTCCATTTTCAGTGAATTGGCAAGTTTGAAAAGTTTCTATTTAGTGAAGTTCCAAGTTTCTACTTTAGATGAAATCCACCATTTGCTCGTAATACTTTCCTGCAAAAGCGTTTGTGAAAATCTCGATGCTATAAGTGAACGGTATGCAGTATGCTTTTTGCAGCCAATATTGCACTTGATCAAGAAGTCATCGTGGCCGACATTTTGCTTGCACTTTTTATATTTACACGCTTGTGATGTACACCAACACACACGTTCAATCGAAGCCGAGTAGCGAACAGAGATGTAGTCGAGACCGACACTGCGAGACCGAGACCTGGTCAAAACTCTGAGACTGAGACTTCATCAAAAAATCCGAGACTCGAGACTTGAAAATTTGTGGATTATGCCAATTTTTCTAAAAAATATCATCACCACTTGGAAATTGAATTTTTTCGAATTTCTGACATTGTTCCTACCTGCTTTGATCGTTTCTCACCTGCAGATACAGCAGACAAAAGGCACGTTGAATTGCAGAAATTTTGCTATGCCACATCGTTGCAGTATTAAAAGTCTCAAACAATAGGCTTGTGACCGAGACCGGCAGCCTTCGAGACCGAGACGAGACTGAAACTTTCGAGACCGAGACTCGCAAAAACAGGTCTCGAGACGAGTCTCGAGCCCGAGACCAAGTCCCAAGAGTCCATCACTGGTAGCGACTTTGCACTAAGACACCGACTCCCGAAGTAGGCCTTCTACAAAATCTACGCGCATATAGGACGTAGATCCTTGGTCAACCAATTCTTGAGCAACTAAGTGACGTGTGCAGCTGATAGACGTAAACGCTCGAGTCTCTCAACCCGTTTGAAAATTGTTTGGATTTTATTTCATTAAATGCTATGAAATGCTACTGCCACAGCATTTGTGTACACTGCTCGCACTAAGCTTGCTTCCCAGAAAAGGTTAGGTATTTAGCTAGCTATTTGGAGTTTTAAAAATGAGTCACACATGTGATAAACACATTATTGTAAATTGAGGAAAGTTACACATGTGCTCTAAACAAACTTGATATGTTTGACCCACTCAGTGTACATGAAACGTGAAAATACTGTAGTATGTATTTGCCAGAATCAATTCACAGTCGGTTATCACCACGGCTCTGCAGTAAACCTAAGAAATATATTTGTCCAGAACCGTCGACAGGAACTCCTCAATAGGGGGAGTTTACATTTGTGCAAGGGGGCTTGAGATTCTAAAATTTGACAAAAACTCTACTTTTTTATTGTTTCGTATCTCAGTTTGGGGGGCTTGGAATTTTGTTTGGGGGGCTAAGCCCACCAAAGCCCCGTGGCGACGGGACAGTACTAGTCGCCGCAGATTAATACAACAGTTGGTTGATTGATTTAGCCATTCTAGCGTAACAGCTTGAAGTCTTTATTAAAATCCATTAGTTGATATCAAAATCCAATCGAGGGGAAATAATTCAATTTAGTCACTTTTGAGTCACATATGCCTCATCGAGAAAGCAGATTGCAAGCTATCTGTAAGTAATGACAGTGTTATCCTCGGCACTTACAAAATAAAAGGCATCTTCCACTTACGTTAGATTTTGCTGCTTACTCTTCCCATTGCAGCTGAATACTTTCAAATTTACTCTAGGACAGGGTGTCAATTAACAGCAGATAAAAGTTGAAACACTTTGAGACGACGGGCAGGTCGGACTCTGATTACTTGACGAGACTGATTTTCTACTCGCCGGAAAGTTAATGGGAAATCACAGATGAAAACGTTGGCTCCACATAATTGTGGCTGAACCGTCACGATACATGTTTAATCATTACAAATAAATATCTAGAATGAACGCTATAGTTGCCAAACAATGCCTTTGGCGTAATGCAAAACACTTTTGAAACTAGTTGCTTCTTGGCCCAGCAGCAATCCAGTTTCAAAAGTCAAAAGCTTGAGCTTCAAGGCGTATAAAATGTATGTTGCCGCCATATTCACGCATTTAGTTTTAAAACTCTACAAACACAAAAATCTACGGTTTTCATTTAAGGCTTATACGGCTGATGACGGATAAGTTTTATTTGTAGCACGCCAGAGTTCCCAGAGAGGATTTTTTGCGATGGTCTTGAAATGAAGCGTGCATCACCGTTAGATAGGATACAGCAAGCTGCTGCGCCAGAAATAGCCGCGAAAAGCGTTACTCCTTGTTTTTTGTTGCGGTTATTGTTTACAAACCGTTAGATACAAATTTGTATTTCATTACCAACAACTTCCACACTGTGATTAAAACTCAGGTAAAGGTCAACCATGATATGAATTATCTGGCATTCATACTATGCACAACATATGATTAATCATGGACAAGTGCTAAAACATATTGTTTTGATCAGGTTCGACTAAACGCCGAAGTGAGATAGGTTCCTTTAAGGTTAAGCAGTTCGTTGATTTGCACTGACGTATTTCTTTGGCTTACACATCAAACGCTTGATTAACCATAATTTTTGATGCAACTTTTCGGAATTGGAGGGGGGAATTTCCCCCTGGCTATGCGCCTGGGAATGCCGTTCCCACACCTCTTTTTTTGCACTACACCCCTGCCCGAGTCATTACGCAGATATACCAAGAAGCATCCAGTCCTATTTGCAACAATTACAAAGTTATATGTTTCCTGCAAGCTTTCGAGGAATTAGCCGACTGGGTTCTGCTAACATGACTTTGCGATGATTCGTAGTTGCATATATCTGTGTTCAAGGCATAAGTCTCCACAAACACGACGCAGTCGAATCAAGCAGCAAATCTTTTCAGTAGAAAATCGCTTTCACGTGCTGTAACTCTACCCCATCCTCAGATCTGAAATTTTATTCAGATAGAATGATTCCATATTCTCCTTAACAAGAAATTCCCAAACCATATCGTATCTGTTTGACCTTGCGTATAGCTTTCCCACTGCCCTCTCCATCAAGTTGTGCAAAAATGACAATGTAATAGCTGCACCTAGGCTATAGATTCAATTAAGTTTGCTTTTTGCGTTGATTTTTCTTCAAGCGCATATTTCTTTCAGGCTAAAGTAATTGACCGATTTGGTGCTTTGAAAGTAAACATCGCTTCTGGACTGGTTATCGCCGTGGCGTACGCAGTGTTCATCACTAGCCAGGCTATCTTGCATTTGTTTCCATCGGTAATGCCTTTCGTGTCCATAGCAGCCGTCGGCCTGTTCATGCTGGGGTAAGTCACGCTTGTTTTTTTTTTAATACACATGTTCTAGCAATTATATGCGTCATGTGTTGTTGCTTGACGCAGGCCCGTCGTTACCAAAGGTATGGGCCGGTCAAACCCCAAATAGTAGAATCGTTTCCTCGGAGTAGGTCTCCCGTTTCATCGGATAAAAAATAGTTTATCTGCCTGCGTACACGGGCGTGGTTGGAGACTGGCAGGAACTCTACGAGAAAACGATTGCTTGACAAATTTCAAAGCGACCTAGGACAAAGGATATAGGGCCACTGAGTTGCCTAGTCAACAGCAGACCACGCGTTTCATTCCCTAGATATTCCTCAAGACGTTGCGGCAACGCTCAGCTGCAAGTGCTGCCAGAGCATACAGGAACAGTTTCCACTTGCCTATCGGCTCCACATACATAGACTCACTGCGCCTTAAGTGGCTGAAGTTCACATTCCCCCTATAAAAGAGATTTTGGGCATCACCACTTCTGGCCAGGAATCAAGTGGGAATGATGCCGGCTAAAGTTAGCCCGCATTTTTAAACACTGCTCAGCTAATGATCCGCAACAGTTCAGGGTCGTTTTTTAAAAAATGCCAGAAAGAAAAAAATTTTAGGGTGGCACGCAAGGGTCGCCATACGCGTATTTGCATTGCAGTGCGTTTCTCTGAGTGATTTCAGGCATGTTCTGTTCGTGCTTCGACGCAGTACAGTTTTTCGTGAGTAACATAATAGACGACATATTAGCCTGATGACCTAAATCACGGCGATTGGTTGCTGTTTCTGGGGGCTCCTGTAAAAGCTCAACCCTGTATTTCAACATTAAATTGAATCATTTCAGGTACGACTTAATGTTCTCGTGCATTGGTAAGGTTGTTCTAAATCTGAATTTAATCAAGCAAAGCAATCCAAGTTAGGGTGCTTCTAAAGAGCCACCAACGGACAAAGCCGGGAGAGTTTTTTACTGTCTTAATTCGGCTTAGCAACCTCCAGGCGCCAGGTCGTTTGCTCGAGAGACTGACGGTCCCGTAGTTGATAGGTTGGCCCCGCACGTAGTAGGCACTCTTTGAATTGTAACCATCGGTCCCTACAATCCATCACTATATGTAGGTTAGAGTCATGGAAGATTGCTGCGCTTTTATAAGCTATGACATGACTCCTGTAGGAAACCGTGGCCGATCTAGTGCACGCCGTTTCCTCCCCTTCTGCGACAGTGCACTGAAAACTCATAGTAAGTATCTGTACAAGCATGTTACTCAAAGTAACTGGGGCTTCGATCAAAAAAGTTTACCTTCAAGATAGTTCAAGTACGAAATTCGGCGCCAAACACTTTAGCCAAACGAAAACTCCCCTAGCTTCAGCGTTAGCGGTGTTTTTATTCCTATACTTTGTGCTTTCGCTTTTCTTTCGCGGCGCTTCGCACTTGCTCGCATTGGAGATGTTTTTTTCCGAACTCTACCGATGTCACATACCAGTGGCGACCATATCGGCAATTCTACAACACGACACATGTTCTTATAGGAACATTTTGTTTCAGTTTTAGCAAGACGAGAAATAGAATCAAGCCTGCTTGTAGACACGAGTTCTTACCTCGTGGTAAACGATTATGTGTCGAAGGGTGCGGCGACAAGAATCGAAAAAGCACGGAAGGGCGTGCAGATATGAATTGGTGCGAGGGAAAGATAAACATGTGGAACTGCATATCACGACCTTGAAATAATGGGCGCAATTTTGTTGTAAAATGTGGGGGGACAGCTTGGTGTGAAACCAGGTAGTCATCGGGTCGATGCAGAAGTGACGTTTCATATATACAGATTCCCAATCTTATTTCTAGATGTGTTTTGAGAGCAAC
>JGI24021J15306_10003223_pt1 | contig 18292 bp, 16 predicted proteins | sample Ectturendosymbi1_FD_15306 | JGI IMG/M metagenome (IMG submission 15306)
ACTCGAAAAAAAATTTTTTGTTGGGGGGTGTGGTTTTTTGTGACTGACGTCAGTGAAGTAGTTTTCGGGTCATTTTGGCTCATGTTGCCTGGCCTAGGGCCCAACCGCTAGGCCAATGTGTTTCGCTGAAGATTTCATTGGAAACTGGGCTTGAGAAGTCTTTTGAGCCTTTGATCGACTTTCTAGCATTTCTGGTTCAAAAGTTATGGTCTAAAATAAACCAATTAAATAATTATCTAAGTAGTCAAATATTTTTACTAACTTACATCACAACTTTTGAACCCGAAACCCCAGCAGGTCATCCAAAGTATCTAAAGACCTGAATTGCAGCTTAGTTTCCAGTAAAATCTTCAGCGAAATACTACTATCCAACGGTTGGCGCCCAGGAACAGGCACAGTGGGCCAAGGTGGCCTAAAAGTCCTCCACTTATGACGTCCAAGGTGGCCTAAAAGTCCTCCACTTATGACGTCACTCACAAAAAACATGCATCCCCCAAGCCAAAAAAAATTTTTGAGTGCAGACGAGAAGGCTTGTCGCGTCTTTTGAGACTTTCACTGGGTCTGTAGAGCATACCGGACCAGAGAAATTCCTGCGCAAAGCCACGTGCGTTTAGTCGTTTTTTTATCGAAAATCCCTGAATCCGAGTAGACGTCAAAGAGTTAATTATGTGACATCATCATCCCATCCCCCACGCCAATATTTTGGCTCGCAGTATTTTTGGATTCTAGGTGAGAATACACGTTTTTAGAGCCCTTGATTGAGTTTCTAGCGTTTCTGGTTCAAAAATTAGGCCAAAAAACAGGTAATTGGTAAGGGGCTTTTCTCAATACTTTGAGGATTTCCCTAATTTTTTCAAATGTTGTTTGGCCTTAGTCTTCGAACCAGGAACGCTGGAAGGTCGGGCAAAAATGCTGACGTCAGCAAAAAATAACATAAACATCTTATCATCATATAACCATTAAAAAAACAGATATCCTAAACTCAAAAGTTTTTTTTTATTGCAAACTACATACCTTCACGAGTCTTTAGATGGTTTGAACAGCTCTCTAGCTCATTCTGACGGCGAGTTATTGTCTAAGAAGAAATGCCCCCCAGGGTGGCTTTTGAGGGAGCAAAATTTTGGTCAATTTTTAGTTTATGAGCAATAACTTTCGCTCATGATATGCTAGGAAGTCAATCAAGGGCTCTACAGGCGCAGGGCCAGGCAAAGATGGCCAAAATGACACAAAAAGAGGCCTACTTCTGAAGTTCCTCCCAGAAAACCTCGAACCCAAAAGGAAAAACGTTTTATTCAATGTCAACTAGAAGATTTGCTGAAGCCGTAAAGGGTTTGAACAGCTCTCCAGCTCTAGCTGCTGGCAATTTATGGCCAAAAAGGGCACGCCAATTTGTTGGCACGCGCGGTCNTTAAAAGGTTAATGTACATATCAATATATCATTTCCCAAGTTAAACAACAATTTTTTTTTGTTTTGAAAAATAAATTGCATGAATATTTCTCAGTTAACCTCAACACCTAAGGCTGAATTATATTGCAGTTGCAAACGCAGAAAATTTATAGGTCAAAATAAAGTCAAAATTTGTAAATTACAAAGCCATATTTAAAATTTTAAGTCAAAAAATTGGTTGCACTAATTATCAGTGTCTTCTCATTGATGATTACCATTAATTTTCATTAGTGATAACATAATTGAAGACAAATTTAGCAAAGTTTCTGATTGCTGACAGTTGTTGAGTGAGCTTTAGATTGCAGTACACTTGTATATAAATAAACAGGTTGATTTTGCATCAATGAAAGTTCCATTGCACCCTGCATGACATGGAAGTTATGAACTTGTTCAGGTCAATCATTTGAACTCTTCACAGTGAATAAGCTGATCTCTGCAGCAATTGTTTTCAGCATGTTTTTGTCATCAGGAGCAGGTACAGACTGGCCGTTCCAAGCACTTGGTACAGAATGGTCATTCCAGTATTCGACATGAGTACAAACACAAAAGTGCTTTTCAAAAATGCATTCAGCTTTTTAGACTCTCTGAAGGTATTGCTGTGTTTTCATTTGCACTGTTGCTAAGATACCTGATAAATACAAAAATGGAAAGCAAACAAGGCAACAAAATGACAAATTAGGTTCAAAATTTAAAAGAATCGCTGTTTATATTCTTTGCTGATGCTTTCAAACAATATTGCAACTTTTGTGTCACTAGCCACATGTATCTTACTCTGACAAGCTCATACGAATAATGTGAATAATGCTCATTTGCGAAAAGCAATGAACCAGAATCACGAATTTTCTTGCACATTCTTGCAAACATGTGCAACTTTTTCAATTTTTCTCACTGAATACAACTTGTACAAGTACAATCAGAATACATTTGCAACAACAAATTTTTTTACAGGAAGCAAACACATTGACCATGGCTGAGTAAATAGATAGAGCCTCTCTCTTTGAATTTAAGCTGCTGTTTCGACTTTGTAACTGGGTTCCAGGAAACTCACCAAATTTTCCTGTCAGGCATTGCTTTTTATGGCTTGTCATTGCGTTACCTCACGGTTGTTGTTTCAAGCATGCTGTTTCACAGTGTTTGTGTAAGTTTATTGTTTAGAAGAGATCGCAATTGATTTCTGAAAAAACTGAAGACACATTTCTGTGTCGAATATCGTTTGAAAACATGGGCTGCACAATGATGTTTATCCAACATCGATATTTAAATTTAGCTACAACATGAAGGGCGCTTTGCTCAAATTACATGTTCCAGAAACAGGCAATTCTACACTTAACACTACAGCAAGCAAGGCCGATATATGCTTCAAAATTTCAGTTTGCGTGCCGACATTCACAATCATAAAAAACACTGTTTTGACAAAAGCGCAACATTTTTGAGTTGTTGCAGACAGCGTTCAAACTGAAACTGACTTGGTGTATGTGAAACAGCATTGGTACTTGTTGCTTTGGATTGTTCCAAAATTTTAAACGATTGAGATAAAACCAAATAATATGCAATCTTGGGTGATCGAAAAACCAGCTGTCACACAGGTCAAAAACAGTAACTTGCTGCGTGCGACTTATCTGGTCCGTCAGGTGATGAAAACACTTTTGAATAACGGTAAAAAAGTGAAGATGATCACTGCTTACACTCTCACATATCAGCAACAATTACAAAAAAAACTACTTTTACCTGTGCAACTAGTCCCATTTCCAGAATAGCCAGTAGGACATGAACAATTAAATGACTGGTAAGTATTCGTGCAAACTCCAACAACCCCATCACAGTTGCTGCTGCCTTCAGTGCATTCATCTATGTCTAATAATGAACCACAACAATTTAAATTAAAAGCCCCGATTTGCTCGATGACAAAGTCAAAGGTACAAGGTTTATGACAAACACGCTGTAAACTTGAATTGAACGACAGTTTGTCAAACCAACAATTTATCGAACAACAGTTTATCGAACATTATATTTATCAAATTGACAGTTTATCGAAATGGCATATCTGATTTAAATGTTGCAAGACATTATTGCAGAGTGGTCCCCGTGCTGCAATACACAGCTGCAGTCATAAAGTCATAACTCTCTGCTTAATTTATTGCAAATGCAAAGTCCGTTCTTGTCTTTCCTTGGTATCGACTGAGAGTTGGGAGGACTCTGAACCATCAAGACCTGAGGTCAGAACAGCAGTGAAAGGTGCAATTGTGAGTAATTGTTACATAGTTTAGAAAGGAGTTAATTTTAAGTGAGAACGGAAGTGGCTTTTAAAGGTCTTATGTATGTCAGTAACAAAACTCAAAAATGTATAACTGACTGAAAATGTGAAGAACACCTAAAATATAAATGTTGTGTACTATCCACAACTGAGGAAGACAGCCTTATGAGAGCGCCATCTCAACACAATCATGTTATAAACAGCTACCTTTGAGCAACTGCACACAATTTAATATTTAAATAATTAAGATGTACCAGGGGCGCATCTACGCTAATTGGCGCCAGTGGCAAAATTTAAATATGTATCCTTTGCACAATTTTTACGAAAGATAAACCATGAAATTAACAAATATATTGAAACAGAAAATGTGTTTATTTTTGTTTTAAACGTTTCAGCAAATATAATATGACTTATCCATAAGGACCACAACATAATTCTGTACTGGATATAATAACTTTCAACTAGTAACATGTGATCATAATTTGTGCATTGTAATGGCTGAACAAATTGCAAATCTTACTAAAAAATCACACAGCACACTGCAACTACAAGTACGAAGCAACAATTTCTTTTTTTAATGAAAAACATTTACTTTGGATGGTATGGATGGCACAAAATGCAAGTCATGTCATTTCATTACTTCTGTTTGAAAAACACAGTTCTATCGAAACATCAATATATCAAGCCTTTTCTTGTTTAAATAATGCAATCTGCTAATTGCAACAACACTTTCCATGCTTTTATTGAATCAATTTCATCTATGATTTCGTCTAAGTCAATTCTCTCTGTTTCATCCCTTTCTTTGCTCATCAAAGCTACAGGAGATAACACAATATGTTATGGCTCATTGAGGCTCAGAGGTATGAAGTCATAATGCCATCAGATTCTGTTCTCACTGAAGGACTGCTTGCAACAAATAATGCCATCGTAAGCACTATTTGCAAAGCAACTCAAAGATTTGGAAAAAATGCTTTCATTGCGTACTCAAGCTTTAAACAAGAATAAAAAATCTCTTATTTGATGAGTTAACATTTCTCGGTGAATTGGCACGACAACGATACTAGCTGGTGTTTCAAAGACTAACCATTAACTCAGATTCTCTTCCTTAGTCTTTGAGCTAGGGCATTGTGTTTAGCCATTTAGCAGGCACTAGATGCCACCAAATAATTTTCGCAAAGTCGGGGTAGGCTGCAGCAGCTTGAACAATTTGTAAACCTGTGGGAACTTAACAGTAGTTATCTTTCTGCTTATGAGATGCCAGGATTTCGATAAAAACTGTAAACAGGCTCTACTGGCTCTAAAAACATAAAAACACGTTGAAAACTTGCAAACGTTTCGATAGTTGATACAACTATCTTCATCAGGGCTAAAAACGAAATGCCGTGAGATGCGAGCACAGATGTTACAAAATGTGTGCGCTCCAGGTGGCACCATGCTGATAAGAACTCGGGAGGCAAGGAACACTGATTAAAAGATACAACAGTAAAAACAAAAGAATGGCGAACCAAGTGGTGGACAGAACGAAGATACATTGGAGAAACCAAAAGAAGCCTTGAAACCCGTCAGAAAGAACATAAAGCGGACATAAAAATAAACGATGTGCAACACACAATCTAAATCGCAGAATGGATTGGGACAACTCAAAAGTCTTGGAATTTGAATCCAACTATTACACGCACTGATTTATCAAATCCTTTCACATCAATAGCGACAACGACACAATGAATGAAAAACCATCAGACTTGTTTCCTGTCATCTACTGGTTTATGTTACAATAGTCTACATTATAATTTTTTTATTTCCTTTGTTCTTTGCACTACTTGGTTCATCATTCTTTTGTTATTACTGTCTTATTTTTGAATCAGTGTTCCCTGCCTCCCAAGTTCGTATCAACACTGTGCCACCTGGAGCGCACAAATTTTGTAACATCCGTGCACGCATCTCAAGGCATTTCATTTTTATCCCTAATGAAGATAGTTGTATGAATTATTGAAACGTTGGCAAGTTTTTAACGTGTTTTTATGATTTAGTGCCAGTAGAGCCTGATTAAAGTTTTTTAACAGTAGTTATTTGTGTAACATTAAGATTCTCACAAGTACGAACTTAAAACTCATCTCAACCAGATTCTAACCAATTATCCTCTTGCCTGAAACGCTACAAGCACAGACTGACTTTTAGCCTTTCATAGAGTCAAAAGGACGAGGTCTTGTAGACATAGCAAGCGAGCATTCCTGTTCTGTCACAATGTCTACCCTTCATGCTGTGACACAATACCAGTTTGTCAAAATACTGGATGGTGCTGGCCTAACATGCCCGACTTTACTGCATTAGATAAGTGCATTGTGCTCAAGGTTTTTTTAAGGTGTTTGAAAGGGTGTTGTGGTGGAGCTTTAGGGTGTCAACACCATTTTCTCTTCTATGTCTGATACAGTACTTTTAACGCACTTTCACAAAAATGCAACTTTCCATCCGAATATGCTTAATTATTTGAATACGACATGCACTTTTAGCAAACAAACTAAAGACAATTTCATAAATAGAAAGGTTGAATGTAGGCCTGCACATTCATTCATTTTCCCATTTTCGTGCTCGCTTTTCCTTTTGGGAAAGTCGTGGGGCCTGCAGCCCTTGGAGGACCCAAAATACCTCACAATCAACCGCAATATCAGATAATTCTGCTAGCTCCACACCAAGATGGGACCAAGCAAGGTCAGAGATGTAATTACGCCACTCGGTCTTTGGCCAAACTTTGGGCCCCTTTCCCATGGGTGCAGACTGTAGCCTGAAGGACTTAGTTCGCCATTCTTTCCTGGAAGATTTTTAACATATGGCCGATTTCACATAGCTGGGATCTATCGATTCAGGGAAGTGGCTTGACATGCTGGGCTTTACATTTTTCAAACCTGTGCACTTGGTCACGATGTGTCACACTGAGAACTCTTCGCAAATATCCCATCTCTGCTGTTTATTCTTCACCTAAGATTCATGACCACAGGTGACGATCGGAACAAAGATTTAAAAACTGAAAAGTTTGCCTTGTTTGAAAGCCCCTGTTTCATCACCACACAGCAATAAAGCTCATGCAAAACTGTGTTTGCTTTACCAATCCATGTATGAACCCCTTTGTTCCGACTTTTTTCACTCGGGAATACCATCCCCAGGTACTTGAAGTCTCCATCTGCTGCAGTGTATTTGTGCTCACTTGCAGGAAACACTGCCTTGGGCATCTGCCCAGGAAACACTGCCTTGGCAAGACATAATACCTCAATGTTTTAGAGTTGATTTTCGTTCCTTCTTGGTCACACGCAGCAGAAAAACAATCAAATGCACACTGAAGACCCTGTTCTGAAGATCCACACATGCAGTACTAATTTGTCTGCAAAAAACAAATGGTTCATCCTGCAGTTCCCAACAGTGACACCCTTGTCGCATGTGTGACTGTCTAGCCCAGTGGTGCACAACCTGCAGCCGTACGGCCACATGCGGCCATTGATAATGAAATTTGTGGCCGTGTACATGTTATTTAAAGTATAAGATTTGGCGGCCGTGCTGGCATATATTGAAGCAAAACTAATGCATGACAAGAAAATCAGTCGACACGAATCAGTCAACCAAACTTTTATTTTAATAAATTCGTTAAAATGTTTGACATTTTATTATACCCATTAGGCACAAGTAAATGACACATGCTAGATATAACATATTCTTCAATTAAACGTATCTAACAAATATCACTCGAACTCATTGGCTGCCGTACTTCATTAAAAATAAAAGTAGTGGCGTCGGCAATAGCAAAAGGTTGTACACCTCTGGTCTAGCCAATTCATATAGACTAGGGGTCATCAAATTTTTGGGGAGAACCACATTAACTATTGCAAAACAGTTCGAAGGCCAGACATCTTGCGTAAAGTGATTTTCGGGATATGTCACATTCTACCAAATCAACACATTTTTTGTAAATACGTTATTTCTTCATTATTGGCAAAATCTGTTTTGCGGTCGGGTGAAATGGCTTCGTAGGTCGAATTTGGAGCTCGGGTCATAGTATGCAGAATCCTGATATAGACTATGAAGAGGAGTGGTGACAGCACAGACCATTGTCTGAGTCCAACACTGAACGATTGCACTTTTAACTCCATCAAAAGGGACACAATCTTCTGAACGGTAATGTAGTTACTTGACAGCCAGCAATAGGCACCTGTCAACACCGCACTCCCACAACATCACCCAAAGCTTTTCACGGGAAACCCCGCCGTATACTTTCCCCAAGTCGACAAAACACTTGTATAAGTCTTTGGCATGTTCGCAGGAATTCTTGGAAACTTGCTGGGAAGTAGAAATTTCTTTTGTAGTGCTACAGCCGTGACAAAAACTACACTGGTTATCATTCAGCTTTGGTTCCATTATTTTCACGGCATCGTAGCATATACTCTTCTTGGGAGGCNANGCAAAGAGATGCCCTAGTAGTTGGTTCATTCACTCCTGTCTCTTTTTGTGTATGGGGACCATCAATTTGCTAATCTTTCGGCACCCTTCCAAAATGCCATGCCACTTGACACACATGAGTTAGCCAAATCATCCAGCTTTCCAAGTTCCCCTAATTTGCTACCAAACTTTTTGCAATTAGCTTTAAGCTAGGATTTAGCAGAAGCACCACAAGAGCTTATTGATGCACAGTTCTATCAAAGCTTTCGCCTGTGCAAACCTCAAAGTCAAAACATCCCGCCTGAAAAACTGTTCAGTTCTGTTGGTGAGGTGCCAATGTTGACAATAGGAAAGCACCATGTTGAAATTTTTTGTCTTTATAAGTCACGTGAAACAACACACATTGCATCATTTTTATTTCCTGACAGCTGCTTCAGTGCGGCCCAAAAAGCCAAAATCTCCTCACAGCTCTCACTGTTGCTTCACTCAACAACCACCTTGCTTTGTATGCGTGCTGCAACTGCCAACCTTTTGTCTTCATTGTAGTCTGATGCATCACCAGGCAAGCTGATCGAAATAGTGAAACACTAAACACTTCCACAATTGCATTAAAGTGCTTTCGCAGTTTCGTATCCCATACTGTACAAATCTGCAGCTGTATAGTAAAGTGATGCGCATGACTATGCACAGACACCAAACTTACAATTTTCGCTTCCAACTTCAGCACCAGAAAATTGTGTCAGCCCATAACATTCCAGCCATCTGTTGCAATAGCCATGTGCATGCTTATCTCAAATCGTTTTACTCTGATACAAAGCAAAGCCATATCAGGCTTTCAGAATGTAGCGTGTCATTGCAAAATTTTAGGGTGTCGTTTCGACTCCCAAAAACGGCTTAAAAAAGCACTGGTTGTGCTGATGTAGCTTTGCAGATATGGTTATATGGGGCGCAAAATGTTAGTTGTAAACAAACAACTTTAATTTTTGTCAAACATTTTTTGCGCCTTAATTGAAGTGGCACTCTTGGCACGAGCCTTGCCTGCCATGCCCTGGAATGGATATGCCACTGCTATGTACCTTAAATAAATGGATGTGATTGAAATGTGCATTTATCAAAACGCCTTACATATTCCGTTGATAAAATTCGTTCCATTGTATACATGCATTTAAAACGCCGGTATTGAGTTCAATAAAATTTGATTAATTTATTGTATGTGCACATTTAAAACGTTGGTAGTGAGTTTAATAAAACTCAATTAACTCATTGTATGTGTGTTTTTCAAACGTTTTTTTGATAAACTGTCATTTTGAAACTGTCACAAAGTCATTTTGATAAACTGTTGCTCGATCAATAAACTGTCGCCTGATAAACTGTCGCCTGATAAACTGTCGCCCGATAAACTGTCGCCCGATAAACTGTCGCCCGATAAACTGTCGCCCGATAAACTGTCGCCCGATAAACTGTCGCTCCATAGATAAACTGTCATTGGATGAAGTGTCGTTTGATAAAGTGTCTTTCGATGAAGTGTCGTTCGATGATCTGTTGGTTCAACTAACTGTCGGTTTGATGAACTGTCAGTTCGATAAATTGTTTTTTGTTAAATTGTCACGTCAAGGGCATTAACAGACTTTCAGTCAGTCCACAAAAAATGTTAATCTCTTCATGAAGGAATATACTTTCTTAAATATTTCTTCTCTTGTGGTATGTTTGGCAAGTGAACAACAAAGAAGAATTGTTCCACGTTGACCTTGGTCACATGGTATCGCTCGTTAACCATTAGCCTTAAATCATTTTCTAAATTTGTTTCTTGTTCAACTGTAAAATAAAATCTCCACTTCACTCTGCAGTAGCAATAGTTTCTTGCAGAATATCAACTGAGAGTTCTTGGACATGCTACTTGATAGTTCTGTTTGATGAAGGAACCATACTGTATTAGCTACGGAGTCACTGTATGTTATCCTGCCCTTTTTATGGCTGGTCGTTTAACCAAACTCTCTCCTGCTGTGTGGAATTAGAAGCTTTTGTTCATGAAATTTTCCAAGCAACAAAAAAAGAAGCACATGGAGTAAGCTACAATGCTTTGCTTCCAAGTAAATTGACAATCAATGCGACTTCACAAGCTACAGTACTTGTAAGTAAATTGGTAAATCAAATGCAACTTCACTAATGTTTCTTTTTCTTTAAAAATCTGAAAGTTGTTTTTGATGTATTTTACATGCATAGACTCAAGATGCTGACATAGTGCAGCTTCTTTGACAGAGCTGTGATCAAAGACTTCTATGCATAACAGGCATTTTGGCTGGATAATACGGTTTACTTCCCTTGAAGCAAATGCAAGTTTCAAGTTGTTACATTCAAGCATCTGCTTTCAATCAGTCACAATAAACTAAGACAGTAAAAGCTAACCATAGTATAGACAACAACTTTACACTTAAGTTCCTGACTACACTGTATCAAAATGTACGAATACCATGTGGAACAACAAAATTTTTCACACGAGCTAGGTGCATTGTTGCAGCAGAAGCAAGAGTATGCGGTAACAAACACTGTGCGAATAAACACTTCCATTGCATAAAGTAGATGGCATTAAAGCAAAGTTGTTTTCCCAAATTAAATCATCCTGCAAACTCAACCAAAGCCTTAAGCAGACTCAAATGAGTCCGCGGGCCTGGGGTTGGGAACACTGTGTTACAAGAATAAATAATGTACAATTACTATCTCCTCGTCATTCAACACTGGAGTTGGAAAACTAAATTTCCTTGACTTCAATAACCACAAGTAAGGTGCCACAAGATTGTGAAGTTCTGCATATGGGCATTGACAACTACAACGATGACATTGAGTTTCTTGTTTTGGGTTTGGAATATCACTTGCTTATTATATGAGTTACACTGTTTCTTATCAGCAGCTATGTGTAAGCAGCGAAAGAAGTGCTTGGATTTGTAACTGGAATTTGCAACTGGTTTTGCAAATTTGTAACTGAAAAAAAAACTGGATTTGTGAAGGCTGATTATCACAGTAAAACATGTTGTTTAAACAACATTTGCATTAAAACAAATGGTTCAGCGCACAGGGCATTGGGCAACTTGATAGCTACTCAGTTGTTCACTTTTTGCGTAAAAGAGTAATAAAGGATACGTATCATTTCTTTGGTCATATCTGTTGGCTTTCCTTTAAAAATGAAGAGCAGTAGCAGATTAAGAGGGGCTGACTGGGCTACAGTCAGGGGCTACCCCCATTTAGGGAGCTCCCAGTCCCTAGTTCATTTAGTGTTTTTGCATCATTAATGACAGTTATATATATATATATATATACCTGTATATCTAGAAAGGACCCCTTTCTAAATTTCAGCCAGGGGACTCAAACAACCTTAATCCGCCACTGATGAAGATATAGGAACTCTATCAAATTCTGTCTTATCATCATCAAAAAATTTATAAAAAATACTGTGCAACAAAACATATTGCCTGACCAAACACTGACCTCCCCAAAACAATGATTTTGTTCATCAATTTTCATGCCACTTTTCTTCTGGGGAAGGTCACAGAAGCAGCCCTAGGAGGACTCAAAATACCTCACAGTTTACAGCATTCTCAGATAGTTGTGCTGGCTCCAAGCAAAGCTTGGAAATGTAATCACAATGAAAAATGACTGTCACATAGAGAAAAGTGACAGTTGACAAAATGACAATCAGAGAGAGTAACAGCCTACGACCACCAGCTTAAAATGCAACTCAGTAATTCTCAATACACATTGACGAAGTCATTCACTTTTTGTAATATAACATTTTCGACTGCTTTACAGTCGGCTGGTTGAGAAGTACTTCCCCAGTGAACACATTGGTGCACCATACACATGATTAACAAATACTGGAATAAGCCATCACTTATACAATCAGCATAAGAATATACATAAGTAGCATGATCTTTTTGCAACTTCCTATCAATGCTGATGCAGTGATTCATGAATTAGAACTTTCTTAAAATTAAAACTTTGCAGTGATTTTAACTGCATAGTATTTATTAAGATTAGAACCATAGCTAGCTATGCAAAAATGTAACTTAGCTATGCAAAAATGTAACTTAATCTCTGTTTATGGATTGGGCTACATAATCTTACCTGTACAATTGTCACCATTACCAGTCAACCCAGAGAGACACAAGCATGCAAAACCATCAGTGGTTTCCAAGCAACTGCTAATTGTAGTATTGCACATACTCAGGAAATTGGAACAATCCACTTCTGCCACAGATGAGTAAAAAGTTTTACTAATTTGCTTCTGATTAAATTTTAACAACAGCATATTATACAGATGATAGGGTGGCTTACAACCTGCTTTTCAAGTACAGCCCAAGTGAGTTTCATGTAAAGCAGCCTGAATGTGCAGCTATATATATGCACGCACCCACACATAGGTCTACATGCATGAATACACGCTACATGCACACATGTACCCACAATGTAGACTGCAGATCTATGCGTGTAGATCATACATACTTGCATGCATACATGAGTCCTTTAGTGGAATCTAGCATTTTGTTATGCAAGGTTTACTACAACATTTTCCTGCAAGCAGAAAATTTTCCAATGCAAATTTGTCTTTTGCATGAAACTCCAAAAGTGGCAGATGGATGGTTACAAGTTTTTGATGTAATGTGCTAAATTTTTGTCTGTCGCAAACAAAACCACATTGAAAAGTGCCTTAAATTCCAGTAGGGCATAGGCCTGCATGTATGCATAAGGCAACATACTACAACAATATGCATAGGCCTACANATATTTATACAAACTACATGCATACACGCTGAATGCATGCGCACATACTACACACATATACATGTGCAGCAGTAAATTGTTTCTCTAATGTGTAATTAGGTGTTTATGAAAAGAACCAAGCATATCTGGAAAGACAAGTAAGCACCTGGCTGTGTTTTGAAACCCATGCAACACAGATTTACTCTTAAGTTACAGATATTAAAGCAATTCGATAGGGACACACATGCTCAAAAAATCATTGGCTGTGCCACTAGCTTGAACTACTTACATGCTTTGCTAAGCAAACTTGAGTTTTTCTTCACAATCAAATAAAAAATTAAAACTGGGCAGTGGCTGGCAGAAAAATCAAAACAACACCCAGACAACCATTTACCAACAGACATTTTTGCTTAAGAATCACTTTATGGCTGCATAGTACACAATCATCAATCTCCCTAAGTGAAAAGATGAAATTGATAAAATTTTAGTGAAAACAGAGGCTGAAAGTGCTTAATTGCTTATCACTTCTGTTTCATAGACCATAATCAGTGGTGGGATGCAAAATTTTTAAAAACAAGTTCTCTCACTCCAGGACTCACTAACAACAGGTTCTCTCTCTAACAACAAATCCTAACAGCTATGGTATCTGCATACATGGAAAAAGCCAGCTAGCAATGATTGTTGTCAGTGTAGCCTTTGTGATGGCGTTCTCGTTCGAACGAAATTTTAGTCAAACTTGATTTTATTTTTGTTTTTCACTATTAAAAGTTAGTAACAGGTCAATGAGAGGTTTGCCAAAATAAGTTATATGTAAAAGGTTTTATTGGGTAAAAATTAAGAAGCCCTGACTTCAGCCAACAATCAATTCTAGGGATTACAGAAATTCCAAGAGCAGGTTCTTGCAAACCAGTTGAATCCCATCACTGGACATAAACGTTGATAATAATCATTCTAACATAAAAACAGTAATTGCATGAATGCAGAAACATTGTTTTGTGCATTTGTTTTTTTCCTGTTTATAAATGAGCGCTTTCAGGTTGACTATTTCTGCAATCTGTCACTTACACATTGTGTATGCAATAAAGTATGCTCTATGTGTTGCAAGCATGACATGTGCAATGTGCATACACTGTACCTGTCAAATAAAATATTCCAAAGAAATGTGTGCATGAAGTTTTAGGTATCAATTTTTGTTTGTTAATTCCTTACTGGCCAGATTGTGACAAGCCTGTCACAAAATCAATTCACTTTGTTCAACAGCATGGAGTAAACAAGCAGATAAATAGAAAAGCAAAAGCAATATTTTCACAACCTAAATATTCTCCTTATTTTTTGTGAAAAACAGATATGTTACAAAGCATTCTTTAGCATTCATGGATAACTTGACATCACAGTGTATTTAGTATTTATATGATTTTGGGAGGATATCTTCAGCCAACTTGTGCCACTTTACCTACTCAGTTGGTATACAATTTTTTCTTGAATGAATTGTTCAGTCTGATTTTTTGTTCTTGAAAATGACAGAAGTAAGATGATGTCAAACACATTATGTCACCGATGGTATCACAATAATGCCATACATATGACTCAAATGTTTGAGCCTGAATGACAAACTGCTATGTGGAGGCTTGTTGAAAAACACCATTAGTGAAGCAACTGTGCAACTATCTTGAAACATTTATCCATCATTTACTTTCTTGCAAAGAGTTGAAGTACAGCTAACAAAGGAGCAGAATCTGGATTGAAATCTTGAATTACTTCCATCAAAAATGCCATAACACAATTTTCAAGACGCACGAATTAAAGTACAACCATTAAACTCAACGATGAGTTGACTTGCCATGTTTACAAGAAACCTGATCTGTCAAACATATAAGCTGACCAAGCCACAATCAGCTAACTTGCCATTCACACCGTGAAAAGAATTTTACCATAACCAATGAACTCATCCACTGCGTGGTTTAACTGTTATTTTCTGCATTATGTTAATATCTTTTGCAAAATGGGCACATCAATTTTGCTTTTGATCTTCAACATTATTTACATTATTATTTTGGTCTTTCTTTGCAATTTACATTATTATTTTGGTCTGTTTAGCAAAAACCTGACATTTGTTAATTGCTGGGGAATTGAGGTGAACGTTCATGCCTAAGGAGTGCTACTCTTGACTCACTTTGGTGTTGTGGATCAAACACCCAACCTAACAAGTGAGAAGCAACCACTCTACCATTGAGCTATTGCAGGCCTGAATTATTTGAGTCAGTCAAATGGGGTAAAAAAACAAATTTTAAGTTTATATTATCTCCGAAACAAGCTAAGGTATTTTCTTGGTCTTTTGATTCTAGGGTAATTCCAGGCCAAAGTATATTATCATATAGAAATTTTTGGTTATCTTTTCCCAAAGAAAAATTAAAAAACACTAGTTTTTTACCCAGGCAAAAAGACCAAAAACATTTTCTTGGTCAAACAAACTACAGCTCTTTCATCTACAGTTGACTGTGTTCTGTACATTGAAAGTAATTCAGATTTTTTCAGAAGTATTTAACCATATTGTTGACTTCCAATGATTTAGTTACAGCATGCTTTCATGTAAAAACACTAGGTTACAATGATCACTTCAGTTCAAGCAGTCTTGAGCAGATCATAAGTATTCTTTTCTAAACTTCCGGAGGTTGGCAAACTTTTTGGACGCCGTGCTCTCGCTTAACACTTTAAGTACTAGGGTGTGTAAAACTACGTAGGAACGATTCCATGCAGCTGTTTTCACCTACACAAATTTAGTTTTTGCTGTCCAAAACATTTTTTCATTTGACGTTGCTGGGAACAATTATAAATGTAGTCCTGAACTGAGTTTACAGAATATTAGGTTTTGGAATGGGAATGCTAACTCCTTGTGATTCAGAGGCTGCTTGAAAGCATGTTTTTCAGTTGGTCCACCTAGGTGGGACCAGGGCCCATCAGCAGTAACTGTGATTTTGTGCAATGTAAGTGCTTGGATACGCTGTCAGTTGCTAGAAAAGCAAGAAATAATGTATTATAAACCTTTACGAAAGTGTATTTAGGCTTATTGGATAAACTTTAATTGGCTAATGCCAGTGTTAGCTGCTTTAATTGTCTCAAAAAAAGTGAAACTTTTGATAAAAAGTGGCTCCGATAGGCAAGCCTAACACTTAACATGCATATGGGAGAGACTGCGCATCGCAACGTGTGTAGACCGCATGCATGAGGGAGTGGCCCATGTTATAGAGTACACTTTCAAAAGGCTACCAGCAAAGCCAAAGCCTTGCTGCCAACAGCATTCAACATCTACCAAATTGATCATGCCGGTGGTTCATGACTGGTGGGAGAAACTGGTCAAGCTTGTTTCTTGGTCAATGGAGTTCACACAACTCAAGAAAATTAAGAGATAAGTGGAGTAGCTGTTTGCCATATTACTGAGTGTTCACCACAGTTTCACACTCTGATAAACACATTTCACATTGAAATCCAGCATTATTGGTTTACAGTCAATTTCGTGCTGCTAAACTTTTTATTTTGTTTGGACATTTCAGGTAAAATAGAGAGTATTTCTAGGTTCAAATGTGAAATGCATCTTTGGTGAAAATGGCGATATTACAGCAACAGCCCAACAAGGGCCTCATCGAAAGTGCAAATTGTGAAGGAAGTGTGCTAAACGCAAAGACACCAGGCTGTACAGCTCTACATGTGAGGTCTCACTGTGCATGATACCACACTTTGAAACATATAGATTCACTTTTGTGTGTCGTACCACAATTACTTGCTTTTTGGCATATCACAAATCATTGTTTTTACTGGTGCATTGCAATCTATTACATTCTGTGCCCACACTCCAGGCCAACAAAGTGATATATGTTGTGGTTTACTGTGAACAAATCACAGTGAAAAGACTGTCGTATTGAGTATAGTACCACAATTTCAACAAATTCGTTTTCAAATCGTTTATCAATCCTTTTTGAACAGGTCGTACCAATGAGGTGCTGTACCTGTGGTTGTGCTCTGTAATATGTTACAGTCATGCCGCAGAAATAAAAACCTATATCATCGCATGTGGCACAAATAAAGCTTTTTCGTGTCTCAGATTTTTCTGTTGCTCCTCTGGTTCATAAATTATAGTTTATTAAAGATGAATCGAAAACCACCAAAGCAGTTTCAAGCAAGACACTTTACGCTATATAATGAAATGCGGCCAGATACGATACAGATTTGCGACACCAGTTTGCATGGTAAGATACGAGACACAATGCCATAGCGTCACACCAAATGAGTTAAAAGGTTTTGGAAAAGGTTTGATATGATGGCAATTGATTAGTGTAAAGGCCAAACGATGTTCACCATGCTTATTGTTTTAGCCTAAAGCTGGAAAACACCTAGCAGTATCTGTCTTCTGCAAAAGCAGACAGCACTTGAATTTCCTGCCAAAACCACCAGGTAACAGTGGAAGGGAAGCCACCCAGTGTTCAATGTGTTAAAAACTAAACAAGCCTCTCTTCTGCCTGCATTTTAAGTATTGGCTGATCTGGACCATAAAAACAAAAATTAATGCAGAGAAGAATATATGCATCCCTTTCAGGGCCAATCCCACAACAGGTAACTTGTATTTTGTGCAAGAAGTTCATTTCCACACTTGTTTGTATCCTCAGAGAGGCTTTTTTAAAGTTGTTCCCAGTCGTAGGCTTAAGGCTTGGTCAAAAAACTGCAAAATTTCCCCATATTTGCTGCTCACAGATTTTTCTTTCTTCAGCTTTACTCTTATACATAGTACTTAAGAAACTTTAACTGATTATTTAGTGGTGCATTGGTAACTGGTTCAACAAACAAGTTTCTCATCTGATTCGACTTTCTTTTTTAACATACCTATCTTCTATTTCTCACTTTGGAAATTTAAAAAAAACTTTTTGTTTGTAATGACTTTTCCGTGCATAAATGTTGCCTTTTTTGGAGGGTGTTATTTTGAGCTGGCCTGCCCCTAGACTTGAGAATAGCCTCAACAGATGTTTCAGTGTTTTGAGGGACCTGTGACATAAAATGTTCTATCTGGTAGAGAAAATCTTTGTATTATTTTCATCTGACTAAATGTATCTGGTTCCATCAATTGCTGCATGCAACTAAATATCTGGCCATTTGTAAAGGTGAACCTGCTGTAATCCAATTCTAACAAAGAGTCTTTTGAACCTACCTTCTATTTCTCCACACAAACACTGTCGTGAAGCAGTTAAAAAAATAATGATGCAGTTTCATGACCACCATTTCATTAGTTTCTAGACTAGACCCTTGGTTCTTAAACTGAGGGGCATGAAAAGTTTGCAAGGGAGGCACAAGTGTGGTAGCAACACACTCTTGAAAAACAGGAAAATGGTAAATAAATAATTTTTCAATATTTTGTGTTTGAT
>JGI24021J15306_10003226_pt1 | contig 18286 bp, 11 predicted proteins | sample Ectturendosymbi1_FD_15306 | JGI IMG/M metagenome (IMG submission 15306)
GAGAACGTGGGCCGCTGCAAGCGCCTTCAGCGGGGCGAATTTCGCAGCCGAGAGCAAAGCCATGATTACGATGAAAGATTTAAAAAAATGCATGTCACAATACAGCAAGTCGGACGTGCAAGTGCATGCACGGACAATCAACCGTTTTTAGCCGCCAGCGTTTCGTCACCATCCGATCGATCAGAGCAAAGCAAAAAACAGAGCGGAACGCTGGTTATGCTGGTGCTGCATAAGCTCGTCGCGCACCCCTTTTCAGCAATTTCGCACCGAGAAATCTTGGACAAAGAAAACGATAAGTCGTCCACAACACAAGCGTGCACAGAGGTCATTATCAGTTCTAATTTTCTTGACAAAATTCGAACGCACTGCACAAAAAATGCTGCAGTCTTAATGGCAAAAGGAGCTGTTCTACAGGAAAGAAAACCTGAAGCTGCCACTGGCCCAAAGAAAGCGTTTGCAACACTTCCCTCGCAACATCACGTTGAAAAGTTCAGTACTGATGGTGCGAGAAAAAGAATTCGAAAGCTTGGACAAAATCTCTTAAACTTCAACATTCGCCAACAGTTGCAAAACACAGTCACCTTCCCAGCATTTTAATCCAAGCGAGGCGGTCTCTGAAGGGGTCGGGATTAGCAGAAGGCAGGGCGGGGTCGCCTGGAATGTCCGACATCTGGTCGTACATTTTTCGCATCAGTTCCAGCCGTTGCCTGTGCGCAGCATTAAACGTTCGTCAGGTCGACAACACCAAAAACAAACCAACTCTGTCAAAAACGTGGCTGTCAAATCCAAACGTGAAAGCAAACAGGAAAAAGGAACTTTAAGCGCACACCGACAGATTTTCTCGGTTACCGTTACAGCCAGAAAGATATCATGGTTTACCCTCTGCCAGTTACGAGCGTGAAGTAGCGAATAAAATAAAAAGACTACTTCGACAACAACCTGAGCTTTTGCAGAGACCACAGATGAGTGGCCCCGTTCTTGTGGTCGCTGACTTTGACTGCGACCACCGTCCTGTTGCATGGGCCAGGCCTGCCCGCCTCTTGAGCAGGGACCAAGTCAGGAGGGAGCGGAGAATAAAGCGTGTCGGTCAAGAGCACGAACTGAAACAGCACCTGTAACAACATTCGTCTCTCAATGGCTTTCGTGACTTAAAAACGAATTCAACGTTATGTATCAAGAAGACTGATGTCAAATGTATTACGCGTTGCCGAATAAAAAAAGAAGTTTGCAGCAAGTGGGTTCTGCATATGCCATGATAAGGTACTAAGGCCCCAAGTCGAATCAATCAGCACATTTTTTCTAATAGGAATTCAATTTCACGTAGCTCTAAGCATCCTCAATTCTGATATCTTATTAAAATAGAATAGGATTTCAAGACTGACGATGCATAGAGTTACGTGAAAACGATATCATTTTTTTTTTTAATCTGCAGATTGATTCGACTTCGTCGACTTTGTGGAGACTCGTTACTTGAATACAGATATCTGCGAGTTTGAATCATCGCAAGCTAAGAAATAAGCAAAGCCCAGTCGGCGGATTCCTCGGAAGCTTGCAGCAAACTTCGAGCTTTTACCTATCCCAACATAAACTAACGCTTTCAACGCTCCTTCAGCACAATTAGTATTTTACCCGCGCTGGCGGTCATATCCTTTACCGAATGCAACTACATATCAATTGCAAACGAGCCTTTCGGGACTGGAGTTTACGAGACATGTTTCGGACGCATGACAACATGGCAGCAGGTATCATGAATCTAACAGGGCTACTACAGGACGCACTAATAACATTGTTTTCAAATCAAACGACCGATCAGGTGCAAAAACAGGCTACTGGAAAAAAAGTCATGCATACGACCTTCTTCTTCAATTCGACACTAATGGCATTGGCTTCTTTGAGGAATATGGCATTTCCCCACAGTTCGTCTCGCAGCGATGTGAACTGATATCCTCGCCATATGTCCCAGGCCCATTGTGCCAACTGCCGATGGTGCTCTGTCCATCCCGTGTTAGAGCACGTGGACGGTGCAGGACTTTTCACTGTGCAGAAAAATGGTTGGTTCCGCAAAAAAACTTCGTGTACGCTCAAAACTTGCAAGAGTCACAAACGCACTGGAAATATGATTTAACCGCGCAGCTCAAACTCATTCTGCAACAGGAAACCGGGTTAGGGTTTCGAGAGTCTTCCTCCCAAATATTGTTTTCTTAGTAAGCGCTGACAGGAAGGCATATGGATGGCACTTTTTTACGGAGGGACTCGACAGCTGTATCAACAGGTGAAAATCACAAAAACAAAATCTTTGTTTGGAACAGTCACATTTATATATACAGGGCCAAACAAAGATTTTGTTTTTGTCCCACTTGGATTTTAGTTTTTAATAAGCTTGATCTTGCAATTCATTTCCCAAGAAATATGGTAAGTATCCACTTGCTGTCGTCTCTATATAAATAAGTATCCGTTTTGCCTTTTTTCTTGTTTTAGAAAATTGCGTTTGTGAAGTATTTCGGCAAGCTTTTTTTTAATTGGGCGTAACTGCTCTACCAGTTACTTCAAAGGAATGAAGAAAAATACCACTGTAAGGAACGTAAAACATTACAGATATAACTTCTTCACGCACAAGCGAAATGCCTGGTGGTCCCGTGCCTGTAGCAGAAGCAATCGCTAAGCCAAAAAGATTGCTGCCACAAATTGTTCTTGGATTAATTCAAGGATAGTTCAGCTAATGCTGATCAAACCATCATTTTATTCACATACGTATTCAAACAAACTACACAACAATTACCTCTATCAACTGGAGCTGGGTGTATTTCATTGGAGCTCAGCGCTTGTGTCTCTACCTGTTGCTGAAGCACTTCCAGTCTATGTTCATATTCCTAATGACACAAAACTGATAAGAAATAAGTCAAAATCGATCTTTATCCACAAAACGCGGAGACACTTTGTTCCACATGCTTGAAAAGCACAAATTTCAGCGAATGAAACTTCCAATACCTACTTTCCCAACGATATTGATTGGGTACTCCATCTTCGGAAAAATAAGGTTCGTAGAAATTAACGGCGGTCTAACCATCCATTACAGAAAGGACAACTAACAGCTCACGGATTCGGCAGGGGAATCACAATCAACACGTGAAATATCCTATTTAATCGCTACAAAAATAACGACGGCTTTAACACTTGTTCTTGAACTCCAGTAAAGCAAAGCTTGTAAGCGAGCTTAAAGCTTGTTTCACCAATAGCCAGAATCGAAAAGTGCTTTCATGTTATAGTCTTATCTTAATGTTTGCAAACCACAGTTACACCAATACGTTGCCTGTGTTAGAAGTAATCAACTATACTTCTGGCAAAGTGTCCGTGCATTTTTGCAGTTTTCTTTTAAATATGTGTTCACAACCTTTGTGAATTTCACTTTTTTCGAGATCAAACAAGGTGTAATATTTTTCACTTTTAGACGGAAGTCGCTTTCCAAACATCCAAAGGAAAGGTAGGAAACTTAACAGGAAAAGCTGAAATACATCGTAGTCAGTTTCAAACACCTATTCTCTGTCCGAATTAAAAAATACAGTATGTGGTCAATATTTCATGTGAAGAACTCTGGTGGCGAGCATCATTTCCGGATATTTGTAGACCGTTTTAATCGTATTAGTACCTAAAACGCACTTCAGTCTTTTCTTGCTGTGGTGTGCAGTGCATCTCAGATGAAAAGGAAGCTATTTGCAGTGCCACGCGTCATAGAGAAACCTTATCAGGCTGACGTAAACCGACGTGTGGAATGACCCGGTGAAGCACACAGGTCTCAAAGAACAGCGGGGCTTTGTGTGACCTCTGAATATCATCATTTCCTCGGCCTATTTCGCTCGACAACAGAATGATGTCGATCGAGCTTGCAGCTTACCTAATCTCAGTTAGCTTCAGCGTTTTCTGAAAGTTACGTAAGGTTCTCCGGAATTAGACCGACGAAGTTTTCTTAAATAGCGACTTCATCAAAGTTGCTGATTGTGGCAAATGAACTGCCTTACAGTTCGTGAAGCAAGAACGCTTGGTCTTGAATAGTATCAATACGACGCGAATTCTACTTCCTAGTGGGATATGTAAAGATAGAAAAAATATTTTGCATGCTCCCACATACTGAAATATGTCACTAAAAAAATTATTTTCCCTTCTTTCATCACAGATGACATGTAGAAGTGTGAACTGAACAAACACATAGTGGGAAGAACGTTGCTTTGAACGTAATACGCCTCTTTACGCATTTACGTCCATTGCATTGACTGACAACTGAACTTAAGGAGAACTCGTAGTCACATCGGAGTGCTCGTGAAAAAGTTGACATCAGCCGTAAATGAGGAAGTGACACCAAAAACGGATTTCGGTTGCATTGGCTTCGGTTAATTTCAATGGCAACTCATCTAACATAGCTGGATGACAGACTTCTCTGAAATAAGCTTTTGCTGGCTCTCGAAAGTTTGCTTTGATCGAATGCTGTCATTTGCATGTGACCAGTAAACAGCACGGCACTTTTCCCAATCGGTGATGTGCGCCCTGATCAAGTATGCGAATGGAAAACGCTCTGCACAGAGTTGGTTTTCAGAACATGTTTCACTCTTGTGGATGGGCTGAAAATTTTTGATATCTTTCTTGAAACCATCATAAGCAAGAGAACAACATCGTATTGGAAGTAGTCTGGCAGTGCGACTTTCCTTTTTTTTCAAGATTTGTTGGGGACTTATATTCAGATCGATTGGTTGGCAAGCTAAACAGGTTATTATGATAATCCACATAGCAACAGCTGAAAAGCAGTCAAGTCCTAGAGTTCGTGAAATCAGAGTTTACACAAACAAGAGCTGATGAGAAAACCTTTATTGCCAAAAATTTTTGAAAACATGCATGCAAAATCCAAATAAGTTACCACTGTAAACGTTTCCAATTATACACTATAGTACTGAGCTGCAACTTGGTGCTACCACGGCTTTACGCAGCCTACATTAAGTGGTGCATCTTCAGAAATGAAAGCATGCCAGAAAAGTAAAAAAATGGTACGAAATTGCAAACACCGACCATTCATATGCCATTTGTTTTTTTGATATTAAATTGATCCCACAGGCGAACCAGTACAAACCAAACCAGTGTGGTTCTTTTGTCGAGGTATTTTTAAATGAAACCGGTTCATGCATTGCCAATTTAACCGCTTCACCGCAATGNTGCTACCTTGAAGTTTTCTCACACTGGGATGTGGCTGTGGGTGACGATTTTTTGCTGCGTCACTGACTTTCAAAGCCCGGCTGTGGCGAACGAGACCACCTTTACCAAAACGGTAAAAAATTTCGGTGAGTAATTTCTGTTTTCTGATATTGAACGGATGGTCCATCAGAAAAAAGAATGGAGCAACTAGGTTGACATAAACATCCTTGTGATATAATATCGGGCCAAGTACGTGGAGGTTCCTCTACGACATGCTATCCGCAAAAATATAGTATGTTGCATGTCACTAAATATAACTTACAGGTGTGACATGCATTTAAATTAGTGGTACAGAGCAGCTGTAACTTTTCGTGCCGAAAAGTCAAGAAAAAGGCTAGGTTAAAGTTATAACAGCGGACTATCCACACCTTTGCTATAAATTTACAGAGGACCTTCAAAAGTGCTATTTCCTATTTTATACAAATTGTCTTATCACGCTATCTAACAAATACTTCAACCGGGATTATTCAAATGCTGTGGAAGCGTTCAGCAAAAGAACAGGTTTGCGCAGAATGAGCAATAAAAGCGAGGAGATGATTAGGATGAAAGACTTACCGGAACGAAACTCGACCAGGGCTACGTCTTTGACTACATGAAAGCAGCGCCGTCAATACTATTCGTCGACGATAGACGCGACATGGAAACATCAGAAAATCGAAATTTTAACTGGTGCGCAAACTATGTTCGTATTAAACGTTTCCGTCAGACGTACGAACGTTTTTGGAGCATTTGGTGGCCTAAAAAGATTTCCACGAAAACCTGGTACTCTTTTTTAGAAGAGAACGGTAGCTCAAGAGTCTTGTTATTTTATGCGCAAACCTAAAGTGGTGAATTTGTTCTACGATCGCAGTCGAACTTTCGAAATAAAATGGTAGAATTATCGGAAGACGCAAATGAGCGCCATCTAAAACATAGCTCAAAAACGTACAGCATTGATGATCGTTTCTTGGCTACACGAGCAACTACGTACCCATGGCTTTCACGAAAAAAGTTCAACAGATATTTTACGAACGTCCAAAGGTGTGACAACTGTGAAAGACATCGATGCCATCATAGGAAAGACAGCGGTATCTCAATATAAGCACGCAATTTGCATTTTGTTCTTGCAAATCAGATCTGAAAGCCTTCTTTCGAAGATCAATACAACTGACGCAGTTGCCTAAAGCAAAACATTTACAGCCGTGAAAAAGATAGTAAGCAGACATTTCTTCTGAAAAAAAGTTACGCAGTTGATTTTCAAAAAGCATTGCAATAGTGAAGTGCAATGGTGAAATGAATGGTTCGAAACCTATGGGAAGAATGTTCTGGTCGATCGCGGGAAAATGTTAGTCTTGCGGATGCTCGTGAAAAACAAAATTCGGTTGATCATCAAAGTTGTGCCGTGAAAAATCACACATCAGGAAATGCAAGACAGGCCACGAATCTTAACTGACTGGGCCCAAAAACGTGAATTTACATAATGACAAAATCGAACTGAAAACTGTGGCAACATAAAGCAGTACGGAAATTCAAGTTACTCAACTAATACCCAGCACTGAAATTATAAGCAAAAATCGATAGCATAAACGAGGCAGGCAGGNGCAAAAGTTATTTCACAAGACATGATGCAACACAACCAAGCGTTATCACGGAAACCGCACGCTACGAGCACAGAACAAAATTACGTGNAAAATACACAGCGAGGGCATTTTTCAAACAATTTACATCGCACGTGCTTGCCTTAACATTGCGCGCCTGCTGAAATCTCAGCACTTGACCGAACGATATATTATTTCGTCAAGAGACTTCTTTTGAGGAAAAGCAGCGCAGTGCACGACAAGCTGAAAGCAGTGGCGCAAATCAAGCACAGACGTAAGCAGCAAACACGCATCGAAAAGTTAAGAAAAACGTAAGGCAATAATTGACATCAGCTTCGAAACTAAAAGCTAACAACATGTAGTTTGTCTCGTTGCTTGTTTGCTGACATGCAAAGAAAACCAACAGTTCGAGCAAATGTAATAGAAAATGGCTGAGAAATCACTTGATGTCAATCACTACAATACTTAATCGTTTCATCAGCGACGGTGCCTACATCTGACGCAGTGAAAATACAATATTCTTCCGTAAACATCGTTTACCTTTTTGGAGCGAGTTTACTATCGTACCATTTCAATGAAAGTAATTTGCAACTTACTCAACCTTAAAATTGTCTAGACATATGCATATAGTTGTTCATTTCAGTGTATCAGCAACACACTGCGATTTTAGACCTTTTCAGAAAAACAAGTTTTACGAAAAAAGGATGAATTAAAGCAACTCAACTTCATCGCAGCAAAAAGTAAAGATTTAAATGACAGGCTGTTATCTTAGTTGTTTTATTTCTAAATGAAGGTCCTAAGTAAAACCTTCACATTAAGTGGTCAGAACATTATCTTCAACAAAAACACTGCAAACCGAGGCAAGTAATCACCGAACCTAAACCTTTGCAGGTGCGTAGCAAAGGAGTAAAATTACGCATGAAATTTTCGGTAAGCAACTTGCTATTTTGAATGGACAGTTACGATCGTGATTAGAAAAAACGAAAAGAACCAAGGCAACAAACATACTGCGACCCAAGCACCGAGTAACACAATGTTGCGTTAAACTAAGAATAACGCGTTGTTTCCCCCACGTTCACACGACAGATGTTCAGGAAACATCTCCGTTCCTAAAAGTTTGACGACGAAACGGGGGTTGGTAAATACCCTGACAGGGCATTCTTTTCCTGCAATCTCCAGTAACTTTTCCGTCCGCTGCTGCATCTAGGCTGTCGGTGAGTTTCAAAGGTTCAACAGAAAGGCTGCCAAGATCGTCGGTAGCCGTGGACATGTAAGGAGGCGATTCATTCGACCGGACGACGTCAGGCTTAGACGATGGTCCGTCAAGTGGATTGTGGTATATCTGCGGAGGGAGGGGGTCGTACATCGCAGACGACGATGAGCTATGTCTTGGATTTTCACCGATGAAAAACTGCACACGCTCGGGCCCGCGGTTTTGGACGTTTGCTGCTTGAAGCGGTTCGTAAAACCCATACGGCGGAAGCGCTTGCTGGATGTTTTCCAGTGACTGGTTGTTGTTGTAGGTCGACGCTATTTCGTAACTGGCAAGAGGGGGGAAAGCTGTGGATTCAGGCACAGCCCTGTAGTGCGATACTGGAAACTGATAGTAATTCGCGGGGTTGCCAAACCTGTAACCATACGACGGATCAGGGATCCAGGAAGGGTGGTACACTGGCTGGCTCCAGTTCGTGTAGGTCCCAATGTTTCGCGAATGCGCGTCCGAGCGATGCAGTTTGTGGGGAAAATTCAACTCGACCGACGGCTGTGACGGAGATTTATTCACATACGGATCCTGAAAAGCTCCCCAAGTTTTTCTGCGTTGCTGAAAGTAGTAGTTTCGTCCACGCGGCACGCTGTTCGAAGGACCAGCACGGGTGAGCAGGCCCTGCTGCGGCCCAGGCTGAGTTTTCATTCCTTCATTAGCATCTGAATTAACTTGGTCGTTAGCGACCTGATCCTTGTTGACATTTGTTGGCGAAGAATCATTAGCATTTTCCTGAACAGTCACTTCATCTTTGAAACGCGTTTCGAAATTCTTCCGATGCTGCGTTTTGTCCTTGGAATTGGCCTCAAGACAAGATAACGTTTTTCTTCGCGGACCTTCGAAATATTTTCTTGTCGGCTGACGTTTCTTTTCCAGTTTCTGGCATTGGCCGTTGCCCTTGAACGCAAACCGGGGAGCTGGGAAGTTCTGGTCGGGTTTAGATTGTTTCTGAACGTCCCGCAGTTGCCTGCGCCGTTCCTTATTGATTTCTTGCGACCGCAAATTGGCCTGGTGCCGCTTCTGCTGCGCCTCCCAACGCAGCCTGCCTCTTCGAAAAGCGACGTCGTTCTCCATCAACCAGGCTATCTGCTCGTCCTTGGTTTTGATGTGGTCTGGAACGACAACGCCCGGCGACGGTTTGCTGAAGTCGTCCGATTGGATGAAACGCGGGGATTTGTAAGCGTCGGATTTCGACGACGCAGGTTTGCCGCTGTCGGACGTGTCGCTGGAAACTGTATTGGTGTTCGCTTTCTTCGCAGGCGCGTCGCCCCGCGTCATGTTTGACGCAACGTCCTTGACGAATTCTTCCATCAACAGGGACTTTCCGTATTGTGCGTTTCCGGAGAAAGCCTTTTCCATCTCCTCCATTTTTCTTTTCATCAACTGCATTTCCTCCTGCTTACATTCGTTGTCCTGCTTCACGCCTTCCAGCATTTCGATCAGCGTGGACATGCTGTCCTTCAAAAGCCTCACCTCGTCAGCCGGCTGATTTTCGGCCTGAGATTCGACGGTTGAATCATCACCAACGACTCTGTCGACCAACTCCTTCACAACATCTTTGACGACCTCTCTGCGCTCGAAATCGTACAACGTTGCGTCGTCAACAATAACAGCCTTGTTAGAACCATAGATAAAGCTTTTGTCGCTTTTACCATCACCGCAGATGCCAATCGTATCCATCACGTCCCTAGCTACCGACTTCCACGTCTCAGATGGGTTTGGATCGCGTTTGCCGTACTGTTGACACATGTCTTGCAGACGCAGCAAACACATAGCTTCAATCTCACTGTGGGTCATGTTGAAGCCATTCAGAGCCACCAAGTAGCAAATTTCCTTTACAGCTTGCACTTTTATATCGGCCATTGTCATCCATCCCGTTTTCCGAGCCGATCTGGTTGCCTGGGACTTTAAATCGAAACAGTCAATTTCGAGGTCACTTGATTTTTTGCCGCCAGTTGGCAACCCGCAACGATTCACAATCATTCGAAGCTTTTCGGGCGTCACGTCCTGACGAAGCTTCGTGATCAGCTTCCAGCTTTCGTCGCACGGTAGCTGACTGTCGTACGCGCCACTGCTCTGCCTCTGCTGGCCAGTCAGAAGCCGATCGCCCAGTCAGAGCGTATTGGCGCGGGGTCCACGGAAGCAAACAGCGAGGAAGGAAAGGAAGAGCGAAGAGAAAAGTGGAAGTACATGAAAGAAACAAGAAAGATAGCGGTAAGTTACATGCCGGTTAACAGCAGCAACAAAGGTTAGGAAGGAACAATAGGTCATAAAAGCTTCCAAAACTCTGGCATTTTTCAAAAGCAACAAGAGCATCACAGAAGGGAGCACTTTTACTTACAATGAAATAAGACGGTGCTGTTGAGTTCAGCATGCTCTCGCTACGTCTGTTAGTCTCGCAAACTTGAGCATTGTGCTTCATCGTCAACCGCTTAACTGAATGGAAAGCGCGTGCCCCGACCAGGTCTCGCCGTACTACGGCTTGTCATTATCTTTGAAAAGACGCCGGACGCAGCACGCGAAAGATCGAGAAAACCGCCAATGCCCTGGGATTTTTTTTCGCTGAGACATTTCGGACATTTGTCCCATAATACCATTAAAACTCGCCGTTAACAGTATTCGCTAGTCTATCTTTTCGGACATTATGACCAAATTGACTTAACTTTTTTCGGTCGTGTAAAAAAACTTCGGTCTATGACCGAAAAAAACCTTCGCCTATGCCTGGATTGCCAGTCGCTGCGGTTGCCAGGCAAATGAAATCTGGCGTGAACGCTTGAAAATGCCTTGGTAACATGGAGTGAGGGCGGGCCCTTTCACTAAGTCAACTAGGCGGCCGCCTACAGCGCAGATTTAAGGGGGCGCAAAATCCGCATTATTTATTGGTTTCCATGGCCTGAATGTGACGTGTAGCGGGGACGTAAGTATTGAAGCTTGCATAGATCGCAGAACTGTCTTGGGCCGGCCCTGCATGGAGTGATGCTGATTTGACCGGCATTCACAACTTCAACAGAATACATTGTAAGAGTATGTGAAGGTATTCACGTGCAGAAAAACAACATTCATAGAATGAGACACAAGGAACCTCTTTACAACACAGCGCATAATCTGCTCTAGCACCTGACGACGCTTTTAATAACATGGGACCCAACGTTAACCCGCACCAATACACTAAAAAGATTAATGCAGGAAGTAAACTACCACAAAATCTAGTAAGTCGCAAACGCGAGAAAGGTCATAAAAGTTTGCCTCTGTGGTGCGGGAGAGTAGTTCGTTAATTAACGAAACACAGTGTGCCAAAGCACAAGTATGTTTTGGCAGGACTTTGAAGCCGCTGCTGTGAATGGAACAAAGCGTATTATTGTGAAGAATATACAACAATCCACATCACGGTGTTACGGATAGGAAAGTTACGGAAGCACTTTTTGAAAACTTGGCTATTNGCGATGCAANTAAATGGATTGCCAACACAGCGCGAATTCGAAAAACGGAGACTCTCACCGAATACAAACAACCTTTCGGTGTAGTTTTTCACGTTGAATATATAGTGGCTTCTACGTCGCTTGGTTTCACCAATTAAACCAATCTGATGGAAATAGTTGTGAATAATGTGGTATCAACAACCTACAATGAGCTAATTCATTATAGGAACAAACTTATGCCCTGGAGAGATACAAACGTTCTTGAGTGACTGGAAGACTTTGTTACTGGAGATGCAAAGTCAAAAGTCTCACTGGCGATTTGGAAAAGCCTTATATCTTGCAACTGCGTCACTTAGTAAATTNCAGACTGGAACAACAGACTGTCGCAGCAGTCAACTGGGAATACACAGTCAACTTGTATGTCACAGGGACTTACCAGCCTTTGCTGCTCCAGTAGGAAATCAGCTTCTTCTTTCTCTCGCTTGTACTGCTGCTCCATCTCTTGCAACCTTAATAAATAATTCAAACTCTTTTTGTTTAGGGGAAAACACGGTGGCACTGAAGCGATAGCTTACGGCAGGATGAAAGCTTCAAGAACAGTTTCTTTCATGAACATATATCGATAAGGCAGTGCCGTGTTTTATGACTCATGGATCACGTCATGTTTACGCCAATACGTAAAAAGCTACGTTTTAGTGCATATTGCGGTTTACAGAGACGACTGTTTACTTCATTCTTGACACTATCGAGTCAAAACGGACGGTGACAACCAAGAGGTTTCTAATGACAAATCAGTTAGCTGCCACGTACAGCAAACTGCGTGATGACAAACCAAGAGTTACTTCCTAATCAGAGATAACTATTGTTTGCATATCCGGAGCGCTATGAATTCTCGTATAATCCTGTTCTAAAGTACAACACGTTTTCAAACACTTGGCCTTGAACGACCTTGCACTGCCTTGCTGCCAAACACCGTCTAACGGCAAGTTAGCAGTTTTTACGGACAATGACACGATTGTCATCACTGTCACGAAACTACTCACTTTCTTTCCATTTCCAACTTCATGTCAATTCCCTGCTTTTCGAGCAATTCTCGTTGCGCGAACGACCAGTCCACAGGTTCCGTTGGTGACTCTATTGACACTGGATCACACTGTTCTCTTTGTAATCGAGCTGAACATCGGCAACATTAAAACATATGAAAAATCAGAAATGTTGCAGTACGAAAGCATGGCATAACAATCGTAATTATGCAAAGAAGCATTTACAGATCTCAGTGTATAGCCATATCACTGCCATTCCAAAGCAAATAATAGATTTTTGACTGTGCTTCACGAACAGAACTTCGATTGACGTAAACACAGATTGCTATAAAAACCCTGGCCCTAAGTCAACGAAATATTCGCATCGAAGTTCGTTGTTTTTGTTTATCATGAGATAACTAAATACTGTGCACAATATGCAAGCCACCGTTGATACCCTAGGCATTCATAAAATTAACCATATGTAAATAACGCGGGCGATTACAGAGAACAACAGATTCCCATCGAAGCAAGCGTACAGCTTTTAAGTTCAGTTCAGGAAACGCTACGGAGGAAATCCGGAAAAAAACTCTTTCGTTTTCCAGTTNCTTTGTCTAAATTTCAAGANATCAGTTCAATATATGTTTAACCCTAAGCGGTTCGTCCAGCACAGCTACAGCTTTGGCGTGCGAGAGCCGCTGTTACACGCAAGGCACATCTCGTCGCGCATACGTGGCAACCCAGCAAGCTCTCTTCGTACGAATCGAACCGATTTGCTCGTCAAGAAACCAAGGGCAACACGCCAACGTGAGAGATTAGATGGTAAGCATGTGCTTTGTGACGCTCGCTCACAAGGGTGGCCCTAATTAAGCTTCATAAAAATTAATGCAATCGAACAATACCTTGATCAGGATTCATAAAACGGAACACGTGATTTTTTCCCATGATCAGGCGGCTTCCTGTCCGTAGTTCGGTCGGTTCGTGGATTTCACGTCCATTTACAAATGTCTGTGCGTCCTCGAAAGGAATGATGCTCACTATGCCTGGATTCGTGTGAATATGTTACTCGGACCGCAAAATAAACGGGGGAGGATAAAAACAAACGAACTGTTGTATTCGTTCAACGAATGCAAAAGTAAATGTTTCGAACACAGGATAGCACCTTGCAAAAGAAAGTTCTGGATAAAGCAAAGCATCAAACAAAACTATACGTTATTTTCAGATGCGATCAAAACACAAAGAATGAAAAAGCGCACATCGGTCCAACACTACGGTGCGTTGCAATAGTCTGATTCATTAAAGGCAGAAAGCCAATTAAAAATGATTTCAAATCCAACAGCGTTCGGAGCGCAGTGGCTCCCCAGATGACAGCAGTAATATTCCCAGCAGACGTGCGAGAATCGATTGCCTTACCGCAGGCAAGGCAGGAGCGCAAAAGGTGAAGCTACGTGCAGTAAAATACCACAGCAAGCGCCGAGCCCCATGCACAGACAGAACGACGCGCGCTCGACAACGCGCTGTCCGTGCGGTTGATAGCACTGCGTTAGCGATCTTCACTTCACGGCAAGAAACGGAGCCTGGCAACAACAGCAACATACTTTCGCCGGCGGAAGATCGCTTGCACTGCAGTATGCAGTGCTCGTCTTTGATGTGCTGTCCGCTCAGAACAATGTCTTGCGTGACTTTGGCTGAAGAAAGGCCAACCCTGAAAAGAAAGCAAGGCTGTTGAAGCTCAAAGAGTTGATGCCATACGCACAAACGCTTTGTAATTCAGCAGAAAAGCTGTCAAAGACCGTGATCAGTAGAGATCAACCACGGATGCCGAGAAATTGGGACCAATTCAGACATTTGCAAACATGTAATGGGGTTCTAGTTCAAAAGAAATAACTGCTCACCTTGTTATGCCGTCCTTGATGTAATAAAGCAAGCATTCCGACATGAGAGGATCTTCATTCAAGTTGACGATGTGGGGCGTTCTCTTCGGAGAAAACACTCCCAGCGTCTCGCCGTCCTCGCGCAACGACACGCCCAGTTCCATCAAAGCATTTTCTCTGGAAAGTCAAACTTTACATGTGTCCAACAGCGAAAGTGCGAAAAAACGCCAGAGATGTAGGTCGCAGTGGACCCGGCGGGGCAACGGTTCGTAACAAGAAAGCATGACCGAAGTAAAATGGCAAAAAGTTCAAGCCGGGGCTGAGAAAAACGTTGCAATGGCATTACAACGATGTTTTCCCCTATAGTTAAAGAGGCAACACAAAAGTCTGCCATCCCTGCCTCTCCTGCGGCAGCGTAGCGATTGTTCACGTTGTGCTGCGCGGTTTCCATAGAAACGTCCAAAGAAAAATTTTCTCCACGACAATCGACTAATCAGAAAAGAGTGCTTTCCATATTTTGTACAAGCAATTCAAGCAAAACCAAATACGAAGGCACCGAAAAGTCAAGACTTGGAGAAATTTTTTCCGGAAGACAGTGCTTAGTACCTTTTCTAATGCAAATTACTTTAAATAAAAAAGTAGCTCGATCTATGTCGACCTTATGAAAATGTAAAAAACTAAGTAGGGCTCAGTGGGTAGAAGTTTTACTGTTTAAAAAATCCACTGCCAGTAAGTACGCTTGCTGAGGAAGGATTGTTTTTTTTACCAGCNCCCGTCATTCCTTATTCAACGCATTGCGTGTACTTTGAATGCAGCCGTTTAAATATTTCAAACGTGTTGTACACGACTCATCAAGCAAAACCTTTGTTCTTTTGTCTGGTCGTCTTTACAGGCGTAATGAAACATTCGAGATTAAGTTTTGCATTTTTGCGGAAACAGCTAAAGAGAAATTTGAATAAAAGTTTTAATCAACTGTTAATTTTCAAAAACGACGCGGCCTTCGTCAGTAAGATACCACAACCGTGGTGATTGTTGTCAAGTTACAGAGTCTGATGAAATGTTCCGGTTCGTTGACTAATGTCTCACGACCCGAAGCAAGAGTTGCGTCTGAATGCAGAGCAATCCTCACCTCTGCTGGCGAATGAACTCAGTCCTGCGAAGCTTTTCTTCCCATGTTTCATTCAGCTCGGCAATGATTTTCTCGGATTCCTGGAAAAAACATTTGCACGTTAGATATTTACAGCGTCGTACAGATCCATGAGCGCAGGATCACTGCAAATCCTCGGCGAACGAAAACAGCAATACTGCGCGTAACACAAAAATTCGTAGACTGTACTTTTGGAGGTCGATTGGAGTTGTTGCAAAACTGCTTTACTTAAAAGCAAGCATGAGATTTAATGTGAAAGTGCGAAGATCCATCGGAGATGGTTTCAACCACACATACTCCTTAACTTACAGCACCGCAAAAAAAGCAAAAACGAAACCGTCAACCTTTATTCGTTCCAAAGCATTTTTTTCTTGTTCCTTTAATGCTTCAAGTGATTGATCGGGCACTTTGACTTCACGGCATGCGCTGACCCCTGCACATAAGTATGATGGCGTCATCATTGATGGTTTATCCTGAATAGTTTGCCGTGACTGATAAAGAAAACTTGATAAAAATATTTCCACGCACGTTCGCTTATAAAACCAAAAATTACGCTGATATTGAACGAAAAACGCGGCACTAAACATGTGCACGAAAAGCAAATTAAAATCTATGGTGTGGTCGGCATGATAAATTTACACAAAATTACATCAAGATACACAGAAACTTTCGCGTATGTACAATGAGTACATTCTGGATTCAAGTCATAACCACCCTGCATCCTTGTGCAACGCTATCGTCAGAAAATCTACTCCGTAGATCGACGCTTACAATAACAATGCGGTGACATCAAAGCCGGTAAGATTTCTTTACTTCAAAGCAAACCTAAGCTGCATTATTGTCAAAGTTATCCATTCCGTTGTAAAACAAGATTGACTTGAAAACAATTTGTTTGCTGCATCAGTGGCATCTAATGCGTTCTACTGGGTTCATTTAGTAAAAAACACTTCTATCCGCGACACAATATGTGAGCAGTGTCATAGTCGGGATCAAATATCTCGAAAACAATGTTCACAAAAAATTATAAAATGACTGCTTGATGCAAACTTAGGTGGAGGACTAGTGACACTATCCTAACATTGTCCTCCAGGCTATCCTGAAAACTTTGCTGCAGGCAACAAGCTTGCATATATAATCCAGTCTTTTGATGGCCAGGTTCAAGTAAACTGGCTAAGTCCTAAGCTGCAGTTTGTCGCTAAGCTGGGATCGACAATAACTTTTTGTCACTAAGCTGGGATCGACAATAACTTTTTGTCACTAAGTTCGGATCAACAATAACTTTTGAGCATAATTCCAAGGCGCGTAGAAGTTCTTAGGACTGAGGGGCATGGTGCTTTTATCTCCTATGCACTGGAGATCCCTGTCAATGATTCGTTTTCTTTGGCATTTCAGCGCTAACAAGCAAGTTCTTTTGAAGGAATGTATTGGCTCCCATCCAAGAGTCTGCAATATGTTTCTAGGGGTTTGCGGAAACCTGTAAATTTGAAATTTAGTGTTACATCGGGCAACACTGTTATCATACCACGGCGTACATCATCATTCATTCTCCACCGGCCAGACATAGTATCTGACACAATGGTTTGGCGGGAACTGAGACAACCTCCCAGAACCGGTATTGTTACGTTGGTTGCGAATCAATGCATTTCCAGACGGTGTGTAAAAGTAAACCAAGATATTTTTACACTAGACACCTGTCTGCGTCACGCGTTCTCCAATGGACGTAAAGTTTCAGCGAAAATTCTAATCATAACACCCTGCAGCCCTTTGAACCCCTCCCTTTCAATTGTTTTTTCTGTAATAATTTCATTCGCTGCAGTATCTTCTTTTAGCCACAATCAACTCGAATGACTGTGCGACCCAGGTTGCTGTTCATCAGTCGGCAGAAATGATGCATCACCATGTAAACAAATTATTATTTCTTTCTAAACTGCAACAAGCCATGAAAGTAGGCGCACCAGGAATTGTTTTAATTACCAACTTACCTCCTGAAGACCACTGTTGTCTTGAACATCAGTCTACATGTTTTATATTAGCAGCAACTATTCACAGGAACAGCGTGTTTCTTTTGTCAAAAGGTAAACAAATTTCACCACGGAATTCAGTTTAAAAAATGCAACTCAAAAGCTTGTGCCAGCCAAGCAATCCTAATGCTCTTCTCCCCCGAACAAATGACAAATAACGACACCATGACACAAAAACCAATAATTAAAACAGGAACGCAATTTCGGTGCACAGCTTGCAGTAATGGCTCCCTCATTGACACAAACCCTACCAAACTGTTATTGGAACCAAATCATCTTGAGAAAACTCACGTGGACGTTCGATATATCACGACATATTACAATGCTTACCTTTGTCAAAGGTACCCAAGGCATGGTGCTTTCCAGTACTACTAAGAAGCGCTTGCTCATTAATCAGATTTGCCAGTCCTTCGGCTCTGAGAACTTGCCGTAGTCTTTCCACTTCCTCTTTAAGTTCCCTAATGAGTCGAGCATTAGGATCTTCATTCACGATAGCGTTGCACTTGATCTGCTTCGCTCTGTCCGCGTACCTGTTTTTAAATAAGTCGTGAACATAAGTTGCAGAACAGCTGTTTCCTACAAAAAGTTTTGGCCAAATGAAACAGAAACTTTTTAGGTTGTTTAGCAGAGGTCAGCTTGACGACTCCACCAGCAGCTAAATGCTTACAAGCGACGCCGCACAGAAGATCTAAGTGCAGTACGCACGTTTCATCAAAACATTTAG
>JGI24021J15306_10003228_pt1 | contig 18283 bp, 12 predicted proteins | sample Ectturendosymbi1_FD_15306 | JGI IMG/M metagenome (IMG submission 15306)
AGTGAGGTTTTCTTTCTGTAGTCGAATCCGGATTGGATTTGGGTTTTGTTTCTACTGAAAAAAACGTTACTGGTTGTTTACTTGACTTATATTTACCCGGACTCAAACAAGAGTCAGACTGCTTGAATCTTATTGGTACCGGATCCGGATTGGATTCGGATTCACAGTTTGCAAAACAGGATTGGATCCGGACTCAAAAAAATCAGAGTCCAAACACCTCTAGCGCACATGGCGTGAAGTCAGGAATTTTCACATATTTTGACTCTGGCTCCGGTGTCAAACGAAATTTCTGACCTCTGCGAAATTTCTGACCTATTATTGTTTTTCAGTTATTTTGCTTCTCAGAGTAAAGGAATAAAGCTTGGTGACTACTTTTTTTATTTGTGTTGTGCAAATGAAAACATTTTGGTTAGATGTCAGATACCCACAATATGCTTTAGTACAGGAATAACTATAACCACTAGTCTTGGACCTCAATTATTATTATTTTTCAAACCCTAACGTGACGCACTTACCTACACACCAAATCCTAAGCCCTAATCATAAGTTTTCTCAGCGTATTTGGTATGTAGAATATTAGCCTACTCTGTGCATGCACACATGGTGCGAAGTCAGACATTTCGCAAGTCAGATATTTCGCTTGACACCGGGTCCGAAAGAAGAACGCAGAATCCTGCCGTAGTCGATTCCGGCAATCTGGATCCATGACCACCTCTGATTGACCTATTATCCTGTGATGCAAGGCTGGCGTGGACGCAGGAGCATGCATCCCCTCACCAGGCCTAAAGAGGTATTGGCATGACACTTGATTTCATTGAAAATCATCGCCAAAAATATTACTGCACATTTAGGGCCGGATTTAGCTGATGCGAGGTCCTAGACCTAGGCTAATCCACTTGTGAGGCCACCTCTCCCACTTTTACCAGGAACAAAATGGAAAAGCGTTAATCAATTTGCGCAAAGGCGAAAACGACGATATTGAAGCAGTGACGATTCTAAGGGGGGCGTGGGTGGGCCATTGACACCCCAGATTTTTGGCTGGCCCTCCTTTTTTTCTTAGGTTGACATATACAGTAGATATCTTTCGGCCAGCAATATTTTAAACGATAATTTAAAAACCCTCCAGACCAGTGGCGATTCTAAGGGGGAGCCTCGGTGGGCCATGGCCCCACAGATTTTGGATTGTCCCCCTGTTTTGCCCCCCAGTTTTCTTTCTTAACTTCCCGTTCGTTTGGTTGACATATACAGTAGATCAATTTCGGTCAGCAATATTTTAAACGATAATTTAGAAACCTCTAGCCTGCATTCAATATTTTCTAAATGCATGTTAATCTGTGTTGTTGTTTTTGACTGCTGGGTAACTACAGTTGTTTGTGATGACATGATGACACACATCGGTCATTGCTCGGATCCTGCGTAATATTTAGTCAGACCGCGGTCGTGTGATGAAACATTCATTTCAAGACGAAGAAACAGTCACAGAAATGGGAAGATTGATCTTTAATGTATTTCAGCGTAAGATGGAACTGGATTTTATTACTGTCAGCGAATTGTTGATTGTTCCAGTAGCAAAAGGTTTGTTAAAACATTAAGAATTGGTTATCCGAATTTATCCTGGCGGCAGTGTTGCGTTCTGCTGCCTTGAACCTACGACTTCGAAACATCTTACATAAGTGGTTCACGACTTCAGTTTTAACTCCACCCACATATGTCCTGCATTCTCATAGAATTTTGTACGGATTTTCTGTAATGATTCAGAAGCACTTATTTCGCGCATTTCAGCTCTTTGCCCAGGAGATCAAATATTTCTATCAGAAAAACACTTGGAAAAATTCGCAAATCATATTCATTTAGTGAAAATGATTCAAAACATGAAATAACTTAGGCAAAGAATTTGCTTCGGAAGGAGTCGAAGCTGCCTACGTCGCTCGAACAATTTGTTTCATTTACAGCTACTAAAAAGCTGCGTTTGATTTTTACTGTTAGTTGTAACTCTTCCCATCACCAGAGCTTCATGCAAGAGATGTTTTTCAGAAATGAAATTAGTTGAAACTTTCCCAGAAATTCCATGACCAGTGAAAGATTGGGTAACATTGATTTACTTTAAATTGAAAGGTACGAGCGGAAAAATAAACTTAGAATTAGATGATTTCGTTGATGAAATTGACAGTCGACATGATAATCGAAGGAATTACTGTAGTTAAACTGAGGTGATGACAGGGATGTACTGGGGCGGGAACGCGTGGGAACGGCGTTACCACACATTTTTACGTTTTGCCTTCAAAAGTCTTTAAAGCTGTTTTCAAATGGTTATTTTTTGGATGCGTTCCCACTTCCCACACCTTTTTTGTTAACACTGCATCCCTGGGTGATGATGATATAAAATTCTAATGTAGACTGTACAGGGATCTGTGTGAGAATTATACTGCTCATGGTCTGTTTGTCTGAATCTTTTTAGGCTTAGAGTTAGTGCGTGTTTAGCTTATGACAAGACAGTCATAAATCAACACACGGTTGAAAAGACAACTTTTGAGGATCAGTCAGGGGAAAATTAAGTGTGAATATTGAAATGAACGACTTTGTTGGGAATATTCTGCAAAATACGTTTTACGCCTGCTGTTACATCTTGCTGTCAGATACACGCCCTAACGGCCGATGCACGCACTTGTCTGCGGTGCTGCTTTGCTACTTTAAGTGCAACTGGTGCCGAAACGTCACTGCTGTTACCTGCATACTGCATTGAATAGTCCTCACCCTTTCCGCTGCAGATGGACATTCCACTCGTAATAGTACTTGCGTAACATTGTTATGGTTATACCACAATCACAAATGTCCTAGCTACCACAAAATCGGATTAGTCAGTAGCCACCAACCCGTTGGCAGATGGTTTATTATTTTTTTAATTTGCTTTGTAGCAAAAATATTTTGACGAAACTATTTGGCTATCAACAGTCTGCCTGTCTCTGTGTCAAGATAGAATTCGTGGTTGGAACAATTTCGCTTTCATGTGAATTGTGCTCACTTTCGTGGAGCTGTATTTCGTTCATGTGGAGTCGCCACAATTGTGTACGGAAAATGGTGTTTTGTTTTACATGTGCAGAGCTGTCGATGTTGCATGGTTACTACAGAATATTCGACATAGCAGTACACGTGTGAGATTGGATCTACAGTGGCGTTGGGTTGTCTCTAGTAAATAATAACGCTAGTTCATATTTCACGATATTCACAAGCCTGTGTTGGGTTTGATAGGGTTAATCATAGCTACTTAATCTTCAAAACAACGAAAAATCACAATGTAAGATGGACATTTATGTTGCCCCCCCTACTTTTTCCTTAGCCCTGCAGTCGCCTCCCCACTTTTTAAATTCTCGAATCGCCGCTGTGAATGATACTGAAAGTGTTTAAACACTTTTTCCAAAAGTAGTTGTCTAATTTCTTGCTTACAGTATCTTTCCACAGTTTCAAAGCGTATTTTAGATACATCAATGGCGCATTCGCCATTTCACTTTTGTAGATGCGACGCAAAATGCACCGAAACAAATCTCCTTTCTCTTTTGTCATGTAGCAGTGAGGCAAAAAGTTGAGCATAAAAACTGATCTAAAACTCTTAATGAAGTTTTTCCCAAGCATTGCAAGGGTGTGAACGACAAAACATTTAAGGTGCACTTGTGAGAAAAAAATTGCTGCAAAAAAGCAGAAGCGTAAACGTTTAATGACAATCTTGAAATTTCAGCGCCTCAATTACTTTGTTTCCATAATAATATGTTCTGCTATTCGGGTAAAATATCCTTATTTCGTTTTTATTACGTTTTGACTACCGTACTTTGCACCGCCTGATACAATTTAAAAATAAGTTGTTTTCAAGATAATTAGGTACAACCTGGTATAAATCTCATCTTTTTCCATTATTTCATTTGCAGCAGTACATCATTTTGACGGTTTGAAATAGCTGCAAATAGTATAGAAAATAATAATTGACTTTTGAGTGTTTTCGCTTGTTTATTTATGTTTTTTGTGAATATTTTTTTACAATGTTCTGCCACCCTTGTCATCCAATTATGTAGAGTAGCGGTGGCCAAACTGCGGCTCGCGAGCCGCGTGCGGCTCTTTGAGCTTTGCGAATAATTATATATATGTTTCTATTTTGTATTTTTATTGCAAAGTGTAGAAATATTGTAAAGCGGTACTGTGGCAGCTAGCGTGACGAACAGTATTACTTTTGCAAGTCGTTCCAAAAAGAATTATGATGTCACAGAAGAGTAGATTGCAAACAAATTCGTGTTTTAAGATTTTTATGTTGCGGCTCTTTCTAACTTGGGTTTTACGATATGCGGCTCATACATAGAGCAGGTTTGGCCACCCCTGATATAGAGGTTTCTGGAGAATATTTGTCCCACCTCACACCCATGCCTTATGGCATCTTAGCATTAAAGTTCCATAGTTGTATTTTTTAAGTTTGGGTGTCAGTGAAGAGGATTAATTTATTCAAACTAATCATGATCAGCGACATACTCTCGCTGAGTTCACAATTCGGAAGCGCGGCACACTTCAGTCGCTTTGCGACTCCGTAAATATTTTGATTTTCAGTTTCTTCATGCTCACGGCCGTCGACCAAACAAACAAAATCCGGCGTCGGACAAGTTGGTAGAACGAAAATGAGACGACACTCGTGAATTGTCGACAATTGAGAGGACCGTTCTCGAACAGAAGCGCTGTACAAAGAGTGTGTCTCGAACACAGTGATTGTGCTGCGAATGCCAGAAATAGAAGCAAGCTCATGTTTCAGCAGCTAATGAAAAAGGCAGACCGTCAGAGAAACCATTGGCGCTGTCGGGTGACCAGTTGTGTCAATGAGTTTGACAGCTAGAGTGACGGATGTTCCCGAATGCCCTCAGTGGTGGTGACCTGATCTTCACTGGTGATTATTCACACACTTGTTTCAGAAAGTGGCAGGTTAAAAGTTTGTCGGAAATCTGGTACTTCTAAGGGTCAAAAATGCAAAAACGGTTTTGAATTTTGCCGCCGATGCTGCGATTTTACCTACACTACCAACTCTCAGGGGAAAGTCGCGTGTGTGATGCATGGCTCAGCGTGTGACCTGGATGTAATTCGATAAGGTGAACGATAATAACGTTCTTTACTACACCTGCGCCCAGGCTGTCTGAAACGTTGTTGAATGAACGGCCAATCGTCAAGCAAAGCTACCGTTTTTCAATCGCAGGAATACGGGAATTGTCGGTGGACAAATAGCGCAGCTCATGAATTTCGTGAGATGAACATACTGTAGGCACTGTGAAGACTGGAACGTACTGTTGTTGGGAAGCGGTAGGCAGTCGAATGTCGCAACTTCGAGATGTTTGCTATTTCTCTGTTACGAAACTTTCCTGCTCTGGCTGTAGTTCTCCAGCTGATAAGGGCAACTGTTTAACCAGATGTAAGTAAATAACAGGCGTCGTTTTCATTACAACCAAGTGATGCGCTAACTATCATTCTGCCCGTTGAAAAGATGGGTCATAAGTCTTATTTTTTGAGCAAAGTTACTTTAATGTTGATTATTATTCGAAGCAATGATTTAACGGTTTCTCGGAGAAATGAGGATTATTATTTTTATAAACAAAGTTTTCGTTATAAAAATTGATATCAACTTGTGCCTCTGACATAGGCAGTTTTGGCAAAGTGTAAACAAGTTAGTCTTTTCAGCCTTTAACAAACACATCAGTCCTGTAGCAGAAAACTAAACGATCATTCTGACGTTCACTGCTCTTTCTAAACATTCAACAGCTCATCAACGATATCAGTACTTACCTTTTCAGTTTTATTGAAAAAACTAAAAACAATAAAGCGATAAAGAACAATGTTTTTTGAAATCTGAGAAGCTTTTCGGAAAGCGTTTACTTGTCTTATCAGAAATAAGCAGGTACAAGATGTTGTTTGGACGGAAGTTGTAATTGGCATATTCTTTAAACTTCCGCCTCCTTTTCTGTGTCGATTCGCGACATGCGGTCTGATTATTGTCAAGCATTTCGAATACAACACTGGGACCTGCGCCTGATCAAGGTAAAAGCATTCGAAAAGAACTGCAGATGATACCAATCGATGTTAAAACTTCGCATATCACAATATTTGATGCGAACGACAATGTTCAGTGCTGTTTGCGCAAGCGCACTTCATTTTGTACAGGACGAAGTACGTGGCACTCATGAAAGGATATTTTTGGAAAAGCGAGGCTGATGGTCCATGTGAGGAAGTCAAGTTAAATAAGGAAGAAAAACACTGGCGAAATTTGCAAATAATAGAAGCCTTGAAATAAGCAATGCCAAATAAATCAAGCACATCGATCAGTCGAAGGTTTTATTTGCTTGTCAAACTTAAACAGCTTTCGTGTTTGGGCGTTCTCATCGCACATATCCACTGTGGAACCTTCTTTGACTGCTGAGCTTTTCAGATTGGGAGAAAGATGGTACTGGATGGATTTCCTTGCTTTCAAAACATTGTGACGTGATTGTGCAATATGGTTTGGGTGATTCAGTTTGTTTGCTTTTATATTTTTGACATATGCTCCAGCACAGCGCAACATTTTCGGGTATTCGCTGTAAAACTTTACAGCTGGAGTTCAAACTTCCAGTGAATGCTACAAAATCGAAAAAATTCCAACTTTGCTGCCATTTTGCACAACGTCCGGAATTTGAGAGTGGCGCAGTAGTCTATTTCGCAAGGATAGAAGCAGAACTATTTCAGCGTTCACGGCACTGTAGCCGAAACAGTTAGCAAATCAATTGAAAAGGTACTTCGATGTTCAGAAGGCCTTCAGCAATTGCTGTACAATATTATGAAAGTGAAGCTTGCCCGGGTGAACACCTTAAATTTTTAAACTATGAGTTTTCTGTTTTTGCTGCTACGAGCGAGCTTCCTAAAGCTGACCCCTGCGAACACAGATGTATGTATAAGTATTTAATGCTCCGATATCCAAGTGTAAAGAAGCTAATGATGTTTTGTTTCTTTTCTCTTGTTGATTGATTGCATCTTCATAACAAAGAAAGCACTAATTTTTAGTTAAAAAATCGTGTTTTGCGTTTGGGTTTCGTAATGAAAGTGACGAAATGTTGGTGATTTCATCAAAAACCTTTGAAATTTTGGTTAGTGAAAAGGAAATGCTACTGAAGACTGTTTGCGCTTTGGAAACCTTTAAGTGACTTGCATAGAAAACAAATAGATTTTATGGTTTTCTGGTGGAATCTGTAGAGAAACGTTGTTAACTACTCGTCCTTTTTTGGAAGCAGTAGAAATCAAGCATGAAAGATGAAATTTCCGTGTTAAAAATGTGAGCGTCATCATTAGACGTTTCGGAGTACAAGTTTCCAATTACGCTGGATCAAGGCTTCAAGTATAAGAACAAATTATTCAATTTTGTGTACAGTGTAGCAGGCAAAGTTTTATAGTTTGTTTATCAAAAGATCAGCTTTGACAAAAGTGGGCAAGATACCTGTTGTCACCAAACCTGAAATTCATAGGCAAGCAAAAATATTTGTGTGATACTAGCGACATTAACATTAAATAGATTGAGCCTTTTGCTCTTAAACGATTGTCAAAGTGCTGTAGAAACAGAAAAAATTTCCATGGATATCAATTAAGAACTCTTTCAAAAAGTAAATTCACGTAGAGTCGCATATAAGGATAAACTTCGGATAGAAAATTGTACTTTGCTATAACATATTTTACATACGTAAAGACATTTTTTGAGAATTCGAGTTTTGTAGTTTTGAACATAAGATTAAATTGAGAGTAATGATATTCCTGAAAACATATGTTTAAAGGGAACTGTAGGTTAAACGAAGCAGTACCTTTCTATTTCTTCGTAGTTTGACGACCACGCAGACACCTGAGAACTGAGAAGACAAGCCTTCCTTTTTCGTTCCCAACGCGAATCGCGGTGAAAGTCATGAATGGAGCTGTGTCTGATTGGTTTAAGGGAAAGCATTGTAATGCGTTACTGAACATTGTCCGCGAACACATTTTGTCTCAACCATAGAGATCTAAAGCTGCTTAAACGCTGCCCAATCGGTAACATATACGCTCCCCGATTTAAGTTACTTCCTATGTAGTTCAGTTTTAGCTACTTTTGCAATATTGATGTTTTGAGGAAAATGGTGTTTGTAACATTGGTTTTCGAAACTAATCATTTTTTCGACATCAAATGTTAAACATGTCAAAAAAATATTTTTTGTCAAAAGAGTAAGCGTTTGTCAAAATCATTTTCATCCACGGACATTGTTGTGTAACTCCATAAAACACTAAGCACGATTTCTGATATATGCAATCATCTCGTCAGAAAGCTGAAAACCAGGAGATAAAGATATGCAAGAATTGGTTTATTCATTAATATCGCTTTGCAACTGCCATAAGGGTCTACAGCCAAAAAAAGTGTTATTGTTGAAGACAGCAAATGTATCAGATCTCTTCGTCAGTTAACGGTTATATTGACATTATCATCGTTCAGGTTGTAATTTTGCCGACACATCGATAAAGAGTTATTACTTAATGTCGAAAATAAAAGAGAAACTCAACGCATGAAGCCTGCATGAAGAAGAAATGTTTTTCTTATTTTCCAGGTGGGAAAACAGCTTGCTGGTTAAAAAACATCAACTTATGACTGTGTTACTGGCAATTTAGTTTGGAAATGACTTGCTTCAAGCGAAAGTGACTTTGGTAATAGTGTTGCAGTTTAAATGGCGCTCGCANCAAGCGCTCCACAAACTTCTAACGAGAAGTGTGCCCGTACGGGCGAGGGTTCTGTTGCACCAAGCGANCATTGTATTTTTTTAGAAGTTTTTCAAGTATTAAAAAATTTGCCAATTTTTATTTTACACAGTGCATGACAAAAATAGCTAAATTTCTCAACTTTTCCGGCATTTCTAAAAACAGGACCCTCGTCATGATTTCGGGGCCCCTCATGTTGTAAAGGTTCTCGTATTTTACACTGTTTCCATCAATAAGCTATAAACTCTTTGAAATGCCCAAAAGATTGTAATCCTCGTTCTCTCATTCGACCAAGAATTGGAACCTCACTGAACTGTATCGAGTTTTGAAGCAAGTTTTGCGTGCCGCTGCTTTCGATGGATTTCACTGTGGGTGAACTCAAACAGACTTGGGAAACTTCAACGTAACAGTAAGAGCTCACATACAGCAGTGGGTAGCCCGTGTGTGACAAACGAACAGAGGAAAGCTTTAGGTTATAAGATCACAAGTAAGACAAGTTCCTGATAATCAAATCCACTGCGGCCAGGAAAACTGCAGCTCAGGTTTTTTTACCTAAATAGTGAATTGTACTCTTAGTGACAGCTGAAAAGGTACAATTGTCATTTGCTTTCTTTTTGAAGTTGAAAAGTGTCAGCAGATTTAAAGCTGTGGAGCTTATATTTGGAAGTTTAACGTCCCACGTAATGTTTTCTATTGCTAAAAATTTGTTTCGTTCACGTTTGATATTCCAACATATTACTTCTGAGCTATGGTAAAATCGAAGTTCTAAATTTAAGGCATGTATCGAAGCGAACTTTGTGTCAAAAGCGGAACCACCCGGCAACGTGCTGTTGTTATTGATCGTGATTCATTCTTAGAGCTAAAGAACTAAACGCAATACGAGGAATTCTTACGTGACCTGTTACAACGCTTTCTTGATGGTCTATTGTCAGAGCAATGTTCAAACAGAGGGTGACGAGAAGGCAGATTTTTTATGGAGGCAGTATGCATTCTTCTGCTTCGTTTTTTTTTGCACGAGGGCGTGAGGTAAGCAAACAGTGTAATAGTGGCATAGTACTGACACAACCGGGCGGCGACAAGCATAGAAATGTTTTATGTGGTTGTGTGGTCGACAGGGATCGACATGCCGTTTATCTGCTGAACAAATATATAGCGAAGGCGGGTTTCATTTTGCGTCTACGTCACAGTCCATGAGCGATTGCGCTAACAATCGAGTTGTTTACTCGCCAACACCGACTGTTTGTCCGCTCATATAGAAATTGACTCGCCTGCTTCGGCAAGCATCACGAAAGCACTTGCAGTAAAAAGTTTTGCGAGATACTGTCAACGACAGTGCCACAAATTTGTCGATCACTGTCAAAAGCTGAAAGCTTGGCTAAACTAAACTCTGTGATTGACAGGTTCGCCACATAATTTGGAATGAATCCAAACTTTTCACACGTTTATTTTGCTTTTCGCGATAGCTGCTTTAGTGCACTTGAAGTAGGATTTGAGTTTTAAATGACAAATGTCCGATTGGACTGAAAGATGTGGATCCAGTCATCGTAGACAATGGAAAAATCACGATAATCCGCTTCCTGTCACAACTTATCGGCAAGAGACGACGACGAGCACGTGGAAAACAGAAGGCAACAGAACCACGTTGCTGGGATAATGCAGAACACTTCTGCTGGCGACTTCTCCGAAAGATTATCTAGCGACTCAGGTAAGGTGATGAATCAAAACAGTGGCAAGTACTTTGTGCGTTGTATATACAAAATCATGTACATTTTTCCACAACAGTTTTGAAATATACAACTTGATTAGGTATAGTTTGATTAATATTTGACACTTACGGAAATAGACACATAGAAGATTTTTTTCATGACTATTACATTCGAATAAAAGCAAGTTGGTAACTTGGGTATTTCAATAAAAGAAATAGACATGTTTAACTTTTTCTGTCTCTTTACGCAAAGTTGACTTCACATTTTGCCACGTATCAAAATTGCATTGAAGTTTCTAAAATTAGTTAGAAACCTTCCTATTAATCGTTGTTTTCAATTTCGGCTTTCACGCATTTTTGGGTAGCAGTGTTTCTTTGTGCTGGTTAAAAGTTTGTAATTCGAAAGTCAAACGCCACGGTGATCAAGGGTTTCATGACATAAAAGAAACTGAAATCACGCAAGCAACAAAAACATTTGACGCGGCCCAGCGATATCACGATTGAAGTAAACGACGGCTTTTCGTTCAGTCACGCAACACTCCACTTAGCACAACAAGTGATCACAAAAGTATTGTTGAGGATTAATAATATTCCGTTTTGCAATTGCCTTATCGCCATGAAGCAGGCTCTGTGTTACCAAGCAAAAAGCAAAGTGCCAATGAACAAGTTTTAATCTCAAACAAACCAGTTGTTATTAGAAACAATCCTTTATTGTTTGCTTTCATAACTGCATATTTCACCTCGCTTTTGCTTGCGTATGGGAAAAAACATGTCATGTGATGCAAAAATGAATGCTTATGATGATTGTTTGCTAAAATCNCTGCTTCCTGCATTACTCTAAGTAAAATACTCGTGTTAACTNTTTCTATCTTAACAGAAACATGGCTTCTGTTAGGTCTAGGTTGAATGCACTGTTAGGCCTAGGTTGTTAGGCTTTCTGTTAGGCCTAAGTTGAATGCACTGTATATAGCTCACCAGTAGCAAGCGATTAATGGTTCCTTTGTTTTCTGCACATGTGGCTTCACATAAGTTGAAAATTGCACCCTCATTAAAAACTATCGCAAATAAAAACTACGTTCGACACAGCAAATTTTTCAGTATACGCCTACTAAAGACCGCGAAAACAATACTTCTTGATAAGAGTTTCAAGTCGAATTGAGTTTTTCAGTAGCTAAAACGAGGTATTATGAACTAGATACCAGTTAGCATGTTTAGCTCACTGCTTCGCAACATTTAACAGTAGAAAAAATATTTTTATTTTTTTACTCTGTGCATGTTTTTCTCCTATTGCAGACGAAAGTTTCATGTTTGTCTACTTTCAAAGAACCTCTGTAGCTTTTAAATCACTTATCGTGTGCGAATGTGGCTTTGAGGCAGGAGGCCAAAATGTTGAACCGACACGGTGCAGTCGGTTTTCTGGTGTTACGCATCGAACGTAAAAATCACAGTTCCGAAAACCATTGTCTGTTCGCTCTTATCGGAACTTGCGCTTCTATTCGTTCAGCGTTGTTTTTTGTGAAAAGCGTCCTCTATTGACTTTTCGTCAATACAACGTTGAAGTTCTTGAGCAACGCCGAAGCAGCTCCTGTAATTCAAACAAAAACATTTTTCTTTCGACGCGGCGAGCTTAGGCCAGTACAAACGTTAAGCACGAAAATATATATCAGGTTTTGAAATTTGTGGCGAAAGCTCAAACATCTGCTTTTGCACCTTTTTTTGCCGAACGGAGAAAATCTTTGAAACCGTTTTGATTGCGATCCCATGACTTTCAAAATCATTTCGGTGTTGTGGACTGGACATAGCTTTGTGCCCCTAAAAACCGCGCAGATTCATCGTAGTGTTCGATTCTGTAACAACTAACAAACAAACATGTGTTGTTTGTTTCTACTTCATATCTTCTTCGTTCAGTGACACACTGTATACTGGTAGAACAAAAATGAATTTATAAAAAGCATCCTGCCCATTCAAAATATCCTGCATTGGCATTGGGAGTCCAACGCTTTTCTCGGCAGTATGCCTATACATCAAAGTTGCTGGCTTCTGTCTGTGAAATAATAAACTACCGCCAATGCAGTGCGTAAGACCAAATGTTTGAGAGCGAACAGACAATGTTTAACTAGACTCTCTGCCTCATTCCACGATTGGTTCAACGGCACTTGTTGCATGCTTAGGACGCATATGCTAAGGAAAGACAAATGAGGTTGAGATAGAAAAATAATGGCATTAGTGTCAAACCTTTTTAATTCACAACTTTAAAAAATGCAACCTGTATGTGCATTTAACTTACGTTCCATATACAGTATTTCCAAACAACAACACTGTGTTGTACAAAAAAATATTTGTATCTTGCAAGAAGACCCTGGATTCATTTGAGCGCATATGTAGATGCTCTAGTGGTGATTTCGATAATAAATGTGCTTTCTAGTTTTCGTTTCTTTTTGCTAGACAGCTTTCCCGGTAGCGCAGCCAAGAATTTTGTTCGGGAGGGGCCAGTCGATCATGTCGCCAGTCATGGACGTCTTTCTAGTAGTTGAAACTTGATACCAAGCACCAGCAAAAATCTTACTTAGCAAGTTTGTTTCGGGAAGGGCCATGGGCTCTTCGGCCTCATTTTGGCTACATCACTGAGCTTTTATACTTGTAATTGGCCGGAAATTGAACTTAAGACAAGTCAAAAATTAGAAAAAGCTTGCATTTCCTTTTTTCGTCTGTGCCTCCTACGCTTAATTTATCTTAGGACAACTACGTCCAACTCAAATGGCTTACTGAGCCAAAAATTATGTCACAATCTTAACTAGGGCCGCACATTAAATGGCTTACTTTAATCTTAGCAAACTGAATTTAGTCAAAGCTAATGTCCTGGAAGCGTTCGAATCCTAACCGCAATGGTTACACACGTGATAAAATGGCACTGAAGACCACTTGCAACAACAATGTCAAATTCAAGATTATCAAAATAAAGACAAGTTGTCATTTGGGATACTTTTACTACCGCGAAACCCCAAACTGAGTCGCACAAAACTTTCGGCTGGGCCGCATGCGGCCCACGAGCCGTGGGTTGGACATAGCTGTCTTAGGATCTTTGAAATTAAATGTCTATAAAAATTATGAAAATCTAGCCTATAAGCTTACGTTAGCGCTTTCAAACCCCTTCAAAGATCGAACTGGCCATCAAGTAACGTATTGCCGCTAACAACGGTGAAAATTTTCAAAAAGGTGTTGAAAAAGCTCTATACCGTATACGACCATAATAGACTTGCAAGAACACCAACAACAGAACTGTTCCTACAAGTGAACATTGTTTCAGACTAAGTTATACTGCTTTTCAAAGACAGCTTCACACATGATCTGGCAGCTGTCCAACCATTGATCGAGTCAGTGTAGAGCAGGGTTTCTCAACCGTGGGTAAATTTGTCCTTGGGGGTAAATTTTACCTATCCTGGGGGTAAATTTAATGATGCTGAAGTTACAATACTTTGTTTGTTTCTACAGCGCTAGTGTGTAAACAAAAACCTGGGGATAAATTTTATGTTAGGAACCTGGCAAGGGGTAAACGGGAGAAAAATGGTTGAGGACCCCTGGTGTAGAGTCTACTTCTACACTGTAGACTCAAAAGCATTTGTCTTTGAACAAACTTGCATTGTCTATTATTTTGTAAATATGTTTCTGGTCGTTCATCTCACAACACGTAATACCTGGTGTGCAATCAACTTTTTTATAAACGAGGATTGAGATTAGGCGTGTTAGATTTGTGCTTGCTCAAAGGTTTGCGCTTACCTTTTGTTGGTGGGAATCCCACCTTGGAGAACCAGGGCATACACATGACTGCCTGACGTCACAACAAAATGAAATATTTTAATTTTGATTGTTCCAGCTACACGTTACCCCAGTCGATTTTGGTTACGAGTTTCTTTCGTGCTTGTCCTTGTTTGCGAACAATAGGCTTAGTTGAAAGAAAGCATGTTTTTACTGAAGCAAGCTTCTTCGCACAATCGAACGCTGTAGTTTTTGCTTCCGTTGAGTCTTTATGAGGGCACCTAACGGTGCATTGCTTTCACCTACCTTTGCAGCATTGACAATATTTCAATTGTAACTAAAAGATTTTTGTATAAACACTTTTTTCTTCAATGCGTGCATTGGAGCACTGACACCCCTGTGGCGATACCTGCTTTTGACTGTTCGTCCTCATCACCGAATATGGTCAAACGGTTCCAAAACAGAAGTTTGAATAGGCCAATAGATTATGCCTCCCAACTTCAAATATTTCACGAAAAACATGCACGTTTTTCTGTAGTTAGAAACCGTACGTTTATTGCAGCCTAAGCTGGTTGCTTCGCTTCACCTGCCCTGAGATCGAAATTATACGATTTGCCAAGAAACTCTATTGCAATTCCTATGAAGTGGCAGGGCCGCGGTGGCTGTTATTCACGCTCTATTCTAATCAGCCAATATCTGCTAAAGTGAGATTGAACCAGAAAATATTGTGTGACCGGTTTATTACCAGCGTACTGCTGGAGCGTGCGGGAAGACAAATGTTTGTGGACACTATTCGCCGCTATAGCGATGCTGAGTGGCTGGACAAATGAACGCGGCTGCTATTTTACATTTGGTACTTGACCGGTGAGAGTGAGTATCGAAATGATCTCGACTCGGTAACAAAAGTTCAAGTGCGTCGTTGAAAGGCCTGCTACCGAACTTGTTGCAGCAGTTTCACCGACTAAGGCTGCAATTTCCTTTCGGCTTTCAAGGGCACTTCGCTGAAACCACTCAGACGGTGCGCCAGGAGAGGTCTCCAACGTCAACGCCAGAGCCGCTTGTTTTTCAGATGTATGGGTTAGTATTCTCGATAGGTTCAGCAGACCTTTGAAACGACGCGCTTGAAGAGCGCTTCCGACTGTAATCGCCTTTGTACAATTATTCGCCTTGAACTCGTGGAAATTTGAAGTATGCGTTTTCGTCAACACGTTATAATCGATACTTTACTTTCTTGAAAAACATCCCTGTCACGCAGTTACAGTACATGTTATCATGTTTTGCTAGCAAGCATTTCTTTTATTCTTTGCTATGGAACAGACAGTACATTCACGTGGTTCGTTTTTAAAAGCTTTGGGTCGCTCATACAAAAATGCAATGAAGTGGAAAACTTTAGTTGTGGATATAGGACGTTCAAAGCTTTGGCAAAAAAGAGCCATGGTTTTGCAAAATTTGCAACGTCTGAACCAGACTGGCGTTTGAAAGATTTTCAAAGTACGCCATTACCTGGTAATAGTGAATCAGTTTATGTTGTTTTATACATGTTTTTTTGCCAGTGGAAGGAGTTTAACTTACATATGCTTGTTAAAAGAAGTCTTTACAAATCGTATGTGGAACAACAATGCCTAAGTTTATGAAGAAGTACCGACAATTATATCTACGTCTTTATTGAATCGGAACTTTCACTGGAAGCACGATTTGATGCATCTTGCCCAGGAAGAAAAAAATTGTTAAAAGTTTTCGAAAAATTTTTGTTGCATAGATTTGCTTCTTGTTTCCAAGGTTAGGTACAAAGAGCTAGCAGTGTATCTTATCGTGATGGGGAACAGGTTTAAAAAATTAAGATTTGCAGTGTTTACAATTAGGGAATTTAGCTGGGTGATCATGTTATCATTTAAAAGCTTGCTTATCAAATAGAGCTGCTGCCCTAGGGTGCAGTGTCATTTTCCTTGTTTTGATAAGCACAAATACTAACACGTTTTCTTATTTTTGTTACATTTAACAAAAAGCGAAACTGCAACACTAAAGCAGTGTGTCATGTGATTTCCATCAAATTTTTTTATGTCAGTGGCCAAATCCCACACTCCAATTTGTTGACATTTTTTTAGCCTTTCTGTTGAAAGAACAACGATCTAATTTGCAGATCGTGTTCCCAATTATTAAACCTCAACGTTACAACATCCGGATATTAAAATTGCCACAAAACATGTTTTTGTGCTTCATGGCAACAGGTGTAGCTATGAATACTATTAAGGTCTTATGTTCAGCTCGAAGCGTTTGCTGTATCAGATTTGTGAATATCAAGTCGCCTTCAAAAAGATTATGAATGTGTGGTCAGTTTAACATTTCATTTCATTCCTCTTCAGGTTATGCAAGTGCTCGAGACATGCATCAAAACGATTTGGGGCTGGCCATGTCCACCCGTGACCGCTTCAACGTCCTAAAACCCTCTGCAAGGAACGGTCTGCAAGTGACGACGTCGGTCCTCACTCGAAGCAAAACACCCGATTCAAAACGTTATGGCGAAATGGTTAGCAAGGTAGTAAGTTCTGGTCAAGCCCCCGGTCAGCGCGTCGCACCACCCCGTCGCAGTACCATTCACACGATTTCAACGAAAAACAAAGTGCGGGTGCCGTCAGGTTCGGCCAACGTTGATAACGTTCCCCTGGCGCGCAATCGGAGAAAAAGCATCCATGCCATAAATGCAGCTGGCACGAATGATCCTACACTTGCCTCAGGCAATGGGATGAACCGAAGGTGTGATGTTGCATACAGGAGAGACCGAAGGAATTCTATTGATTGCACATATCACGTGAGTTCAGAAATGTGTCGGCTACGCCGAATGTAAAACGATGTTCTGTAACTTGTTGACTAGTACACACATGGTAAAAAATCAGCTGATAAAATTTCATCTTCTTCAGCATAAGTTTAAATCTATATTGAATTTTAGTCATTCGTACATAGAGTGATAGCCTGAAATGCAATTGATTAAGATAACCTGAAATGTATCTGAAATTTATCGGCGATGTCTGGAAATTACACTTATCTACAGCATTATGCGATTGATTGCTTTGCCATTACACTGCGGGTATCCGCGTCATTAATTTTTATCCCTTCTAATTTCTAAGGCACCCTGGTTAAAAAACGATTAAATAGGGTAAATGCTACGGTATATATTTTCACTAACCACACTTTTCTTAATTTTAAATTCTTTTCAACGGTGCAAAAAAATTATATAAAAAGATCTGTGTATATGAGTCAAAACCAGCGATCGAACCTCAGAATTCGATCTAAAGCAAATTTAAACGAAAAGTCGACTAAATTCGTGAAACCAAACAAAAGTTATGAAAAAACAAGAAAATAAACAACACGCACTGTCAAACATAATTTCTTGGGAATCAAAACATTTACAAAGCAAACAGATTTTGAAAACGAATACCAAGAAGGAAATCTGCGTTAGTTCTAAATCGGCTGATAGTGCCAACACTTCCTTACAGGCATTCTCGCTTGATCACAATCACGGCGCGAACAGTTTGCGCGTGGTATTAAAAGTTTTTTTAAAACAGCAAACACTTGAGTGACCGCAAGTGAGTGCCAGTCCAAACCCGGCCACGCTGGACTCGAATCCATCCGACAGCAAACACCTCGAATTGGAATGAAAGTTCGGAAACTGAAAGCAGACCCTACACAACAGGCGCGCAACCAGGTGGGGGCATTTGCCCCCCCCCGAATATTTCAAAACATTGCATAGCAATTTTGACATTTGCAGAAACTTTCAAAGAATAAAGATGAAATTTTGTATTCTAATCATTTTTAAGCAAACTCTTATTTGAATTTTTTTGTCCTCCTGGTTAATGATCTACTTTCAAGATTAATCTTGAGACAGGCCATCTGATCGAAAATTTCGTAAATGATTGGTATTTAACCGCATACGCTGGAATTGCCAAAACGTGGGAATTCGTTTAAAATGTTGGCATTTCTAAGGCATTTTTTGTCCATTTGTTCATGTACCACTCTGAAAATTTTCAGAAATGCAGTGTGTTAACGCTTTGATTTTGTTTCTTGCCT
>JGI24021J15306_10003229_pt1 | contig 18281 bp, 16 predicted proteins | sample Ectturendosymbi1_FD_15306 | JGI IMG/M metagenome (IMG submission 15306)
TGCAAAATTGGACGCCTAGTTCTCAACCTATTTCAAACTCGTGACACCATTACAGTGCTGTACCAGTTTATAACTTTGACGCAATTCCTTTCTAGCATTCACGAATATTTCTCAATATGTGAAAACAGTAAATGTTTAATCTGACAACTTTAAACCATTTCCTTCTGGTTGCTTTACATTTGCCTGCAACTCATTTTGCTTCAATAAACCATGTAATCGCATTGCACATATTAAACTTTATACCCAGAGCGAAATTGTTTTACTTACTTTTATACACTGTTCCCTTTATATTAAAGTAGCTTCGTCCTTGGGAGGTCTGCAGCCTAAATGATCCCTGGTCCTTCGCAGCCTCCCACTCCCTCATGCATTTTTTAAATCGATATACTTGGAAGTCGTCGCAGTTGCCTACTACATTATAATAATCACGATAGCGTCATTCATGCATGTGTCGTATACTCTTGTGTTTCATCAAAGTAAATGTCTTAGCGCCATGAGCCGTATACTCTCTACTATCGCCACGCATATACGCTCGTATTTTTTCATGCATTTGTGTGTTCCTTGTTACTGCGATGCATGTTTAAAGTCTAGCACGTTGCGTGTGGAAATGAAGACGTTACACGATACACTCTACCATGGGGTTGCCAACACGTCGATATCGATCGACCGGTCGATCGCCGAGTCTAAGTTGGTCGATCGCGCCTGATTTTGCATTGAATTGACAAGATACCTAAAAGGAACATTTTCAATCAATATTTCAGAAAGTACATAAAAATGAAAAACGTTGCATTTTATGACATTTTGTACCTGTGACTTTACTACCGACTTACCGGCTGGTCGATCGCGAGTTATCAAGAATTTTTCTAGTCGATCCCAGTCGAAGACAAGTTGGCCACCCCTTCATTATGCAATTGCAGGAATGTCACACTAGCTGATGTTATTCCAACTCCCTTTAATATTGCAGCGAAGTGACAAAACAGTCTGACAGGTGAAATGTCACGCTAAAGGTGTTATACCAACTCTCTTTCAACTCCTTTTGATGTTGCGAACTTCAAACTCATTATGGTCACGGACATTTCGGTCCTAAAATGATATATACGTGGCGATAGCAGAGAGTATACGGCAAATGAGTTTTGTTGACGCTCTTTCACAGAAACCACAACCTCGAGTGGTCATATAGTTGCCACGAGAATAAACGATGTACTGTAATGCCCTGTATTAAACCAATAAAGAAATAACACGAGCTTCCAAAACTACGTAGACAGTATCGAACCACATATCAGTTGGCATATTTCTTTCGTTCCATAACATGTTGCAGCAGAGTCATTTTATTCATAATTCATAAACGTTTTTTTCTAACTGGCGTGCTTTTCTTCGCCATTTCTAAAAACTCAGTAACAGTAGATTTGGTTTAGAAGAGAAGAAAAGTTTTGCAAACAAGAAACATCTATTTAATCAAGCGTGTCAACATATTCCAGCGCAACGTTCCTTGAAAGATGCGCATGTGCAATACAACAGATAGCAGTGATGTGCGTCATCAGAAATCGGAAGATGCTTTCCTGTCAAAGTCTGTGATACGACTTTCTGTTTGAAGATGCTGCTACTGATCAGGCTTGACGGAGGACAACTCATCATCTCTACCCCCCCATGCTTCGGCATTCGGATATTCCCCTGGCTTCAACTTGTATCTCGGTCCGGAAAAATCTTCGTCGTCGTAGACTACCCAACTGCAACAAAATTTAATCATTAACTTGATGGCGTTGCGAACTGTTAATTTGATCATTAACTTGATGGCGTTGCGAACTGTAACACAGATCATTGCACTTGTGTTCATCATAAGGTGTCAAAGTCAAAAGAAATTAATGAACAGCCGCAGAGTGACAATTAATAATGTTTCGTTTGATTCAGTTATTAAATATGCAAATGACTTGGTTTACATTTGCTCATTACAATGATTACAAGCCATTCATTTGTAAAGAAAATTTGTCTTCAGAGGCTTTCAGCAGTGTTAAGCTTGAAGAACATTGCAAGGAATTTGTTCAAAGCAGGTATTAATCACCAAAAACGTTACAATGACCCATACTGCTCGTAGAAAACGTAACCTAAGATTGATTACGACATAAAAAGCTGTGAACTTAAGTACTTGATAAAATCGGTTCATTACCTTAATTCCTTTTAATTTGATGATTGCTTACAACAAAGCCATTGCCACGGTAATCAAAATTCTTAAATTCTTTCAAAAGAACAATTATGAACCGATACTCTAATTTTTGGTTTAAGTTTTGTTGTGAGACGACGTATATTAAAGTTTGAAAAAACTTCTTTTCAAGTTATGACTGAACGAAAGATTCGGACAAATAACACATATCGAGAAAGTATATTTAGAATGGTCATACACGCCACTTTCCACTTTGATGGAAGATATTATGTCGTTGAACTCATGTGCAGAAAGTTTGGGAACTCCACTTGTTAATTCCAGTTTTTTACCTTCAAAGTTTTGGTCTTCATACAAAATAATCTGAAAAACAGAAGAGATGTGCAGCATTAATCAGGCATACCTTCGAATACAAAAAAATAAAACTTTGCAAGTTTAGCAGTGTTTTCCATAATGCGACTTTCAAGAAAATATTTAGATTTTGCGTTTATCAAAAAAGAAATAAAGTAAGAAAGAAAACACCGCAGTCATTCTCAGTGCGAATCAGATTCAACGAACTTCAATTGCTAAATGTCTTTATCAGTAGAGTATCCTTAAGACGTTTACTTAACGCCTTGTTTTGCGCTGAACATATTTTCAAATACTCTAACAAAGAATGAAGATTTGATCTTGCCTTTTTCCCTGATTATAGTTATTCGTATTCCAAGGAAACCCTGGCAACATGAGCCAAAATGACCCTAAAACTACTTCACTATGACGTCAGTCACAAAAAATCCGCACCCCCCAACCAAAAAATTGTTTTTCGAGTGCAATCTACTAGACTGGCCGATGCGTTTGAGCCCTTGAACAGCTCTCTAGCGCAATCAACGGAGGAGCTAGGGCGTTGGTAAGGCAACCGAAATCTGCTGTTTTTTAGGCCGAAATCGAAGTACGAATATATAGTACGCCGGCTCTCAAAGTGTTTGCAGACAGTAGAAAGACGAATAAATCATTGGGACCGGTATCACATAGAGGTACAGTGTATAACAAGTACATCACAACAATCTCTACGTTTGCTGCAAGCGTTCGAGAAATCAGCCGACTGGGTTCTGCTTCCATGCCTTTGCGCTGATTCAGGCTTGCACATATCTGTTTTGAAGTAACCAAAGACTCCACAAAGGTGACGAAGTCGAATCAATCAGCAGTTTGTTTTAATAGGAAATCCATTTCACGTAACTCTACGCATTCCTCTGACCTAAAATAGTATTCAAATAAAATCTTATTCAAATAATATAGAGGAATCTATCTGAACAAGATTTTAGGACAGATGATGTGCAGAGTTACGTGAAATCGATTTCCTATTAAAAAATTTACTGATTGATTCGACTTCGCAATCTTCGTGGAGACTTGTTACGTGGTACATTAGAAACAAAAGACGAAAATTTAACTGTGGCAATATGCTGTGTTAACATATAATTGCCGCAGTTTTCTGTAGACGGTAGGAAAAAATGCTTTGGCGCCCATAGGATGTGGGCTAGAAAAGAGCTGTGTGTTCTGTAACTGAAAAATCGGAACTGTAATTTGTGGTTTGCCAACGTAATATGCTATTTTACTGTCCACGAATAAAGAATTGTAAATTAAATGCCAAAGCATGTTATCATAATTACAGCTTACTCAGTGCACACTCGAGAACACGGCTTGAACCAGTGTTCGAACCTTTTCCCACTAACGTGGTAACTTGTTTCAAAGTTTGTGAAAGAAACGTTATACATCTATTGTTAGTATCTATCTTCGCGCAGAAGAGCAATGACAATTACAAATTCACCCACAAAATTTGGCACAATTTTAAAAAAGATAACTGTTGTCCTGGTGTAACTCTATGATCCAAAAGTCATAAACCTTGTAGTAATTTACTAAATAGGAACTTGAGTCAAGCAAGGGAAGTTACTTCCGGCGCTCTCTACCGGATAAGCCCTCTCCTAAACAAAGAGGGCAGGTTGAACTGACTATTCGATTTTCTTCTATAAATAGGCCATTCGCAGTTGTTCGGGTCACTTGCGACGTTTAGTGACCTTTTCGTGGTAGGAATGGACTGGCGCATGTGTTCATCTGAACGCCGGTGTATTTATTGTGTCTGGAGTGATCCAAGCAACATCTGCTTGAATTTCCAGGAAATAACAGCAACAAAACATAGATATTTGCACATGGAAACGACGCTTTTCAGATAATTTCATCCCGCCTGTTGTCAAGTGAATCAGCAGTAAATATTTGCTTTTCCGCGTTGACGTTACTGCTTTTATGTGGTAATTTTAAGCTTAAGCAGAATTTTTCTTTTTTCATGCGCAAGATGACATACTAGAATAAATAAATGGTTTAGGCTTGGTCCTACGAAGCATACGTAACCGATAAAAAATTTAAACACACAAACCGAGTAGTGGCACTGAAACGATGGCTTTAAACAGCTTAAAATGAAACGAACGCTCAACGCAAAAGTACCACACTAGTGATCTGAAGTCAGTTTTTAATTAAGAACATTCCAGAACCAAGACCTTACCTTGCCCATTGCATGCGTTTGCAAATCGTTTGAATTTATAATTCCTCTCTTCAAAAGCAGACGTTGAACGGTGTGACTCTATGGTAAGCTAAAATCTGGCCGAAAATTGTAAAACAAAATTTCCATGATTGATTAGAATCGCATGCCTTTAGTCAGGTAAATTCAATTTAGTATAAACTATTATTGAACACAGTTAGAACAAGCATAAATACATGTCACTTTCTCACAACTTTAGTAACAGGAACTGAGGTGTTTTCCTATAAATTCAACAAGCAATTTAATCCGATTTCCATTTCGTTTGTACTGTAATGAAAACGTTTTTTTTTTCTGTAAATATTTTATCACGAAACCTGTACGTTTCGATGCACGGCATTCCTTTTTGATGCATCAATCTTACGTATTTTAGCAAAGCAGTGTTGTAGTCGCATACAGTGTTGCTAGTTAGTTTGTTTCCATCACATGATGGTACTATCGTAATTGGCAAAGTCAGTGATAACTTCTGCGTTTCCATCGCTCTTTCGTCCAAAGTGGAACTATAAAAACTGAGCCATGCTTCACTAAAATCGGGCTCGTTTCCCTTATAAAACTAACTGCACAACTAATTTCTTCATTACAGTACTGTGAACTTTGCGTAGATAGATTTGCTTCAGCCTAACGCCAAACTCTGCAGAAAAAAAACGGTTTGCAGTAACGTCTTGAATCAACTCCACTGTGTGAGCCTGATGCGCCAAATCGCACATGTTTCTGCATCAGTCATCGGAACGTCAGCACATCAAAGATTCTGTTGGCTGGCAGTTAACAAGCTTGCAGAAATCTTTGCTCAACTGATCCGTGTCTCGCTGAGGATCGGATCACCATGCCGTTTTTTCACGTACAATGCGATCCACCTTTACAAGAGCGGAAATCGCACCGACCCTGCACGCGAGAAAAGCAATATCACGCATCGATCAATCGAGGGGCATCATTGTGTGGTCTGCTCAATCGGTAGGTTATTCAAGCTTATGTAATGTTTAATTTTTTCCGGCCTTTCCTGTTTTTCAGCATTGAAACGATTCTTTTGTGTTCAAAACGCAGCCGTGGTGTCCAATTACCATAATCCAAGATTAATTGTCGTTTTGACTATTTGTCGCACAGACCGATGGAGCAGAGATTCATTTCGTCCGATCCACCTCAGACGAAGTCACTCTTAATCGCTTTCACCATGGTTTTGTAAAAAACGATCAAGTCTAGGTGAATCGAGTACAACGAACTCATTACATGTTTTGCGTTAATTAGACTAGAGGTGTAAGTTAATATGAAAACTTTTGTGTGTTAATTAGATCGGTCAATTAGCTTCGGCTCGGTTAACAATCAATGCCTATTGCATGTTTGCCAGATGAACTGGTGACGCCTTTTTTCCATGCTACTTTGCTATCAAAGGTATTGTCAAATAAAGTAATTCCTTTGGCGTAAAAGCAGATTCGTATTTCTTCAACGCAATACAAGAGGAACGACGACCTACGCTGCAAAACAGATTTCAAGAAACGTCCTAATGAAACTAGGAGGGGTGCCTGCCGACTTACACTGCACATATTAGCGAATAATTTAACATAAATCGCCATGTTTCGTTCTTGCACAAAAACCAGTTTGTCCACAAATTGTCACTGCAGAAGAAGCGTCATTGAAAACGTATATTAGGCGTCCTTACATTTGGATTACCCTTAAAATGACCTTTAGGTGATTTTCTCCAGTAATGTACCAGCTCTAGCTGTTGGAATTATGCTTCTCTCTGGTTATGAGTTGCTTTTATTAGTATAATATCAGCCAAAAAAGTTAATCACGACAATTTTTTTTACACTGCGAAAGGACGTGTTCAAGATAGTGTTTGTTCAAAAAATATAAAAGTGATGTCTTTTTCCAGTCTTGTGAAAAATATTTTGGCCATTGCAGTGTTTCTCGACCAAATGCGCCTGGGGTATTTTCTGATGAGACACACCCTTAGTAAAAATAGCGTTACAATAGCAACTTTAGTTTTGACAACAAACTTGTCCTCATCCTATTCAACCAGTAAATAATACGATAATTTTGGAATGACATCCTGTTAAAAAGGTCGCATTCTTAAACTTCTTTGACTATTTGTCGCACAGATCGATTGACCGCTGATAACGATGAATGTTTCTTGACAAACCTCGTAAAATTAAAATGGCACATCTAATTTGAGGAAATAGAGCACCACGCCATTTTCACCTGAATTGGACTTGGTCACGCAAGAAAAACAACGGTTTAGTTTCGTACTCTGAAATGCAGAAGTAATTTCAGTTAGATGATTAATTTGGCACAAAGTAAAATGTATTTATCCAAAGCATGTATAGAACTTTCGTAAAACAAAACGTATACTTAAAAAAAGATATCAATGAAGCTGCAGTAAGTAAAGATAAAAATGCGTTTAGGGTTAACAGTTTTCACTGGAAATAAAAGTGTAGCTATCCTCTGCTGTAAGACACAATCTCACTGCAGGGAAATGTTGGACCAGTTGTAGCCAGAACTGCTGCATCATTCACTGCTTGACAAAAATTATGTTGGGAAATATATCGTGGCCAATTATTCATCAATTTCCTAATCTTTAGGTTTTCAAAGAAAGCAAAAAATCATGTTTCATCAAAGACACACGCTTTTTTCAAACCCTACCATGCTGCTTGATCAGAAAATTAAACGTTTAAAATACTCCATGCAATATTTTTCTTCTATGCCCTATTTTTTCACTCCTCGTATTCTCTTTCATATTTTTAAAAAACATGCTGCACAGTACTCTGATTTAAGAAAAACTGAATTTACCAATACAATTTATGTCTTGTAACAGAGACTAACTTCAGTTTATAGAGTAACTACAATTGATGTTCATGGCTTTGACTGCAACAACACTGACGATTAAGTCGGACAACATATCTTCTGAGCACGTGCAGATTTGTACCTCAATGGCGTTGTTTTTCGGCGCACTTGCAGTTTGGCCATTTCTCATCAATTATTGACAACACTAACGAAAAAATTTTGAAAAGTAATTTACGTTTCACTGATGTATACCGCCTTCAATCTTGGTGACAAGCAGAGATAGTGAAAGCAATGCAACAAATTGGCCGAAACCTGCGCCTGCTGTAACTTCACGCTAAAACTTACTGACAAAACATGCTGACGTACTCTAACTCTTCCATAATTCGCATTTGCCCACGTTGCAAACAAATGCGAATGAAATTGTGAGCTCTGTTTTGTCTCTGCAGACGTCTTGCAATGTGAAGTTAAATCTTAAAAAGATTTTTGACAAGCACATCACCGTTGTTTTTGCTTATTTCAAATATCAGCGTTTACTTACTGCGCTGCAAAAAATTGAGTAGTTCGAATACATCCAATTAACAGCATTAAAATAGCTATGCATTATCTTAAACTAAGCTCAACGATGAAGATTCACAGACCTTCTAACGAAACATTGCACGGTTTGAATCAGTTCATTACATAGTCTGCAAAACTTCCAATTAACGTTTCGATCTGCGTACTGCGCCATTCGTTAAACAAACCATGTTTGCAAATGTTAAACTTAATTAAAAGGCCAATATATGATTCGTCGGGATTGTTACTTTACTGTGCTTTTCGTTTGCTCATCAGGACGTTTGAATTAGGTTCAGCCTCACAGCAAAGCATATTGGCCGGAAGAGAGATCGATGTTCGCCAAGAAGACCAATAATTCCATAGAGATGGAACCTAATTAACTGGCAGATGCTCCGAAGAAGTCTTCGAGAACTTGTTTGGCGTGCAGCCTTTGTGTCTTTTAGTCAAATTTTCTAACACAAATCAATAAATGAACTTATATTTTTAAGAATGACACTGTCGCAGCGACGAACACTTCATAACATTCTTTGTCACTTCTCACTTTTCATGCTTGTCAGAACTTTTAAAGCGTTTCAGTCTAAATGCACCTTGATTTAATTCCAGGGTAATACGATAGACAAATTTGACCACTACAGACAATGAGTATCTTTGAGTGACATTGTTCATTATCTTGTGTTCAGTTTTTAAGATTGGAATTGAGCCAAAAAAATAAATCGATTTCCTATTAAAACAATTTCCTGGTTGAATCGAATGCGTCGACTTTGTGAGCCTTACTGCTGAAATGTGGACATGTGCAAGTCTGAATCATCGTAAAGTTATGAAAGCAGAGCATGGCAGGCAGATTCCTCGAAACGTCACAGCAAATGTAAAACATTCACTTCTCGTCTTTCAAGTCTCTTTTCTTTAAGTTATTCGCGCTAAATTTTTAAAATATAAAATGCCCAGGATTTCGAAAATCAGTCAAACGTTTTGACTATAACATTTAGATGATTTCAGACGTTTTATCGATAGGCAAACGTTTTCGAATGTTTTCCGTTTGATGAAGCTGAGTTCTTAAGATGCTTGGCTTCACGGGCGTACGCAAGGGGCAGGGTTCTGATCAGCGCAAGCATTGACCGCATTGGCTACGTTATCAATTTATGTAGCATGGTAGAACTTGCGCGAGCTCAAAAACAGCAGTTGTTAACATAGAAGCATTCAGGCATTTGATAATGTCTCAGCAGGGAAAAAGGAAAACTAAAAGTTTGCTGGAATTCCACACATAACAAAAAATTGAAAATTTTTATGCGTACTCTATGAGCATTCTCAATTCTTGTGTAGTTTAGCAAGATTCGATCTTGCAAACCGGGGTGTGCGCCAGCCAGTCCATCCGCACATTGTCTATGCTCGACTGCTCGTATTCGACAAGACATTAGCACAGCCTCATTTTGCCGTTGTAAATTGCTCTGACACATTGATGAGTGTGTTTTACTCCCTGTTTTAACACGCAACTTGATGTTTTTGCAGTTATGAACGCTGTGTCGTAGCGTTGAGTTTATTTTCCTCCGATATTCCAACTTGGACCGCTGATATATTCAGTTCAATGACACATAAAATCAGGGGAGTGCGTGTAGAAAGAATCTGACTATTATGTCAACAAATTTCGTAATAACGTTGGTTTGAAAACATGAATATGACGTCAAATTGTGACGTAACAAAGAACGCACACCAAATACAAATGACCACTATATGCCGCTGAATGAAAACCCTCCCCATGAAAATTTTCTGCGTACGCTACTGTTTGACTTTCGATAACTTGTTACAACTGGTAAGTCGACTTGGTTCGCAAAATAAATCCGCTCCGATCAACTAGTAAATGGTTGTTTCTATGTAATGGAATTGCTTTACAAAAGAATGTGAATCGATGTTAAAGTGTTTTAACGATTCTACGGATTTCCTGACAGTAAAAGCACTCATTTTTCAGGGTTTGCAAAAGTGTGTTGAAGTTTTGAAGAGATCCCACTATACATTAGGCATATGTACCAACTTCTGTTAATTTTCAAACTTGGTTTATTTCTACTTACCGCTACTGGTCACCTAAGTCAAATAGTTTCATCTTTAAATTGCAAAACAACATCAAACGCTTATCAAATTCCAGCAGAGTTTTCCAAACTCTCCGCTAAAATTTCATTGTCATGGTAATATTTCATCTTCATGGTAACTTTGATTTATTGTATTTGTTGACCTTGTGTTTGAGCCAAATTATTTATTTAGGTATTTGGCACAAACACAAGGTCCACATCACATTAGTTAGAACACAAGGGTGCTAAAGTACGAACGCACAATTCATCACTTGGTAGGTTTTAGTTGGAACACGTGGTCAAGACTGAAGGGGTACAAACAATGAAACAAAGCATCAGTAGTGACTGCAGTTGGTCATCGTCATGCAGAAGCGTTGCATAGTGGGAGTAGAGTTGATTTTTTTGGTGATAATTAGTGTTCCAGTAAGAAAAACAAATTAGTGCAAGGACGCCAGGTCCATAAAGGAACCTGATGATTATCGAGTCGACGCTCCTCAGCAGTTGAATTAGCTTTGCTACTGTCCAGTTTCAACTCGTGTGATAATGTATATACGTGGGAAAGAGCTGCCAGATATCGACACAGTTGCGCAGGGNGTGCCGGTCGCAACCGCCCTCTCGGTGGGTCAGGTACTAGATCCACAAGAATCTAAGCTTGGCAGAGAAAGTTTAACTCAGATATTTCTGAAACGTATTAAACAATTGAAGTGAGCAGATTAAAACAGTTTGATAAAGATGCACATCTCTGAACAAAAGCATACACGTTTTCCGAATCAAGGCATCAAATATCTTGACGAAATAAGTTACTTGATGTGGGCGAACAGTTACTTTCCTGGTGATATAATCCAGAATTCGATAGGCATTGTTGTAGGCAACGCGAAAGCGTTTAATTAAAACCAGTGTTTGGAGCCCCAGAGGTCCACAGACAGATTTTTAGGGGTCCATGACCTTTGTATGTATGAGGTGAAAGCAAAATAGCGAAATACCAAACTACCCGCCTTGGTGATCTAGTTTACAAAAGACAACGAATCGAGCGCAGCTCTAGAATCCAGGCTACAGGGCAACAAAAGATCTGGTTCATGTGAATCACCACATGTTTATTCACTTTATCAATGGTATGCAATTTGCAATTGTCCCGCCCTTAGCAACGCTTTTTACACACAATACAATTCGTTAGGCATTTCAATTGTTATGCAACAATGTCAATTTGTTACGTTCCATGAAACATTAATGATTTTTGTCTCGCAAACCGGATGATAGCCTTATCTAGTAGAGACTACTTGTACGCAACAGTTAACTATTTTTGTTAGGGGATCCACAGCTTTCAGCCAAATCGTCAAAAGGATCCATGAGACGTCAAAAGGATCCAAGGTTGGGAACCACTGTGTTAGACTTGATCCACAATTTGAAAAGCATACGTTGGCAAGTAATAAGCACTAAACAGAGTGTTTTCAACTGCAGTAGAGCAATAAGCAAAAATGCTTCAAAGAGTTTGGAGAGATTTGAAACCACTTCCAAATTTGGAAACTACTTTGGAACTACTTCCAAATCTCCTGATTTGGTGAATGTACAACAAAATCCATTCTTCCAAACCACTCCAAAGTAAGCCTGTATAGATATTTGATTTACAGCCGATTGTACTCTTTTTTCTCGTGCAGTAATTGCATTTTAGGCACTAAGCAACATGCTTTTCGCACTACTCTTCATACTGAATTGAAATTGTTGCCTTCTACTGTATGATGTCATAATTTGCAACACAAATGACAAACTCTACTAACATGTACATTGCTCCTAAATTTGAGCAAAGGTTTTGATTGTATTTATCATAATGTCCTACTTCACAAATTGTTTTATGGAGTAAGAGGAATACCATTAAAACTTCTTGCTTCCCACTTAAGCAACCGGATTCACTATACTGGAATATCAGATACTAAACCGTTTTCCACAAACACAACATGAGGTGCTCCGCATGGATTTGTTCTGGGGTTTTACTATTTCTTCTGTATAATAATGATAATGCTAAAGCCTCCAACTTTAAGAACGTTGATACGTTCATAATATCCATCTTCAAATTTCAGGAGAAAACAATAAAATCTGCATAAACTTGCAAATGATGAACCGGAAAGATTGACCACGGATTCGTGCTAAAAAATTATACCGCAATTATTCCAGAAGTCATTTCATGCTAACAATAAACGTTTTCTGTGTACATGTATTTTAATGCAAACAATATTAAAATAATATGACCTAAATATCTTCGCGTTTTTATTAATGTAAAGTGAATTGGAAGCCCTAAATGGACAAGTTGGTTGCCCACACTTTAAAGTAAATCATGTAGAGTTTTCAATTTGAAACACTACGATAACATTTCTGTGCTCAAATTTGTTCACGTTGCTCTTTTTCAGTTTTGTCTGGCTTACTCAATAGTCAATACTTGAAGAAAAATCAAGAAAATTATTTCACTTCCTCAAATTAGATTGCGGAATACGTCTAGAGGTCTGGAAAAACTCCTTAAAAGTGTTATTAGCGATTCTAAGTACCGAATTAAAAAAATTCCGGGATCATTTACATCAACGGTGCACAACCTGCGGCTTTCGATAATGACATTTGCGGCCGTTCACATGTAATTTCACATATAAGATTTGACGGTCGTGCTGGCGTATATTGAAGCAAAACAAACGCNAGGCAAGAAAATCACTCGACACGATGCGTAACAATCTGGGTGGTGATGTCACAAAGAGTTATAGAATGAATACGCAATTTATGTTTGAATGTGTTCTGTGTTGGTTGACACTTGGCAGTATCTCATGAATATAGCCCGAACTCATTGGCGGCCGTACTGCATATAAATAAAAGTAATGCGGCCGGCAGTAGCAAAACGTTGTACACCGCTGATTGACATAAACAATTGTCAAATTTATGCATAATTTTAATAACCGTGAAAGGGTTGAACACTTTGACAATTACTTTTTTATGATTGTATCAGTTCACAATGATAAAATAAGGCTTGCTAATTCGCAAAAATGTTATTTAACCATAATGGAAATATCTCTGTGTCACCTTTCTTTGATGTATATTCGTCATAAATTGTCTTCTCAAATTCATGAAATTTTTATTTGAAACAACACAAAAACATCTTGTTCTCTTACCAATGTCTTTTGATTTTTTTATCACATGCTTTGTTGCTTTCCATTTTCATCATATTTCCATCAATTGTATTTTTTTGCTATTTTTTTAATGTAGTGCCAGTTCTTCCTGTAATATCCTTCACCCCTCTAAGTACTCACCCCTTCCTACCTGAAAATAAGCATGCCCACGGAATTTTTTGTTTTTCTCTGATGTTGTGCTTTGTTACTAACTTCTGTTTGATGTCCAAATTATTGCGCTATGTCACTTCATTTTTTTCTTCATTTGAAACGACTTCAATTTAGTATCGGTTTAAACCAATGGTAGAGTGGTCAGAGTTGTTGACCATAAGAAAGAAAGAAAACAGCTTTTGAAGAAAAGTTCGACTTTTTTTAACTGTTTCAACATATTGTCAACAAACCCGACGAGAATTAATCATAACGCATTGGCTACTTTCACCAATAGTTTAATGGTATGAATCAGGAAGAAAGAAAACATCGTTCACAAAATAACACAATACCAGTTTACAGACAATCACAATGCCAAGGTTTGCTGCAAGCTTTCATGGAATCAGCCGGCTGGGCACTGCTTTCATCACTTTGCGATGATTAAAACTAGAGATGTACGGCCTGTCAGATTTTGCGATCCAGATCCATATTCCTGAATTTTTGAAACTCATTCAAGTCCAAACACAGGCAAAAATTTAAAAAAATGCAAAACCCAAGTACAGTGGCGCAATTGATGGGGCCGAGAGGGCAAATCGACCCCCTGGAAAGCTAAATGTAAAAACCGGCTCCGCTTAGTTTATATTTCGATTTTAGTATTCTTTTGGTTTTCAGTAGGTTGTTGATTATTTTGCGTTTTTCGGAGTATTTTCCGATGATTTAAGGTTTTAGTATATCCAACCACATCCGGAATCACCTCCATTTCTCAAGTTATTTTTTCTGAATGTCGGCTGATGGGCCCCTACAGTGGCCAATGGGCCCTATTCAGCTACGTTTCCCGCTTGGCTCAAACCTCTAGTTACGCCACTGCCCAAAGCCAAACAATCAACAAAATGCAGCTCATTACGTAACTCAGCCCAAATCCGCTCCTGATCCTAAAATTTTGAAGCAATTTATAGTCCAGATCATGTCCCACTCCATAAAATCGTTACTAGTCCAGACCCAGTCCAATCTAAGTCTAGCACAATGCTCATCTATGATTCAAACTTGCACATATCTGTATTCAAGTAATTGGTCTCCAGAAAGGCAAGCGGGTGAATCTATCAGCACGCTTTTCGATTTCACGTAACATTACGAATCCTCAATCCTTAAATCTTTACGGGAGAGATGGGCCTGCGGTCGCGGGCGAAATGCTGCCTGCGTGAACATTTATTATGGTCTGCAGAAGAACTTTCATTACCCAAGTTAGAACACAAAAACTCCATGACAAGCAGATACGAAGACAGTAAGTTCAGAGACGATTCTCGCTTAATGACATAGCTTCCTCTTTCTTGTTTTGCTTGGGAAAACAAAGGTAGATTACAAAATGAAATTAATTAATTTTTGCGGCCCGTCAGCGATAATTCACAATTCATGTTGCCTGTGATAGTAAATCGGTTCCCCATCGATGTTTTGCGGTCGAATGCATGAGCGCCTGGAAGCAAAATTTTCTTTCATTTTTCAGTGATGCAGCAATGAAAATTTGTCGGACATGACGAGAAATTTGGAAAAGTTTCTCTAAAAATGATGAAAATGTAGCAAAATCAAGAAGTTGTTTTTTAAATTAAAAAATCTAAAAAGGATTTTTTTAAATTTTGTTACATTATTTTTTTCCTTAAAAAATCTTTGGACATCATGTTTCCGTAACTGTTTGCCACATCACAAAATAGATTTGTTTTGTTTCCGTTCAAATTCATACTAGATACAGGAACATGTGTAACTGTATGTCAACCCAGAGTAACATAATTTCAAGTTCAGAATTAAAATATGACCAAAACGTATGCCATTCCACAAAGTCCCTGGTAAGGTTGTCAAGGTCTTCACAATGGAGCTTCTTCTTGACGCTCCAAAAACGCACATCAACAAGCCTCGCCAAAATCTAACCGAAAAGTGTTTGTGATATTGATCTTAAACTAAAATGAGGCTGTTTTCTACTTGCTTATGTACAGGAGCATTCTCCTACCACAAACAAGCACATTTGCGCATTAGGCAAGCGTCATTTTCTGAATCACACGGGTGCAGACAGATAAAAGCGCAATTCCAGGTTAGTCGCCCCATGCATATTTGATGAATGCTACGGTCCAAGGCTGTTTTGCGAGCGCTGTTTCAAAACTTGCGAAAGATTTTCTTCAACCTGTAATTACGAAGTTCGTCGCGTTCACGAATAAAAATACGTCAATGCTCTAGAAGTCTCTATAAAAACTCTTTATTTTTACAGCTCTGCAAACTAGCTACTTTTATAGAGATCAGCTCAATGCAGTGTTCACGTCAAGAACTGATCCCCCGGAAAAACAAACTCCACACACTTTTTTTCAAAACAAGTCATGTTGCTGAATCGTGTGGTTGCTGCTCACTTTGCTTTTCATACTTTTCACGGAACGTGAAGGCAACATTAAAGATGTTTTAATGAAAGCATTCAGAAAAAAAACGTGATAAAAGCAAGGCAAAAACATGAAATGAACCTTTATCCTAAACAACAGCAAAAATTAGATATTCGAAATGCAATTTGCGCTTCTTCTCTGATTGGAATAAAACAACAAACACAGAAGATAACATCAGGTAACACGATATTAAGAAAATCATACTTGTGTGTAAACCTAGCAGAAGTGATTTATAGCATTAGTGCTCCTGCATGAATCAAAGTGTAGAATAATAAGCCTCAGTGATGCGAAGAAATTGTGTTCGTGCTGATGATGAGCACAATGATGTTATGGCATTGACTTTGTTGCAGTATTGCAATCAAAAACGACGATCGAAATATTAAACAACATTAAACAAGGTGTTGAAAAACGAAAATGCTCGCTAAATATCGCGGAAAGAAAAATTTAAAACGTTTATTTTCGAAGTTGATTGCTTTGCACTTTTTAAAAACTACAGTACTTGTTCATTTCATTACTGCGCAAATGGAAGAATCTAAACAAAAACGATTTAAACGAAAGAGCCTTCGCGTAACGACTTTTAACTTGCTGCAGAAAATTAAAGACACGACAATCGTAAAAAATTTCTAAAAGTTTAGTGACTGAAGCAACGGTGTCCAACATGGAGGACTAAGATGTCATCAGAGTATGAAAAATATTTAGACATTTTTTATATATCTGCAAGATGGTTTTTTAACTTCGAATGGCAATTTGACTGCTTTTATCACTGACGATGACACAAGTATAACTTCAAATGTTTCAAAATTGCTATTTACATCATTCACGTTGCATGGCATAAAAATAAGCAATTCCTGTTGTTGCTGAAACGTTAAAGTCTGTGAGATATTTTTCTGTGGTGACGTTCTGGGCAAAACTGCACGGATACTTAATGAACAACACGAGAAAACTAATATGTTCTTTTCATATCCCGCGCTTGTCGCAAAATATTGATTGACTACAAACTGTACACCTGTACCTGGATTTCTCAGCTCTAAACTCATGCGGGGCAAACAAAAGCTTTACAAATGCAATCACTCATGATCCATGACAACACTCGTCAATTTCCTGTGTGGTTCACATCAGGTAAGTTTCAAATCAGGGAAAGGTTCAAGTCCGGGAGAGTTCAAGTCCGGTAACAAAGAAAACGCAAGATGGACAACTTGTTGTTGCATAAAAAATGTAAGCAGTTGTAAATACAACGCTAAAATCTAGACNTTGCATTCGAGACATGCAGATATATTCCTTACGATTAAATAAACTCATGTNATTCTCCATGGCNCCTTCGCTGGCAAGCAAATAAAAACATCATNTTATGTAAATTAGAACACTGCACGGTTCGAAAAAGAGAGATAATGCTTTGGGGGAATGTCACAAACACAGCTAAAAATTTCATTAAGCCCAAAGGCTATACAAAACAGAAAATTTTGTCCTTTTTAACATGACATAATTATACCCGTTGATTTCAGTGAAGCGTCAAAAATCGAATTGCCTGATATTTCTACAACAATTCAAAACACGTGACCCGTTGTTTTCCATTCGGGCAATATTTTGTTGCAGGGGNCATTTTTAATTCTTCGGGAAATCAGATATGTCTGAAGTGTTAGTCTTAAAATAGGTGCATGTTCATTGTCATTGTCATTGTCATTAAAACACGGCATTTTTTGTACGAATCGGTTTCACTTTAAGCAAATAAAGTTCCCGTTGAAACTCGCTAAAGTTTTGCATTCACAGCGCTCAGAAGCTTTATGGTTGAGGTAAATATGTATTAGTCATTGAAACGCCGCTAAATCAAATGTTTATTTGATGTGGTATTTCACCCTGATTGTANTATNNCANATNNNAANNTACAAATAACAAATTTAGAGAAAAACAGCTGTAGGCTGAAAAAAGTATCACGCTTCACGTTTTNTACAATANTTTAAAAAGATCTTGGCGACAAACGGTTTTCTCCATNAAAAATGTACTTTGTCATTAATTAGACGATTAAAATTTGTTAAACCACATTATAATGATATTTAGAAACGTTTTGCTATTAGGTGTTGGTCTACTAAAGATTTATTCTGGNAATGCGAACTGAAATGTATAAAAAAACGACTTGTCATACCAGCAGAATATAGTTACTGCTTCGCTGCATTGCTTAAAATAAGGGTCACCTGANCAGGTTTAACAGATTTCCTGCGCTGTCGATGTGATCTATTTACATGTATTTACATAATTTACAGGCAAAAACTGAGCAGTATCTTGTTTGTTAACGTACTACGTCACATTCAGGAGTACATCAAATTATGCCTTTTCTACTCCCAGACTTTTGCGGTTTTATGCACCACTTAAAAGCCCTTAAGCGGCTCATTTTGTTAACATCGGTGACTGATAATCCTGTTGTTTTCGACATGTAGCATTAAGAACATTGTGCACTGATCAAGTTACTTTTAA
>JGI24021J15306_10003230_pt1 | contig 18281 bp, 14 predicted proteins | sample Ectturendosymbi1_FD_15306 | JGI IMG/M metagenome (IMG submission 15306)
ATTTGCTCTAATGTTCGCTAACTATTGGCTTACTGCATGCGATGGCTTTTATGATGCTTCTGCTTGTTGGCTGAGTCATATGAAACAATAAACCATTACCATTACAATCGAACTTGAAGTTGATATATGAAACACTGCCGTCAGTGACAGGTCGCACATAACCACAACTTGTCGTTTTTAAAGAAACGCAATTCCTTTGGAAAAGAGCAAACATCATGAGACGTACGAATACGTTTATTGCATTAAACACGGAGTCGGACTCGAAACACAAAATGGACAACTCAACGTTGCAGTCCAAGTGCAGGTTTGATGGCAACAAAACATAATGCTGGTGCTTCAGAATGATGATTTATTTTTTAAATGTGCCAGACAATAGACCGCAAAGAAACATTGACGAGGCAATGTGTAGGTGGCACTTGAAACAAGTGGAAAGAACAAAAGTTACATTTGCAAATGCTTTGTATGAAATGAGAGATTGCAAGCAACCGGCCTTTGCATAATGAAACCAACTTCAGACATGAGCAGATTATGCTGTAGGAAAGGATTGTTTTTTTGTAAACACGCATGTCAGACAATTATGTACAATGTGTTTTGAGGGATTACATGACGCTTTACTTCATGGATGAATATTTTGATACCATATAATTTTCTCCCGAAGCAGCACGCTTTGAGAAGTGACATTTTGGCATGCAAGTGTAAGTTGAAATGACGAAAATAAAAGACATTTGGCCATGCCCTTAGCCAGGATTTCGCAGCAGGGGGGGCCAAAAGCCACAAAGGGGACCACATTTCTAAACACAATATTGGATGTACGCAGCAACCGGCGAGCCAAACATGAAATGGGAGGCACAGATTTCAAATGGGGGAGTCGGGCACCACTGGCCCTACCGCTGGCGACGGCCCTGCATTTGGCTATAAATGTGGCATCTTAAGCTGAAAATGCACGGTAAGGATTTTTGTGGTTACAACGAATAAAGCAATCACAAAAGCATTGAATCCGTTTACCCTCGGTGTCATCTAGGCTAAACACTCCACTGGAAACGACCTCTATTTTTGTCATGTGCAGTCATACACATATTACATATGTGAAATCTACACTGTAACAATTTAACATGCCACTTACATTGCACTTAATTAATCGGCCCAAAGAATTTGCATTGGTTTCTTTGAACAAGATTATTGCATTGGTTGTTCGCTTGAAACCTAGTCCAGGTTTTCATACATTTTATCGAGGACTTCTTGGAACTTCTGTTGCAGTTGAGGCCGCTTTGACTTGAGAGTGGGGGTGAGCAGGTTGTTCTCAACTGTGAACATCTCTGAGCAGAGGTGAATCTTTTTCGGCTGCAAGAAAACAGAAATTAAAAGCATCGAGTTTTCCGACATTTCGAATTTTTTTTATATTGAACGAAACAACTGCTTTAACTCACCAACTCAAACGATTTCAGTCCTCTTTTTCTTCCCAAAGCATTGATGTCGTCCAGAATCAACTTGTTCACCTCCTCTTTCAAGCATAGATCTTCGTAAGAACAGTTGAAGTTTTTTGAATCGCACCACGAAACGGTCGCTTCAGGGTCAGGAACAACAATGGCGATGACTGAAGACTTTAAACTGTTTCCGTAGATGAATGCCTGGCAACAGAAAAAGACTAAGTCTGGTAAAAAACAAGATGAATGCCTGACAATAGAGCAAGGCTAATGTTTGGTAACAACGCAAGGTGAATACCTGACAACACAAGGTTAAAATTAAACATTATGTGAGAAAATAACATCGTTTGGAACAAACAACGTTATGTTTGACGAATTATTTTTGTATATAACGGATGTTGGGAATAAGTCGTTTGTTTATTGCATATGCTTGTACATCCAACAAGTGGATAAGAATGGCCAGCTGGTAATGTTACGAAATCTTGATATGAAATCTTACTCTATGCGTGAGTTCGTTTTGTGTAAAGACAATACTGTCATTACTTTCACACATGGCTAGCATTTGGGCCGGTAACATCACTAATACAAATAACAGGTCCATACTAAACGCACGAATGTTATTTCTAGCAGGAAAAAGTTGCTCAGTCACAGAAATAGGCGCAGTAGATGCGATGACGATTAGGGGTCTTTCCTGGGCAAATGAAAACGCGAAGCTGTAATCGCCATCTTCTACTCTTTTTTCGGATGTTCATTGATTTTTCTGCACACTTTTTTTCTTACGTACTGAAGGTTGGAGTGAAACACTCAAACTTCCTGCTGGTATATTTCTGTGGCAGCTAATTCTCAGCAAATGCACCGCGCGCACACTGCGTTTGAAAGTGAACAATTCAGCAGAGAGAAGTTGGGCCGTAATCACGAACGAAGATTACTTAAGTTAGTGTTTAAAAGTGGTTCAAACAATGCAGGCTATAATTTGAATTTCATTGATATAGTCACAAAGCCAACTTTTTCACAGTTTCAAATAATTTCTGGTTCTCCCATCAATCCATGTTTGATATTAGACTTACCTGAGCGATAGCTGAACATTGAATAAGAATTTGTTCAATCTTTTCCGGCGAAATGTACTCTCCTTGCGAAAGTTTGAAGATGTTCTTCTTGCGGTCGATGACTTTCAAAGTACCGTTCTGACAAATGCAAAATGTACAAAAAGAGATGATGAGTAACTGAAACGAATATTGAGATCTTCATAACTTTTCAAACAGGGCAATAAAATATTTCTTAGGTTCCCTGCGTTTGCTTTTGTCGTTTGGCAGCAGATCGCAGCGCATTTTTCATCGTTGCCTGAACGTTAGAAGGCGGTGATCGCGGTGATCACGCAATCTGACAACACAAAGCTTGGATGAACTGACTAAAAGTACGTTTAATATGGTAGATGGCACAAGGTGTTTAGTGCGTTATTCAGGTCAAATTATAAGAATGCAAAAACATTTACCGAAATTTCAGTAGTCTTGCTTGATGATTCTTGCAAACGGTACAAAATGCTGGAGTGCTTTGATGTGAAACATTCCCGAAAAAAAGAGTTAACACGTTCCCTAATAAGTGGTTGTCAGTCACGTGAAATTAAGATGGCCAAATTTCTGCGTAGAATTAAACCAACGGTGCACAACCTGCGGCCGTACGGTCGCATGCGGCCTTCGATAATGAAATTTGCGGCCGTACGCATCTAATTTGAAATATAAGACTTGGCGGCCATGCTGGCGTATATTGAAGCAAAACAAACGCAAGGCAAGAAAATCAGTCGACACGATGCATAACAATCTTGATGGTGATGTCACAAGAGTTATAGAATGAATACGCAATTTATGTTTGAATTTGTTCTGTGTTGGTTGGCACTTGGCAGTATCTCATAAATGTAACTCGAACCCATTGGCGGCCGTACTTCATATAAATAAAAGTAATGCGGCCGGCAATAGCAAAAGGTTGTACACCCCTGAAGTACACACTTTAAAAAATTTCAAGCTGTTGAAAGAAAGTTGCGCACATCACAATTTGCGGTAGGAGCAGTGATCCAGTAAGTCTAGTTGAGATGAGATGTTACTTAACTTTTTTTGTATGTTTGTTTAGGCAACGTACGTGAGGAGGTGGACACAACGTTTGCCAACTGCCGCGCACATGTACAGACCACGGAGTCTAGCATTATTAAACTTGTATAGCTTGAAACGAGCATGTCACACTTCGATCATATGAAATCCACCGGGTTCAGGATTTGTAGTCTGCCTGGTTATTGAAATGGGTCAATATACATATTGCTGAGGTTGGGTGAATTTAGGTGCAAATGGGTTTCACAAGGTGGGCACTGAGTTTTAGCTAGCAATGCAGAACACCAGATCCTAATTCATGAAATCTTTGTAAAATCTCACCGGAAGCCACATTCCTACGTCACCAGTGTGCAACCAACCATCCTCATCAACAGCTTCTTTGGTTTTCTCTTCATCTTTATAGTAACCTTGAAGAAAACCGATGGTTGATTTTCATCTGAAAAACCCTATCAGCTCTGCCTCAAATACAAATAGTAACCGCAATGTTTTTTCAAGTTCTCGCGTGTCGAAATAGGAGCCAGTGGTGGAACCTTTTTCAAAGTGTGCGGGGCACAAGCGCAGATAAAAAAAAACAATGGAAAATGTTTGTAGTTTGAATTGGCAACTGTGACATCCCAACGAAGATGGCGAAGCAGTTTTAGTGCCAAGGCGTAAGCAGCAGCTAAGCGATTGTAAAAAATGGTCTGCGAATCGTCATGAATGTTGCTTGTTTGATGGGTATACCACCCATGTCGACAGTAGCAGCTAAAACCGCAATGAGGTCTTGGTGCGATAATGTGCTAAACTACTGTATAATGGTCGAAACAATCGGTTCGATGAGTCAGAACAGCAAAAAAAGAGAGTTCTATTTTCCTCGGTTCATCCCAACGCAGAGCACCGCACATTCTTTTTCCATTGTTTTGACGAAACAGTTCTGCAGCAACGTGTTCTCACGCATCATAAGCCATTATTAAGCGCGTGCTTTTTAGGCATCAGTTACAAAAAAGTACTCTTCCTGTGTGCCATTATCTTTGTTCATCGCCCCACAAAACTTACTTGCTCTCAGTGACAAAATATGCAACGAACCTTGAAAAACACTCGGTCCCTTGACGCAAATTTCTCCTTTTCCGTCTTTAGCAAAGTAATTTTTTTCAGGAACATCGGCGAGCTTGACTTTGGCGCAAAGGCAGGGTGGTCCAACACTACCACTGAAGTAGTCCCCAGGTACACTGGCGGCAATACCGGCCGTTGCCTCGGTCTGGCCATAACCTGGAACAAAAGACGGCAGAATTGGTGTTTCCAGATACAAAAAACGGATTGCAAGATAACAACAAGAAAGAAAATTGCACGGTGCCAAGGTTCTAGTCAACTTTTTGCTTCTTGCGTTTCTATTGAATTGGCTCGTCCATATTACACTTCACATTTCTTCGCAAAAGGTTTGCCCCTGTTTGTCATAATGTGTAATTCTTTGTCGACATCTCCCTTGGTAATAACTTCACGATCCATTACCCCTTTTTCCATGAAATTGCCAAATATTTATTACGAATTCAGATATCTTAGGTTGACTTCGGGTTTTAATCAATGCATGCATCAACCGATTGCAGACTAGAATGAAATGCCTAAAATGAAATAATCAGTTCTCTGTGCCATTCCCAAGTATACAGTTTCAGTGAAACACGCAACTGGGTTATCGTGAACTTCGCAGCAGACAAGACAATGCGTTGCATTCCAATTGCTGAAAGCAAACATTCTTAGTCAAATCGGTAGGAAGAATCTCGGATGAACCTAATCGAAATACATCATTTTTTAGGAAGAGGTTTGGGTTTTGACATGCCATGTAATGTCAGCTGGTTTTCTTCTTTGTTGTTTTTTATCCAACACAAGTCATGAAAAAGATACTAAGCGCACGAAGATTGGAAACAGAATCTAGCATAGAGCACATGAACACTGCGCACGGTTGATTAGTGTTGGTGTGTAACGTCGTTTGTGTTTCTACTGAGAATAGGCTCATTTAAACTGGAGTTATGATTTTGAAGACGTTTGGCTTCGCGGATATTGTAATATTGATTTGGTTCAGCCCATAACTCAATCCAGCAGTTTGCATTAAGAACGCAGCAACAAAAACAAAATATTTATTATCCCCCATTTTCCAAACGCATATACGCCGATGAAGTGAAAATGTTTTTCTTATTTTATGTGATCTACTGGTAGTCCATATGTTATGAACTGCGAGTCAGCGACAAACAAATCAAAACTTGTTATCAGGAAATCTATTAATTTGAACACTTTTTTGAAATGACTTCAAATTTTAACAGTGTGTGGAGAATCAATTCAAACACGTATTGTTTATTTTTCATGGATTATCTTTCCAGCTCTAGAAATGGCTTTCCCTTTAATAGTAAATTCGCTTTGTCTGTTAGAATGTTCTCGAACACATTCAAAGAAGACTGTGCATGATGATCCCACTTTTCATTCGAACGACAACGTAAATAGGCATTGTTCCAAAGTGGGGCAAAAATCACCATTCCAAGATGCATGAGGTACTCACCAAAACACAATGTGTTCTATGCAACTTTTGCGAATGATCTTAGTGTTTTTATTTTGTAGAACTTTCTACCAACATGAAGAGTGGCACAGGTGGTGCGCGTACTAAGCACTTGCAAAAATCGTTGATAAAATCCACATGCGTTTTTATTCCACGGTCTTATCTCTACGGACAAATCTTGTTTTCCTTAACATTAAGCTTCTTTTCTTTCACACACCTACAATTTGTAGTTTCTCAGGTACGTTCCAATTAAGAACACATTTTGGAACACCATATAAGGTACATAAAATTAAAGTACTTGTTTCAAAATTGAAAACGCGCATTATCAGAGTTTTTGACGTAACCATACGCCATAAATCCTATAAACTTCAATCCCTGGCATAAAATCTATGAGAAACACTTGGACATACAAACGGTAACATCATGGAGAAATTTATATAAATTTGATATTGAACTTAGAAATCGTTATCCTACTGTGATGGCAGCTACGCCAAAATCTAGAGCAGCGTTGTCCCAATACAGTTGAAATCTACCCATGCAGGTGTGACTTAACGCCACAAAAGCAATCTCACTGATAACCAGTGATCCAAGACAGCAAAACATTTTCACTGTAGTTTAACCGAGCCGTGTATCTCATCATCGATGGGATAATCCTTCTAATAGAGAAACATTGTCTTTCGCATGCTGATTTAAATGTCTATTTAGGAGAATACAGTTCCAAATGAGTTGCTGAGGTGTTCAACTCTTGTTCAGGGTCAACATTTCGCTAGCACGTTTTCCTACTGCTTGCAGGAAGAAGATACGTTGAACGTTGAATTTTTGTTTACATTGTTTACACGAAACTAGTTTCCCTACGAAATAAATTTCAATGCATTCACTTGCGTACGTCATTACTGTGGCTTACAACTATTGAAAGACAGATATGATGTGAAAGGTTAAATCGTCGCAAAAGGATGAAAGCCTAGCCAAGCATGCAGATTCTTCACGAGCTTACTAACAAGCTAGAGTTTGTTTTATTGGAGATGTGTTGGTGTTGCATCTTTTTAGCTGTCCAACACACTAAGAGTGGCGTCATCTGCATGTAGATGTTAGCATAACACTCGACGAATGGTTTACGGTTCAACCATTCCATCGCTCACGAAGTAACTTCGTGCTCCGAAAACATCAACAGATGTCTTATGCGTGACGGGACAATGCATAAAGCGGTGTTTAAGTCTGCATAGTGCATGATGCGACAATGTGTTGCATATTTTAACTGCCTCCTTGCCACAATGATGTTGTTATCCAGCTGATGAAATCGTTGTTACCTTGGACCACTGAGAAGCTGACAGAAAAGTTGGCTGCCATGCACAGATTGGAGCACAGGCACTTCCAGCAGGCGTTAGCCATTTTCACTCATTGATCCAACGGAGTTTGGCCCCATTACTCTGGACCAGGAGATGTTGCCAGATGCCAGAACCAATGCCAGTATTGATATCTCCAGTCAGTCCGATACGGTCACCATATAGAGCGAAACTTAACGACTGACGCAGCACATGGACATGTTCCTTCGACTCGGCGTGTCTACGACACTAAGGTTGGAGCGTGGGCAGCAATAAAATTTATGTATCTCGAGCTTAATTGACTTCTCATAGTCAAGCGGGAAAATGCCGTTATTGGTTGTTGGATACACGCAGGCAACGATTTCTAGACTGTCATGATTTCTACGCCTACTCCATGCATGGGCGACTCGCTATCAAGAGAGCTAGACCAGAAAAACTAATTTGCAAAAATATGTGTTGACACCAGGGTTGACAACTTGTTTTCGAAAGTGGTTTGTCCAGAAATATCGTTTGGCATTTCGCCTTTTTTGAGTATTTTTGGAAATTTGGCCGAATTTTGGTTTGATTTGCATGTGGTACTAAAATCCGGATAACATCAAAACGTCTCCATGTGCACTTTCACAAACACGCTTCCCTTCTGGACAGTTGAAATTACCCAGTTTAACATTCCAAACCCAGAAAATGGAAATAGTTCACGATGCATAACTAGAATTAGTTACGGACAATTTGTTCATAACAATAAAGGAATCACGTCTGGCCTTTTAAAGCACGAAGCTTAGGCCATTAATAAGCGTTCGCCTGGCTTTTGTGCTGATAAAGCATCTAAAAAGCCTTTTTGACACTATACGGCTTCCGCACAACTTGAAAATATGTGATTGATTCACTGATACCTTGGACTGCGTGGTTTGAAATTTCCTTGTTGCATCACGAAGGTCAAGCGTTGAAGTTTTATGTAGTCCAGAATCGTTGTAGGTAATACCGGGCAACACATATTTTGCTTGAGTTTTCTGTAACTATAGTTCTGAGATTTGTGAATTACTGGGCAATCAACAATGCACTATGGCACATTTTGAGAGATAATTTGAGGTTTGCACTTTAATGCTTTTCATTGTAATGGTACAAGTACCATCACATGCGGAAATCCCCAGAAAAATGATGCTGTGGCGTATGCAAGGGAATCACCTGATAAAGAGAAATGCACCACAAATAAATATCGAAGCTTGCTGAAAAGTATATAATACCGGGCAGACCTAAGCAGCAGAGTGATTATGGCATGTGATCTCTATTGCTGCTCTATCGTAGAAGACTTTCCCCGTGTAGCGCTTGCCGCTACGCAAAATAATCACGATTAATGCAATGGCCTTTTTCTGTTTCATGCAGACATTGGATTTTGGTTATAATCCAAATCGTTTGGGTAATGTTTGGCGACACTGGAAGTTTATACAAGTCTGGCTGGCAGTTTTGTCATCAGTTTCAATCTACAAAATGCTGAAAAAGTAAATGACGGGATAATCCTTCTACTCAGAGAATACTTCTCATGTACCATGTACAATTTTAGGTGCACGGCATTTTTCAAAAATAGCCTGTGGTGCTTTTTCACAGACAGTTTTCCATTATTGCCATCAATTTATAGCAATTGGGCTTCCGAGAACAATTTCGAAAGATTTGGTTTCATGTGGATATCGACCAACAGCCGTTCTAGCGTACATAGGGTTCAAAGATGTCTGGCGACTCGAAAGGATTACCTCTTTAACAGTAGTAAGTGTTGTTACTCTCTGTTAGATCAATCGATTGCTGTGCTACGAGCAGAAAAGCCATTGCCTGTTCTTTGTAACAATCGCCGAATGAAAGTTTATCGGCAGGGGGAGTGGATGCAGACGGTCAACCTCCAGTACATTTATTGTAGCCGATAGGTGTAATCAAACCAAGCCAACAGAAGATTGAGTTTGCGGCCATTCGCATGTGCCTTTTTTAAACATAATACAATAGCACTTGTCTAATTAGTCATCCTTTAATTCGTCAATTCGCTTGATTCGTTACTTTTTCGTCGGACCCGGTAAAATTCCTAGCTTTTGCGTACATTTCTGTTCGTCTAATTCGCCAATTTGCTCAATTCGCCACCTCTATCCCTTGAAAGCGTTTTGTTTGGCTAATAAGTCATTTGCAGTTTAGCTTTTGCAGCTGATACGTGTGGGAATTCAAACAAATTAAGGATCTTTATCTGAGAATTGTTGCTCCTCACAATTTGTTTATCGAATTTATACACGAGGTGCGAAGCTGACCCGACCCCCCATTGAGAGAACGCGGGAAGTGATTAAATGGAGGGGTCCAGACAGAGCAGAGGATTAATTGCTGAATTCAACCATAACGACATGAACTTGTATTTTACTACAAATAAGAGCACTATGTATACGAGTTACTATGATAAAGTGTGGGAACTTCTATGATAGAGTTTTAACCTGTTTGCATAAGTCGTCACTTCGCCTAAATCGTCACTTCTTTCTAATCCCCTTGAGGTGACGAATTAGGCAAATTCTACTGTATAGAGAAAAAAATGCAACCGTTGCTTTCCAAATTTCCAAGGGTAGCCAAGACTTTCAAACATACTTTCATGTGAAACAGCATGAATCTACTGTGGAAATTAAAAACATATTAGCGCACACCAGTTGCTTGCAAATGGTTGACTTGCATATAACTGTAACAATAGTTTCATTGATATAAATTCGTGAATTGTTTTGAATCTCTACCATTTCCAAAGTCGTTTTACATTACTGTTCAGGTGAAGCTTTCATTTTCTTCTCTTCTTTGGGAAATTTTAACTTGGTTTTGTTAGATGCATGCTATACTTGTTTCCAATCGCCAAGTTATTCAATATTCCTGGAATGTTTCAGTGTTTTATACAATATTACACAACTTGTTCACTAAAATCGACTGCAAATGTCGTAATTTTGAAACATTGTAGCGTGGAATTCTACCGTTGGATAATATTGTGGTTATGCCTGTACATCTGCTGGACGATCGTCGTTCCTTTTACCTGTGACATGTACTTGTATTGATTTGCACTGAATAAACCGCACTTCAGTTTGAAAGTAATATGAATACTTTACGTGGAAAACAAGGTTATTTCATATTGTTTTGTCGTAGACACCTCAGAAGGCGAAACTAATGAATAGCTTTGGAATATAACAAAAATATCTTCGGGATTTATGTTTTTTGCTTTACACCTACACAGAATATATACCACAAATGTAATAGTATTACAGCTTAAACTTTTCTTTTGTTCTGACTTACTCTAAATATCGATGCACTGAATCATTTCATGACCTACATTGCTCGCGTCTCAAAGTTAAAATGAAATAACAAGTTAGTAAATGAAGTCATGCCTGAACAAGATTCCAGAGCAAAGTTTCCAATTCGTGCATATCATGGAACTGATATCACTGACCCTAATCATCCAAACGCTGCCCTCCCAAATTCATACGACTGAACGTTTGATGGTAACGGAATTGCAACGTTTAGGTCAAAATGACATTCCAGTACACTTCCTCGCTCCTATTCTTGCAATGTAGGCTGCACAACATTAATGATGAAACGCGCTGAGCTGCCTCTACAAACTCCGTGCAAAGTGGGAAACAAATAAAATGAAATTCAGGATTTTTAAGACCAAAGCAAGTAATTTTGGCTTGAAAATATAAATTTGCCGAATTCTAGAAAACCTGTGTATCTAAACTGAGTCAAACAGTAAAATATTTTCCTTTACTTTGAGAGCGATGTTCAAGATAATATCGTTTTGACAAACAATCGTATACGAGCTTCTAGAAATGCTGTAATTGCAGATATCTTCCTAAAAGATTTATAAAATAATGTTATGTGTCAATCTAAATGCAGTATATAGATTGCAACCTTAAAATGCTTGATATTCAACTGGTTATTGCTGTGGGACCATTGCACGAAGCAAATGTTTGTAACACTGGTTTCCACTAAAATTTACACGATTCAAACTAATCATCCTACTGCAATAGCTTCAGCGCATCTTTTGTAAATTTTTTTCATGAACGTAATTATGCAGAAGATGGCATCAAAGAAAAAAAAATTGTTGTGCTTTGGGTGTTGTTATGAATGAATTGGTTTTTTTCATTTTTATAATGTTGCTCCAGCAATAGCTGCAGGCTGATACCTTCGGTAATGGGTATTCCCAATGCACATCGCATGAAGTTAAGCACATCAGACGATATAGGTGCTGCTCCAGATAAACTGAACTTCAAACGACCTCCAAACATATTCTGGACCTTCCTGTTGAAGCAAAAATATTTTTTTAGGAATTTTTTTGACTTCTTCAATATTTGAAGGAGGAAGAGGTAGTCACAGACTGAATTCATAGATTTACATGAAAAGCTTCTAACAAATTTTAGCCCATTTAGTTCATTGCCAGTTACAGCAAATGTGCAAGGTGATCAGTCACGTGGCAAACCTAATATGGAAATCACCTTTAAATTACTTGACACAATTTATTAAATAATTATTATGCTACCANTNTAAACAAAAATTCAAATNTTTTGCTAATGTTCGTTTAACACAACAATTTTTTTATGTCAAAATATTTTGGTTGCGTCTCATTTCAAGTTTNAAAAATTTTTTGCAAGTGAATTAAACGCTCCTAAATGAAGCTATGAAAGAATGTTGAAAATAAGATTTCTATACAAAATTTTCGAAACTATACTAAGCCCGTCTGACCCAAAAACTAGTTTGTCCCAAATTGTGTTCCTGGTCACAATTCCGTTTCTCAATTTTCCCATTTTTGACGAAAGCGCTGTCCGCAATAAAAACGATTTTATTTTTGATCCGGAAGTACTGCTCCAGATCTGCAAAATAATATCAATTTAGATGTTATTTATATTCTCTTTTTTCTTCATTAAACCTTAAACTAAGGTTCTTTCGGATAGAAGCAATCAGGCCAATTATGTTTCAATAATATCATTTCAAAAACAACACAACATTTATAAAAAATGAGCTTCTTGCAAATTTGACAGCAACAAGAAATAGCAACAACCGCAAGTGAAAAAGTTTGCCAAATGTTCACAGTAGACTGACAAGAGAAACTTTGACTGAGGATTCAATAGTACTGTAGTTCAGTTGTGCCAACATCCTGGAGAGTTGATCGTGGGAAATATTGCACGATGGAAAACAAAGAGTGGTAATGCTTCACGAGCAGTGTTTTCCGTTAAATAATACCAATTTCCATTCTTGAATACTCACCCTGTCGTACATCTTGTTCATTATGCGCGGAACCATTGGAAAATATGTGGGACGAAGGGTAGCGATGTCGTCTGTCAGTAACTTGATGTCTCCTTGATAAAATCCGACGCTTCGTCACATAAACAAAAAAAACGTTGCCAACGCTGGCTCCATGCACTGCAGTTGTCAAGTATGACTACAACTTATGAGGTTGATTTTTCTGTACTTGAATCGGTGAGCAAAGTATTCCTAGGTGCAAGCATGGGTGTTTGCCCTGCCGATAAAGCTATTTAACAGTTCCAGTCATCGCTTTCTTCTTTTTTCCCATGCGACCCTTCTTGCTCTTGTTAATATTTACGCAGAACATTGATTGACGCAGCAATGAAATTGGTCTAAACACCTGTGTATCTCTATGATGTACAAAAGGAAAAGCTTTTACCAACTTCAAAGACTTTAACAGGGCATCGGGCTGCGAAGTCGGAGTGCCGGAGCTAGGTGATCTCTAAGGAACCGGATCCGGATCCGGAGCTCAGTTTAAATTTTAGAGCTGGAGCTATGGCTGTTTGGAAGGTAGCTCCGGCTCCGTGTCCCTTCCTAGATACTAACGGTTTTGCCAAATTTACTGGAAGCTAGATTTGCTTTTCTGAAAACAGTACTCTTTATAGCACAATCAAGAGCGATTGCTACCGGTACCAGTTACGACGCCAGACTGCAACAATGGGTCTTTGATTTTTCCGTGGTTCAAGCATCATTACTACTGTGGCATCGTAGGGTAGCTAGACAGGTGTGATGTTGTTACTTGCAGAAGTAAGAGTAATATTGCAAACTATCGCAACATCACACTTTCCAGTCAGAATGATCAAACCGATTTGTAGTAGTATAACGACCAAAGAAGAACTAAGCTATAATCTGCAGGTATATCACAGGGGTGGCCAACCCGCGGCTCTCTGTCTGGTTTCCTGCGGATCTTAGGTAATTACCAGAAAGTACCACTAAATAACAAGCATTACAAGTAAATGCGTTGTAATTTTCTGTCATTGTCGTGTTGGTGTGTGATATTTACAATTTCTCGAGCTGAGCAAAGGTTTGTGTTTGAGTGAGGAAGAGATGGGGTGGTGTTCATATATACTCATGTCTACGATGTCGCTCTTTGCGCTAACACGGTAAGAAATGTGGCTCTTAGTCTGACTGGTTGGTCACCCTTGGAATAAGCCACAGTATTTCTTCGAACAAAAGACGTTACACGTCTTGTCTCTTTTGTGTTAATGCAAATGTGTGCACGTAAGAAAGAACACATGAAAGAGGAAATCAACTATGCTTTGCGCTCTTTAGATGGTTTACTCGGGAAGAGCTGTCACCTGGAATCGCCAAGACTGCAACAGGCAAAGCCTGCAATGACTGGAAAACACTTCGCCGCATGGGAGTGGACTTGTGTCAAAACACTCGGCCACGAAATGTTTTTTTTTTCCTTGTATCGCTTGATATTCGCATGGGTTATTTTGAATGAACAGCTCTGCGTCCTATTCAAAGAACTTCTTATTCCAACCAAGCGGTTTTATAAGCTAAGGTGCAAAATTTTAGATGTAATTTTGCGGGGACCGTGTGAGAAAAAGCAGGTGGTAAACGTTGTCGACAAAAGCTTACATGTAACAAAGGCCTCTCTAATTTTTCGATAGACAAATTATGTCGCATCCGCATGACAGGTCAGAAAGTTTACTTAGGCCAGGGGTGGGGAACCTGTTTGCTATCACGGGCCGTATCAACTGTGGATTATTATCGTTGGCAGGCCGCAAATAACAATTGATTTTATCCTAAAATTCTACCTTTATCTTACTATGAGGGATGGAGGCTTCTTATGACATCCTACCTTAAGTACGCCTAGTTGCTTATCAAGGAGCGTCGCTTTGACGCAATTATGTACTCCAAATTGGGTAATGAAAATTCCGATGCGGGGCATAACAAATGCTCACGGGGAACGCATTTAGCCCGCGGGCCCATGGTTCTCCGCACCTGACTTAGGTGCAGGACTCAGTTTTGTGCAGTTATCAACCGCACTGAAAGATCTTGGCTGCTTTCGGCCAATGATAGCTTATGTGTCAGACCAAGTAATTAGGGAAGTACTGTTCACGTTCACAAATAAGATTATCTAATATATTGTGGTTGCCACGGAGGGATATGGCAGCAAAAATATTTTAGCAAATCACAGATCGTCATCAAGTTCCGTACATGCAATCTAACTTGATATTTACTTTGGTGGATTTGGTTATAATCAGGTAAATGCAAAGGTTTCTTAAGACTGACATACTTTCATACAAATAATCGACGAGTTTGGTCTTTCATCAAGCAATGTAAATAAAGGTTCACAGTGAAAACGGTAAAGAACCTGGAGGTAACCTTTTGTCAAGGTATTGTTTGGGACCCTTATTTACATCGTGCGAAACCAGTGAATTCACGTTTACAAGGGACAAGCAAAGACTTTGTACGCCTTGCACACAATTGTATCCACAATGCACCATGACCTTTTTGTAAAAGTATTATGCAATTGCAGAAACATTTTAAAACGGCTTGAAGTTTCGCAATTATTCAATTTAGCACAATGCCTTGAGAAAAAAATTTGTGTGAAAAATTTGACAAACCTCTTCAGTTGCAAATATTAAAGGTCAGTTTCCCGCAATCTGTTTAGCGACAGTTTTCCCGCAATCTGTTAAGGTTCCCGCATTCTGTTTATTCCCATGCCCGTTACGGCCTGTTGAAGCCACATGATCGCCCGAAACAAGACCTCGTGATACGAGAGCAACGTTGTCAGTCGGAGAGGTGTGTACAGCCGTCTAGCGATCGGCGTTTGGCAGCGTTGTTGACGGTTTAGTGGAGAGTTCTGATTTTGGCTTTATTAATTTAATTTTTGCCAATTATTCTTAGCAACAGTACGAGGTTTTTCTAATATTGCTTCATTGTCAACTTTCGCATAGGACTGAAGATGTGTTTAAAACGAAACTAGGTTCCTGGTGAAAATAAATTGCGACTGATTCGCTTGATGTGTGGTCACTGGTGTGATATACTATTTTGCTGTTTAGCGACATTGTAAGATGCTTCACAAAATGTACCGCTGTTCAGTTACGCAGCAATTTGCGAAATTCCAAAGCAAGTGTGTTTTCCTTTGTACCTTCAAGCAAATTAATTGAATGTTTGGACGTCTTGATTGACATAAATTTGTTCAGTTCCATTTAACAAGTAGGTCTATTTTCAACTTACTTGTTAACATGTTTAGATTTAACGTTTAAGGCTGATTCCTTCAGTAGTGGAATTTTTCTGTGTGCTCTGTCTAGCAGTCCTTTCGAAATCTGCACTAGTTTTGTATTTGTTGAGTAAGGGAGGGAGAGGTGTTACCAGATTTGTCCTTGCGTACTCGAAATGTAACAAAAAGGTCAATTTGGGCAAATATTCAGCAAGTGTGACAAGACAAGTTACAGTACTGAAATTGTGCTTACAATTGGGCACATGCAGGAGCAGTATTGCACAAAATTTGCTTGTTTGTGATCGGACTTGTCTTCGTAATTATCCTTTGCCTTTTGGGCTTCTGGACCTTAGGTTTAGGTTAACGAAACAAATGTATTTGAGAACAACATTTTTTCATTCCCAACATCATTTACTTCTGTTGCATATAGAACTCTAAGTAAGCTTCAAGCAGAATAGGATTTAGATCTTCAATCGATCACCAGCAAGGGAAACAGGCGGAAGTTCTGAATTTTTGATGCCGTTTGCTGTCTTTAGTACGACTAGTTCCATCACCATTCTTGAGGGAAATTATCTTTTGATTTTGAAAACAAAAAATGATTTTGAAAATTTTTTTTTAATACAGGCTGGTTTTTCCGAGTAAGACAAGTGTGCGACGACATAGTCATCACCACAAATTCGGACGTTTTGGAGGAGAAACCCTGCGTTTGACTTCATGTGGATCACTCGGGTAAGATCAGTTGCGGTAGGAAAAGCGCCATTTCATGAATTATGTTGTTGCAGAAGTAAAAGGTGAATTGATATAACAACCGAGTAGAGAAATGACCGAGTGCAAAGGTTTTATCCATACCTCGCTCCGACGGAAAATGCAGAATTTGCACAACACCGTTCGAACATGTGCGCCAGAGGAAGATAAGACATGTAGACGTCGTGGCGATCAAGCTTCATGAATGACTTGAATGGTGGAAAATATGAAAAACAAACAAATCTTCTCGTGAAAATATACGAGGAATAAGTCGTTTTGCACAAAACATAAAGCTATCGTAAAACAAACGTATGTTAATATATACCGAAAGACCTTTAACCAGAAAAACATTTTTTTTTTCCAGAAACACAACTTAACGTTTTATTTGAAATCATTTGCACGCATGATTATATACGAGATAACGTTTTACAACCTGAAACTTAATGCTAAACACATAATGTCGTATTTTGATGAATTAAATTGAAAACGGAACTAAGTTCATGGCCATGACTTGAACGTATTGATTGTAAACTGCAAAGACGGTATGCAAGTTGGCCTGGGGTTCCCAAATTACTTTGACTTAATACGAAGGTGTTATCTACTATCATCTGCCACCTAACTTTAAGCCTCATCTAAAACATGATACGGTTAAATTTGCTTTTGTTTACTATGCTTTGTTGACATATGGCCTTGCTGATAAACGCGCTGTACCGGTAGTGAGCTATGAAGCCAAGAGAAGAAGGTGAGTCGATGCGGCGGAGACGCACTGTTATGCAACGTAAGCACAGCCAGCAATTTACAGTAAAATGCGATGTTCTCCAGGTTATCATCAACAATTTGCCTGAAGCTTGTTTTTTCAGCGCAATGTATCTTCGTCATGGTAACGGCACAATAGAAATAGGCTGACGTCAGGAGTGGTGCAACTATCTGCAGTGCCAGACGTTAAAGAATACCAATCGTATCTAGGCTATCAAAACGACTATAGGTTAGCTTCACAAAGTGAAAACATTTTCTTCCATGTACTAAAGAAAGCGATGAGTCTTAATTTTGATCAAATGTTTACTTCAGTAAATCCAGTCCGTATTTACGCAACATGTGGGTATCAGTCGGGATGGGTACCTTTAGCAACCTGATTTAAATACTGGTGGAAGAAGACCTCTGTAGCACTTTGATTCATGAATGCAGGAAAAAAAATTCTATCTTTGTGTAATTTTCCCCGTTTGTGTTTAAAAAAACTGATAAAAACGTGTTCTCGTGAACGCTGAGCGACTTTATCGTATTCAGGTTATCATTTCACTAAGATGTAATTCGTGTAGTTCTGCTAATGTTTCTAATTTCTTTCTAGTGCAGTTTCTTTCTCTCTGTGCACTTCGAAGCTTTCTTTGCGTACCAATTGCGCTTTGCTCGTCCCTTGTTGATGGCGCCGTGTTTACGTTTTGCAGGGAAGTTGCATCGAAAAGCATTTTCCTTCACTGCTTGTTGATGAAGTTCTCACAAGAATGCATTATCCCGCACCGTCTATCAGCAGTGCTCAGCGGCTGCTGTCCTCAGATCATCACTGGCATTGTTGCAACCTCTCCAGTGGCGTTGCGTTGATTGTATGATTCACCACGAACGGGATGTGCGTGAAGAACAACACCATACATATACGTGGCGCGAACAAGCAATAAAAGAGTGATCGTGGCGTGGAAGCTCTGC
>JGI24021J15306_10003233_pt1 | contig 18277 bp, 11 predicted proteins | sample Ectturendosymbi1_FD_15306 | JGI IMG/M metagenome (IMG submission 15306)
CGACCCGACAACCAATCCGATGCCACTAAGGAGACCTCCGCCCATTATCAGCTGGCGAGCATCAAACCACTTCATCAAAAACTTTGCCAGCAAACCTGTGCGTGAAAAAAATATTGCTCACACAAGTCCAATAAAGCTACAGAATGATCAGGAGAAAATGAACAACTTCAATAACGTCGCTTGGAGTTTTAATTCGAAATCAAACCAGAAACGAAACAACCATGTTTTCGAGGGAATGCGATGTGCTGCTTGACAGCCAAATTTAAAATGCATTGTATTGTAAACAGTGTTCCCTCTAATTTTTTGTAGTCTGCGTGCGCAGAAATTTTGGTTTGCGCGCACTTTTTTAGAAATGACTAAAACCAGCCAACTGGGAACATTGATACGTCATAATGTGTCTGAGCGCAGTAAATTTATGCGTGTGCGCAGTCTCTGAAAGCTATGTGCGCGCGCACACAGCTTAGATGGAACACTGATTGTAAATGTTGCGAAAAGCATTATACAATTTCATTGTTTCTTAATTGTGAACAAAAACTGTTGGTTGTTCGGTGAAAACGTCAATCTGTTACAAAAGATATAATTTTAAAAGAATTATAGACAACTTATTTGATCGGTGGGTCCCATTATAAATTTGTTCTCAAAAAAATCGAGCAGTTTTTCATTTGAAACAGTTACGGTTCTTCTTGGAAGGTCTTCTTGGAAGGTCACACATAACTGCGATTCAAACCCATGATGCAAGAATCTGTTCTTAATTCATTCTCGAAACGTAAACATTGATTTTCACTTTGGTTCAGTTGTATTTCCGAAGGAACACTCTTCGTTCCTCAGAAACAGATTTAATTGTAAATGTATTTGAAATGTTTTGTATGGGATTACATGCAATGCAAATAATTTCGTTTATTTCTTTTCAAGATAACTTCTTTGACTCCTTTTTCCAAATTACTTTGCCTAATATTAGTAACGAAACTGGTTTGCAGTCAAAATACCGATTCTTACCAGCGTTTCTAATTGCTGTATTCGAGAGTCACATATTTTGTGTCAACTGCGAATTGCCGTACTCATGCCTGCGTAAAGTACTGCAACAGGCAGAAAATTCTCATTTGTCAGAAGTACCTGCGAATGTTAGAGCACTTAACACCACTGTCAACAACCAGGAGACTGCAGTGTTGCTAACAGCGAATTCATCTTTGATGTCAATGAAAAACACTCCAAGTGTCTTCGGTATTCCCCATGCAATTCCATTCACGGTAAACGCAGCCAAGGTGACCACCCAGGCCCAACCTCCGTTCGGTTCCTTTTCAAGCAATTGTGTCCCTCTTAATGTTTTCACTGCAAGCCTGGGCATGGTCCACACGTTGAATTGTTTCTAACTTGAGGAATAAGAAGTTGTTATTAAAACGTCACGAAATGTTCAGCGTAATCAACGTTTATTTTCGATACATGTTTGGTACTTCTAAGCAATTCCTGCAAAGCAAGCAAAGCGTGATTATCATAACCCGCATAGTAGGAAACACTTTTGCACTGAACCTGCAGGAACAGGACTGGGTAGAGAGGGTGGAATAGGCCAAGTTTTTTCGAAATATATTACAACGCATTTTTTTCAAAAAACTAAAAGGTTTAAGTAAAGAAAACCCATTAAAACTATTCTAAGAATGAATGATTTTCTTAAAAGATTTTCCCATTTAATTTTTCATAAGAAGTTTGCTGGAGTTTTTAGAAAAACACAAATGTTTTTGCAAGATTTTTCATGGGTATTTGCAAACGGCTCCCAAAACTCTTTACTACTTAGTTTACAAATTGATTTTCAATGCAAGAGAATTTTCTTTCGAAAGGAATTCTTTCACAGCTACGAATCGTACATTATAAGAGATTACAGAGTATATATTTCGTCTACCATGTAGGCATCGTCAGCTCTTGTTCAATTATATGTTCAATTATAAGCGTACATTCACAATGAAATTTAAAAAAACTGAAAAACTACCGACAAATGAAGTTTGAAGGTCTATACTTTCGAAAGGTTTTCAAATGGCGTTTTGAAAACAAGAAATTTGCAAAACATTCTCCTTGGGGAATACTGGCGGCATGATCCAATTGCGAGCAATGTTTATCATAATCACAGTATTTACAAAACAAGTGCTGAAACCGTTCTCTTGCTCTAGTGGTTATCATCATCCTAATTATACTTCCCATCCCAATCAAACTACTCTTTCCTTCGCAGTTTCTATTCAATACTAGGTGTTTGTCGTTTTTATGGCGTGCCGTACAGACTTACCTCACCTTGCCTGTGCCTGATTGCCGATTGTCACAACCGTATTTCTCAGACTGATGAAACGTGTAAGTTTTAAAAACAGGGCAAACAGTGACAGCTACAGTACCAACTCGTGTAGAGCATCTCTTGCGCAATCTAGCTGCTGCAGCGATAAAACTGCATCCTAATCCATGGCCATTGAGCAAAGTGCAATCTTTCATATCTTTTTCAAAGCACTATAATCGTGAAATATTTTTTCCAGTATTTTGCTTCTACACTATTTTTAATATTGTGTTTTCTTTTTTTGCGAACTTTGGAATTTTTTCAGGAATCAATGTACGTTTGAAAAAAGTGTTTAAAATGTAGATGAAAATCTAATTTCCCAGAAAAATATTTTTGACAAAATGTTGAAAAACTTACAAAGGTTTGATTAACGAAAATTTGCATGAAATAAAGTTTTACAAAATACAATAAAAACATATTTGGGATTGGGGCAACATATTTATGTTGGATGTTTCATTTTATTTTGTTATGAAAGTAAGCTCAAATGTTTTTTCATTTTGTTTTCTTGTAAAAGTAAATTCAAAATTGTATTTTGCGCACTGTTTATTTGGATAACGTACGACGGTTTCGTAGTGTGTCCGATGGACTTTGCATTCAAGCAACAAAGGCTCGTTCCCTTTTTTATTCTGAAATACGCACTTCTTTCGTAGCTTAGCATTTCAGAAATGTAACTAAGCCTGCTAAGGCAAGTAGAAAATTTTTGTCTCAATTTCTGCTGCAAACAGGTTAAAAATGGCCAGTAGATCTCAGTTTTAAAGCAAAGCAATCACTTTCATTTGCAAAGCCTTCGCTTTAAATTCAACGTTAGAAGATCAGATGAAATGCATCATTTCAACAACCTACAAAGCAAATTACGTAAATCGAATTTTCAAAAATCATCCTTTTGACTTTTATTAAACATACTCACCTGAAAAAAACAGTATTCCAGCAACGTTGGGTGTAGGGAGCTACAAAAAAGCAACGAACAACAAACATTGTTATTGTAAGCATGCATAAATCGACAAGTTTACTTATTATTTCTGTATGCATTACGGTCCTAGTTAATAACAGTTGCAAAAGTATGCCAAGGACTGGTAATTAGGTAAGCAGACCGTGTAAATTTGTGAACTTGTATGAATAAAAATAAAAGTTAATAAAAAATTTGTTTGCAGGCAATTTTAGCAAAATACGTTCTGTGTGACCAGTTATACCTAACAAATCCTTGACTTGCTTGGAGGTTGTCAAGTAGATTGCAGGCAAGCTGATTGCATCTCCTCTGAACACTGGGAGGTAGTCTCAGTAAGAACAGAGAAAATCCTACAACTTACCCGACTTAAAGAAATAGAGAAATCATAACTCAACTTTCTTCAGCATTTATCTGTGTTATGCATCATGTCAGAACTGTATCTGAGGGTTTACGCTGGTGCACACCCATTCTGTCATAAAATTTGCTGAAGAGGCATACAACAGGTGGTATTACTCTCATAATGAAGAGAATGGGTGCAAAGATTTCCAGCAGTACCTTNCGACGATACATGCATAGCTAAAATTGCATACGTATTTACTGTAAAACTGCACTCCAACCAACTTGGCCTTACGTATTTCCAAGATTTCCACGACTTGGAATTACCTTCCTACATCGACTAATTCGACTTACTCACCAACATGAAAGGCTGATAGTGATACCAACGCAACAATTTTGTTGCCTTGATGTGATTTGATGCCACAAGCTTGCTGAAGTTTTACCAGCAATGACAAAAGAAAATAATTCACAAAAGCTGCAACTGCTATCTCCTTCAACGACACAGTTTCTGGACGACCACACAACTATTAAAAACGCAGCAATATATTTTGTTTGCACTAAGAGCGGTATTCACCCCGCGGTATCTTCAACATACCAACCAGTGGCGTGCAGCGGGGGGGGGGGGAACGGGGGAACGGGGCGCCGGCCCCGGCATCCAAGTCAGGGGGGCATCCAAAGAGTGACAGTACAAAACTTTAAATGCTCAAACTACATGATTTTTCCTATTGTAAGTCTACTATTACATGCTGCATGGATTTAACTTTTCGAGACTTGTTTTGTTGTCAACACTAATTTTTACCTATTCAAATGCCAGTAATTCTCAGCTTCTTCATTACCAGGGACTTTTACTCTAGGTGTGCGGCGCACACCTTATCAAACTGATAGTGACTTGACTTGCTCCAGATCGTGCGATCAAGGGAAAATAAAAAAAAGGATTGAAAAACAATCAGGGCTGAGAAAAACCCGTTTTTTTAAACCCAACCCTCCTGGGTTTTTGTTTTTTTAAATCCGTTTTTTTGTATTTTTTTATTGCATCATGCGATATCACCACTTACAGAATTACACAATAATAACTTGTTATACCTATTATGGCATTCAAATTTGAGGGTAAAGAAATGTACCCCAACCTTGTTTTCGCAGTGTTGTGGGTCATTTCACTCCATAGTGGTAAGGCTTGTCAAGAATGCGCACAGCAAACAGAGAAAAGCCAATCCAACACAAAATCTGCAGTTTCACTTCAAGTTTGTGTATATGCCCTGCTAGTTCAGCATCTGTATAGTGCATTTTTTCAACATATGGTTTGGTACGGTCCAACATCAGAAACAGTTTTGATGCACAGAAGGCAGAAAAATTGACTAGAAAATACCGATTTTACAGAGCTGAAGAAGATAACCAGTAGAATTTACTCAAGCGGTTCGAATCATTATCTTTTTTTCACGTCCTTGAAATTCGTTGCTGTTCGTTTTGTTTCATCAAAAAAAATTACAGTTAACACTACAAGTGTGCTGCTTAGGCTATTTTACTTTTTACTTCATAGTACATTTTTCAGATGAAAAGTAGAGTGAGATTATTGGTGGGTTTTATGGTTGTTTTAAGTGGGCTTTTTGAAAACAACTGGGTGCGTTTTTTTGGCGCAACCTTATATTTTTTCGCGCAACCTTATATTTTTTCAGTTATGAACTGCTCTGTCTCATTAGACCGCTCATAATGTATGTTCATTACAGTGACACATTGCAGCCTACAACGAGTAAAGAGAGTGCGTGTAGAATAATATGCACAGGGATCAGGCCCGTCACCAGCTTAGGACACCGAGGGTGGCAAAGAGTTTTCTAAGGGGGTCCAAATTTTTTAAACCATATCCAATAGTTTTCACCTGTGCTCAACACATTTTTCCAGAGGGAGCGAAAAATTTTGCAGGGGGGCTAAGCCCCCTGCTCCCCCCTGGTTACGGGCCTGACGGGGACGTCGGATAATGGAGGCATGGCGGGGGCAATTCCCCGTCTGTCCCTTCAAAAGGGGGCAACGGCGGCGGAGCTGCCTTTTCATAGGTGTAAGAGCAGGCAAAATTTCAGGGTGCAAAGGATTTTTACCCGCATTTCCCCAAACTTGCCCAATAAACTTTTGAGCAACTTCTCTACAGATTTTCTCCCACAAAGATCATGAATACGTTTTCTGGAGTTACCTCCAAAAATACTCTTCATGTGTTTTTTTGCAAATCTTGGCGCCAGTTTGTGAAGTCAAGCAACGTTGGATGCCATTTTTTCCCGAATTTTTAGGGTTTATAGCAAATCAAAACTTTTCGGGGTGCGCTCGCCCCCCTGTACCTCCACCTCCAACAACACTGCTTTTCATAACAGTATCGTAGGTAATTTCGTGGTTTATCAAGATCGACTTGAAACAAATTTATTGCAGCTATTCGGGCACCCAGAAGATTCAAAATGATTTTCTGTGATATCTGTTATTATTTTTCCGGTCAACATTGTTGATGAACAGAAACAAACATAATTGGCAACGATTTTTTTGTTTTTTATACGTTTCCATTGCCCTCAACTGTTTTACTGCTTCCCCTGCCCTACCGCTGCTCTGGCGTCCCTGAATATGCAAGTTGTGTGAACAAACTTCGCCAAAACGTTGGTTTGCAAACGTGAATATGACGTCCTGTTGTGACGTCATACGCAGCGTATATCCAGTAACAATGATCACCATACGCTGCTGCTCAATTCCAGAATTTGGTAGGGGGGCATCCAATTAAGCAGTCGCCTCGGGCATCACCACTCTTCTGCACGCCACTGATACCAACACTGTGGAATGAAGAGAAGCCTTGCGTCTGTAACTAGAAGTCAGTAAGCAACGAAGTTCTTCCCTAGAAACCATTACGTCAGTAATGATTTGCAACATCTAGACCTGAACCTTCGTTAAGAGAAGACTTTTCGTAGTTGTTTTACGAAGCTGTATTTAATTTATAACTAACGAATTTTGCCAGTGATTCAGCAGGTTTTGCAAAACCTAATGTATTTTCTTTGGCAATTCCCAAGCCTATCCTCGGTAACTGCAGCTTCCTTTTTGGTAAAGTGAAGTGGGTACAAAAAAGTTAGGATAAGAACTTTGCCATTAAATCTCATGTTAGTAAGCAATAACATTTTCATTAACGGAACGTTTTGGGAAGTAATTCTGCTAAAGGGGTTTGTGCAATGATATGTTGAAGACGTGGTTCTATCCTACTTTTATCACCCTTTCCAACAAGACGACGTCTTAATCTGAACACGATACCGTCCTATCTTTCCAAATCGCTTGTCTGCAAAAACTGATAAAAGCTTGCGTTAGGGACCTATGAAAATGCATGTCTGATTTGAAATACCTTAAAATATGCTAAGTCATACCATATTCTCACTCCCTCTGTACGTGTTTTTCTCACCACTGGAGGACTGCATCTGAAATGAAGTAACTGCGTGTTCCACTGTCACTTGTCACTAAAATACAGTCACTACCTGATTTCATTTTGTGTTCATTGCTTTCGTACCTTTATAAAGTATACGCACAATGCGGCCTGCTAACCAACAAAAGGCTCCCATTGACGCTCCCAGTGCTGTGACTATTTGTACTTTTACCTGACAAAGAAAAGTGACGTTATTCGGAACCGGTAGCATTTCAATACAGAGCCATAGTTGTCGAAATCACAAGCTCTTTTGCAATAAAGCCTGACTCGGTGCAAGTAACAGCAGCTGTTTTCCAGTGCTGAACAGTGCCATGCGTAACGGTTCACAGACGATTCAACAACGATACTTGCCGCAGCAAGGTGATTCATTGATTGGGCGATTGTCCTTTCATGCTGATCCGATATTGCCCTATTGTTAAACTCAATTGTCTCCAACTTGTCCTAACAAGGTTTCGGATCTGGTTGAGAAAGCCATTTTTTGCTGAAGGTCAATTAGCCCTGTTGGATATCAGTGAATGTCCCTAAACAGCATTACAATGGCAACAATTTGACATGCTTTGTCTTGAAGTAAAAACCGTGATTTATATGTTTTTCATTTTTACAAAATTTTTTACTTTTTTCTAATTTCAAATTGCTGTTGAATTGTGCTGTCGGCTGGGAATAAACCCAGCCTATTGACGCTCGTTAAACCCACTCAGCCACTTAGCTGATAAAACCTTACGACGTGTTTTACAAAAATTCTCAACAAAAAGCCACATGCCATCATGTCCTGCAACATCTTGCAAAGCTGATAGAAACTACAGACATCGCCGTCCTTTCACAGTTTTGATCGCGCAGGGCCGTTACATTACATGCATCTTGACCATGAGCGTTGAGGCGAGCGATTACCCATTTATCCAGAAACAAGTTGCCAGCCTTGAGGCGTGCGACGGAGAATAGCTGTCGCACATTCACCAGCAACAATTGGCCTCACTTGACGTCCGTTAGTGCTTGCAGTTGGCAGCGTTTGCTTGTGTACAGCAAATGCAAAGTTTTCGACGTAGAAAATTCGATAACCTTTTGAGTGGAAAAACGTGCCAGGTTGTAAAACCAGCAGTTCGCACCTTATCATAACTATCCGTTTCTCGGTGAAAAATTCTTTTCAGTGAAATGTTATTTGTGTTATGCGTAGAACTGTTTTGAGCGCATCACAGTGCAGTAAGAAAGTTAAGTGTTTACTTACAGCAGTTAAAACTGATAATCTTCGACATTGATTACTTTTGTCATATATGAATTCGTTTCTAATTCAACATGGTTTGTCACAACGTTCAGCTGCTGAAATATATATGTTAAGCGTGCGACGCAAAAACTCTCAAAATCAATCTTGTTTACTGACATGGCTTTTCAGTCCAGTGATAGGATGACTCGAGTCAATGACTCGACTCATCTTTAATGGTGACTCGACTCGATACGAGTCACGTTGAGGAACGATGCTGTGGAGACTTGAGTCACGTTTTTTCCAAATGACTCGACTCGACTAGAGTCAGAGTCATTTTTACAAAATCTACAAATATCCGATTGACAAGTCCAGTTAGTTTGCATACATAAAATGAGTTTTGTTTGCTTCAGTGGCGCATGATTAATATTAGCGCAAATTTTCTGTTTTGACTGTGTCTCCTAGTGGTGTTATTCCAGATTATGAGGATTAGTTTTTCCACCTAACACGGAGATACATCTGAGTCTTTGCTTTTCACTGAAGGGCCAGCAGCGCACATCACATTGGACACATTATCGTAGTTTAATGTAGAATTTACATATCGTGATCATGGCAATCAGTCTCACTCTTTTACTTTGGGTCTATTCCAGAGATGAACGCGTTAATGTTTTTCATATTCAAATCTGATTCAACAATTTTATTTCAAAATCCAATCCAAATCCGCAAACCAAATCTTGTTTAAATCCAACATCCTGTCATTGGTATTAGCCTGGGCCTATATGTAATCCAACTCAAAGATTCAAAGACAAACAAATAGTTTGGAAACTAATTAAAGTTCACTTAAGCTCTCGCTTTGGCTCACAACATCATAATAATTAACACTGCAAAGACTTCACAATAATTACTATTAGTAGCAATGCAATGAAAAGCTCTGTCAGTAATAGCGTGCAAGATATCAAAACAGAAGATTTACAGGTATGCAACCCAAGCGAATCATTAGCACTAGGCTACACTTATAGTTATAAATAATGATGAACTGCGCTAAATGTTATGCGGTATATAGGTAATAATGCAAGTATAACAATGATGTGTCAAGAAAAGGGACTAGATAATTGAAAAACAAACCAATTCCGTAACTTTGATGACAAGATACACAAGAGAGCAGACTTGCATCAATCATCACAGTCAAGGCTGAACATTGAAAGAAACACAATATGCAATCCCTACGGATTTGAGAAAGTCTACTGAAAGACACGTTTCAATACAGTAATCTGTAGTCCCGAAATTGAACCGAAAGTTGCAAAGAAGTTTAAAACAAAATTATCAAATCTAATACAATTCTGGTTAAGCAGAAACTAAAAATCCAAATATATCAAAATACTAAATTGCCGCAGGATTGCAATCCACATTCTTTATTCTGACGACAAATACCTTGTTAAATTTACCACTGCAACTCGGAGACGACTTTCCAATGAAAACCGACAAGGTCTACATTTACAAGGTATATTTATCGTCAGAATAAAGTATGGCTCTGTATTAGAATGTTAACAGTTTCGAATAACGTCAGTTTTCTTTGGCAGGTAAAAGTACAAATAGTCACAGCACTGGGAGCGTCAATGGGAGCCTTTTGTTGGTTAGCAGGACGCATTGTGCGTATACTTTATGAAGGTACGAAAGCAATGAACACAAGAATCAAATCAGATGGTGACTGTATTTTAGTGACAAATGGCAGTGGAACACGCATTTACTTCGTTTCAGATGCAGTCCTCTAGTGGTGCAAATGGTTAAAATCACGTGGAGAGGGAGTGAGAATATGGTATGACTTCAGCATATTTAAAGCTATCTCAAATCAGACACGCATGTTGATAGGTCCCCAACACAAGTTTTCATCAGTTTTTGCAAACAAGCGATTTCCTAAGATAGGACGGTATCGTGTTCAGATTAAGATGTCGTCTTGTTGGAAAGGGTGATATAAGTAGGATAGAGTGTCATCTCTGGTCCTTTGTTTGGGCATGTGAAGGACAAGGAGGTATAAATGTTGAAGCAGGGTTAGGCTAGACTGGTGGACATTGGCGCCGGAAGGGGGAGCAGAGGGGGCTTGGCCCCCCCTAGATATTGAAATTTTCAGCAAAAAAGGTTGTTTTCTTAGTTTCGAGGGGAAAAATCAAATTTTGCCACTTTTGGCCCCCCACTGAAAAAATTCAGGAAAAATAAAATGCTGAACATTGTGACAGAGTTAAAGACATAGCTGGCTCACTGGGCGGTGAAATAGTGAAAACATGTTGAAGGAACAACGCAAAAGTGTGCAAGAATCATTTCACAAGGGGGAGAGTCATTCTTTGAGGTTGAATATCAAATTTTGCGTCAAATTTGTGATACCATTTAACCTTACTAATGGATTCAAACCCTGAACATGCTCCTCATAACGAACACTTCCAAGCTGCTGTCATACTTTTGCCTTGACGTAGTAGTTCTACCTTGCATATGAGGTTGCGCAGGGTTACTGTTGCGCAGGTTACCACTTTGCCGCCTGCTGCTTGACACCAGCTGTACTTTGCTTTCAAACTTGTTCACTGAACTCATCATGTTGATTACATGCAGGGGCGGATCCAGGCGTGGTGATTGGGGCGAACATCATCCCTCCCTAAAACCTACGAAAGTAATTTTATTCACTATGATTTATAGTGCAATCCGGAAAACAGCATTCACGATAATAAGCTATTTCGCCTTCCATTGTTTTATCACAGCAGTGTTGTGAACATACTTCATTTCTCTTACAGTAGTGAACCCGTAATGAGACTTTGCTACCAAATATTGTTGAAATTGCCCCGCCTGATCTTACTGGCTGGATCCCGCCCCTGTTCAGACACACAGTGACGGGTGCAGGTTTGGGTCGGAAACAGTGCTGGGCGGGTGCGGGATAGAAGTCTGCTGGTCCGGGGCGGGAGCTGGTAAAATTTCCCAAATTCCTGCGGGTGCGGGCGGGTTGAAAATTGGCAGGTGCTGGGCGCAGGAGTGGACAAAAATTTCAACCCGCGCAGGACTCCAGCTGCTACACACCTCTTTGGGCATAGCATCTGTAACTATGTGCGTCAACGTCCTACAAGGCGGTCGTACAGACAAGTATTTTAAACTGATTGTATTGACAACCACCTGACTGAACGTAATAGAAACGCTAACAAAATTACTTTGCGTAATAGAAACGCTAACAAAATTACTATGTAGCTCAGAAGAAGCAACTATTTTTTCAGTGTAGGATACTGCTGCTAGCCCTACACATAGCACTTATCTGCAGTGCAACCTTAAGATTTGATCAGGTGCAGTGTCGTAACTAAAGGTCCGACCCAAGGGGAAACTTAGCTGAAGGGATCACACTAGCCAGCACTCTGAAAAAAGTTGAGAAATAATAGTGAATTTGGATGTGGACGGATATACTAAAACCCTAAATCACCGGAAAACACTCCGAAAAAACGCAAAAAACAACAACCTACTGAAAACTAAAAGAATAGTTAATACCAAAATACAAGCTAGGTGGGGGCCCGGTTTTTACATTTAGCTTGCCGGGGGTACGGGTCGCACCCCTACACCCCCATCAGCTAGGCCACTGATCAGGTAGGTGAATTTCAAACACAAACAGCCACAAGTACTTTCGCATGATTCACACGTAACAATCAGTTCGATTCAGCAAACGCAGGAGGCCAGCGTGAATTCTTCATGGAAGGGTACATATAAATACGATTCAAAGCCATGATGCAAGAATCCGTTCTTAATTATAAAGTGAAGACGTTTGTAGTGAATCGCACAAGGTTTGGTTCAATATTCTGAAAGTACATTCTACGGCCTCCAGAAAAAAACTACTCATTATTGCATTTGAAATGTTTTGGTAGGATTCCATGCAACAAAAGCAACTTTTTTCAGGATCTTAAATTATCTATTTTTTCTTATTCCACTCATACAGGACTGTGCAGCAAATGGGAAAGCTTGTCACCGTTACAGTATAAAAAAAAGTGGATTTTACCGGGATTTTTAGATTTTGCGCGGATTTTTGACAAATCAAAACTTTTGGGGGTGCGCTTGCACCCCCGCCTCCTACACAACTGACTACAAGTCTACAACCAGCACCATGTTCCACGTCAACACCAATAATAAATGTACGAAACGTGTATCAACATCAGAACTGAGCATCAGCCAAATATTTGACATAATATTCTACGTGTTAAAGAGGTATAAAGGGGTGGAAAAATTGTCTACATTAATCTCGGATTGCCGTTCTTGTATTAAAGGCATCTCTTTAATTAATAAGTCACGGTGGTAAAAAGAAGAAGCCAAGATTTTGGGATTTTTAAAGTCCATAAAATGATCAGGATGTGAGTAAAAATGTTTGACTACATCGGTAGTTTGATGATTGGATATCAGAGGGTTGTGGTCTTTCAAGCGAAATTTTAAACTCCTTTGTGTTTGACCAATATACTGTAGGAATCACCTCGCGAATATTCAAGTTTTTGCACCACATTGCATCGTTCCAGATGTGCTTGCTTGTCCTTGTGCGTAAAATGGTCTGCGATCGCGTGTGTTATATGAATGAGAGACAGTTGAGCAAGTTCTTTCAGGTATTTTCGAAAAAAGTTTCGCAATTCTTTTTCTAGTTGTAGTGATGTTTTTCCAAGTTAAGGCACGTAAAGAAGAGATTTTGGAATATCAGTCTTCCTTGTTTGTTTTTAGGAGTGTTTTTATAAATTTTTGAGAAATATTTTAATTTGCTTGTCTATAAACCAGTCCGGGTATCCACTGCTAAGAAAACAGGATTTAATATTTTGAAAATCTTTGTGGATCAGTTGATAAGAGATGCAAATGTGGTAGGAACAAGCTATAGTAATTAACTTTGAATGACACTTTTTATACTGTAACGGTGACAAGCTTTCCCATTTGCTGTACAGTCCTGTATGAGTACTTTTCCTGTAAATAGTTGTTTCAATCCACTCTTGTTTTCTGTTAGTAGGACATCCAAATAGGCCAGCTGTCCGTCTGCTTCTACCTCTTTTGAAAAACGTACGCTTGGATTTACTTTGTTTAAATGATAGAGGAATTGATCTATTTCGTCTTTGGTGTCACACGCACAGAAAATATCATCTACATACCGACAAAGTATGTGAGGGGAGCATCAATTTTATTAACGTTGTAAACTAACCAGTTCATAAACATGTCTGCCGTCAAAGGTGCAATTAGTGATCCCATTGCTGCTCTATCTACCTGTGTGTGATATTTTTCGTTGAATTGCAGAACAGTATTTTGAAAGTCTTGTCAAGGATGTTTCGAAATTCCGTTCGGTTTAATTCATGAAATTTACCCTCCTTATCAGCGAAGATCTTGTCCATTATCACGTTTACAGTGAAATCCACAAGAATGTTTGTGAACGAGTTTGACATCAAATCGGGCGGCAGATTGTTGATTTAAAAATGTTTTTTAAAAGTAATTTCAACTCTTTTCAGTTTTGTGCTTAGAATCCCCAGCCTAAAAACCTGGAAATGCGGTTTTGGAGTGGGCAAATCGATAAAATGATTACTCAAAAACCTGTATCAAATCCAGGATGCTAAAATACCCCTGTCTGTGTCTTGAATTCAGGGATTTTTTTTTAATCAGGGAACTTGTTTGTCACGCAACAATTGAGTGCACAAAGGCGATAGTAGCAGCCGTTGAAGCCCACTCGATTTTGTACCACTGAGCGCGCTTGTAAGATTTCGTTATAGTTCGGAAGAAATTCTGTAACGACAATTGATTGTCCGACGTTGGGCTGTTGCAAAATATTTTGCAATTGTGAAAGCTCTCACTGATCGCAGGCTGTGCAGGCCTATAACATAAATCGTCCGCTATATGAGGTAGACAGCTGCAGTCCCAAGGGGAATGTTTTGCAATCTTCCTGTTTACAAAAGATGTTTTAAACTCTTTTAGAAGGTATACATTTTCAAACATTTTTTGTTGGTGTATTTTTAGTTTTTTGAACTTTCATTGTAAATGAAATCAAATTTGAAAGCAAATTAAGAATACTTTTGGTAGTATGTTTGAAACACTGTCGAAACAAATTTCAAATTTTTTGTTTATGTGAAAACAGCAACAAACGTCTGGTGAAAAATTGAATGGAAAAATCTTTCAAGAAAATCATTAATTTCTAGAAAAGGTGTCCAAATTAAGTAGTTTTTATGAGCGTTACTTACTTAATCTTTAGTTTTTTGAAAAAATGCGTTGAAAGATATTTAAAAAAAGTTGTCCTATGATAACCTCTCGAGTTAGTAATATTCGTGAATGCTTAGTGCAAAAAGTCTTACAGCTATGAGGGTTATGATAATCACGCTTTGCTTGCTTTCAGGAATGGCTTAGAAAGTGCGAAACATATATCGAAAACAAGCGTTGGTTACGTTGAACATTTAGTAACGTTCACGCAGCAACTTTCTATTCCTCAAGTTGGGAACAATTCAACGTGTGGACCATGCCCAAACTTGCAGTGAAAACATTGAGAGGGACGCAATTGCTTGAAAAGGAACCGAACGGAGGTTGGGCCTGGTGGTCACCACCCAGGCCCAACCTCCGTTCGGTTCCTTTTCAAGCAATTGTGTCCCTCTCAATGTTTTCACTGCAAACTTGGGCATGGTCCAATAAAAGTGTAACACGTTGAATTCTTTCCAAGTTGAGGAATAAGAAGTTGCTGATAAAACGATAACCAACGCCTGTTTTCGATATTGCTTTAGAACCTTTTAAGACATTCCTGCAACGCTAACAAAGTGTGAGCATTATATCCATCATAGTCGGAAGCACTTGTGCAGTGAGCATTCAGGAATGGATTAGGTTGAGGAATTTAGATAGGACTAGGTTCACAAACGTATTTCAACGTATTTTTTTACGAAAAACGTAAACGTTTAAGTAATAAAAAAATGAAAACTTTTGCATTGTGAAATGTATTTTTGAAACTGATCAATTTTCCCAAAGAAATACCCATACATTTTTTCACTAAAATTTGCTGAATTTTCAAAACGCTAATTGTTTTGAAAGATTTTTCGAAGGGGTTTCCAAAAGGTTCTCAAAAAATTTTCCTAGTTTGCTTTCAAATTTGATCTTTTTAGAAAAAAGCGTGAGTTTGCAATGAGAATTTAGAAAATGGAAAAACCACAAAGCAAGTTTGAAATTGTGTTCTTTTGAAAGGCTTTAAAACGTTTTGAAAAAAAGAAGTTTAAAAACATTCCCGTTGGGGAGTGCTGCTCTCTGCTTCATATGGCGGACAACGTATATCATAGTAGCTGCATTTGTCAAAGTATTCCGAAAAGGTTCACTTGAATTTTCTCTAATGATTCATTACCCCACTTATTCTTCTCATCCCAAACAAACTGCTCTATAATTCACAGTTTATTTTTTATACAAGAACTTTGCCGCTTTTATACAGCAGACTAGCCTTGCCTTCTTTTTCCCCGATTACCGATTATATCACAGTTGTGTTTCTCAGACGGATACGAAAGGTGTATCTTTTCAACAAACGCGGCAAATAGTGACAGCTACTATACAATAACAACTGGTGCAATGCATGACTTGTGAAATCGAGCTGCTGCGGTAGTAGAACTGCATCCTCATCTATGGTCACAAACTAAAGTGAAATCTTTCATATATTTTGAAAACGCTATAAACGTGAAATACTTTTAAGAAGTTTGTCTCAATAATTTTTACGGTTTTTGATTTTCCTTTTTTACCAAATTTCCAATTTTTATTGGATCTTTTCCCTCCCTAGTCCTTCATAGTAAATCATCTTTACATCTCCCAATCCTAGCTGGCCTCAGTATGATCTCCGGAATCAGTTGGTAAGGGTTCCTTCCAATTCAAGGGTCGGCAACTACTTACATGTATCCTCGATCCAGTGGCATATAGCAAAGGGGGCAATGGGCAGCACCTTCTAGGAGGCGACAAATCTTTGATTAAAAATTAATTTTCAAAAGTGATTTCAACTCTTTTCAATTTTTGTGTTTAGGATCACTTGCCTAAAAAACTTGCAACTGTGGTTGTTGGATGAGCAAAATTGATAAAATGATTACTAAAAAAACTGTATCAAATCCAGAATGCTAAACTACCCTGTGTTTGTCTTGAAATCATCAGGGCTTTAGCATTAGCCTCGCTGCGCCACTTCTTCGATTTCTTCTCAAAAAGAAACGTGGCTTTGTGACACTATCAAAGTAAGTTTATTATGAATCTGCTAAAAGCTCTTTTCATTTTTAAGCCTTTTTTCTCACTGTAGGCAAAGCAACAACATAGTAGGTATATTCCAGACATGTGTAACCTGCGGCCCGCCGCGTGTTTGGTGGGGCCCGCGTGGTATTGTTCATAATCTTGAAATGGTATTTCAAAATGAATTATATTCTTCACTTTTTCGTGCCACTCATTTCACAATCATTTACCACAAGCTTTCGCAGTTGATCAGAGGTTCACAGCCTTGACGTCCACGAACAAAGACCTGTAACATTTTTTAATTACCTGAGAACCAGACCACGAAGCGAATGCAGTTTTCAACGTCATTTGTAATTGCTACGCTACAGCACAGATTAAGCTCTTTGTGATGTAAAGATTTACCTTTGTGATTAAGAGCCTTGCAGAGGCTTTTCTATGTAAAATTGTTCGAACAATTTGTCAGGACTGGCAGGCAGTTCGCAGTTGTTTTTCTGAACTTAGTGCTATTGGGTTTGATTTTAACTTCACTAGTGTTTTTAGAAAGGATTTCAGCTTGATTCCTCTGACATCAATAGCTGGATTTTGACGCTGTCGTTATTTGTGGCTTTGCAAGTGTTGGGACTGGGAATGTAGGGAGAATGATAAAAATTTGCAGCAGGAAAAGGAAAAGAGAATGTCAAAAAGGTTGCCAATCAATGATGACAGTAGTGTTTATTGTGCAGTTCATAAAAGTGGCAATTTTAACGGTACTTTAATCTCAAAAATTGGCAATTTTATGCGAAGCGTGTCGTGTTCGAAAAAAACGAAAGTTCTTGATGGAGGTCGCCATTTCACTTTTTGAAGCACCAATTGTTGCGGACAACTTTTTTCAGAGATGAAACAGCAAAGGAAAGCACAAAGGTCAAATGTCAGACCAACATTTGTTTGGTCAACTTCGAGTTGCTTGCGGTTCTATGAAAGCAAATGTTCCGAAACTCTGTAACGACCTTCAACATCAAGCATCGCATCAGTAGACTCAACTTTAAAAGAGACGGAGTATCGATATACAGGAGTTTATGTTTGACTGAATTGGGAGACATCATAATGCAATATGTCTCATCTACTGTACTTCACGGTTAGCTTGTCGTCATATTTATGCGAGGTGTCTAGCTTAGTTTTTTCCAAATAAGCCTGTCGCCAAAATATGGTTGATACTTTTAAACAGAGGAAATTACACCATACACTCCATATCTGTTGAGTGACCACTTAACCAACACTTTGAGAGCCGGGGTACGACATATCCGCAGTTTAACAGCAGTTGTCACTTGCCTTACCAACGTCCTAGCGTTAGAGAGTTGTTCAAGGGCTCAAAGGAATTGGCCAGTCTCCTAGTCTGCACTCGAAAAAAAAATTTTGGTTGGGGGTTGCGATTTTTTGTGAGTCACGTCATAAGTGAAGTAGTTTTTGGGCCATTTTGGCTCATGTTGCCTGGCGTAGGGCCCAACCGCTAGGCCAAAGTATTTCGCTGAAGTTTTCATTGGAAACTAGGCTCGAGTCCGAGACTTTTGAGCCTTTGATCGACTTTCTAGCGTTTCTGGTTCAAAAGTTATGATCTCAAATAAGCAAATTAATTAATTATCTAATTAACTAATTAGCCAAAAATTTTTATTAACTTAGATCATACCTTTTGAACCCGAAACCCCAGCAGGTCATCCAAAGTATCAAAAGACTCGGATTGTAGCCTAGTTTCCAATAAAAACTTCAGCGAAATACTACCTTCTAACGGTTGGCGCCCAGGGCCAGGTGAAGTTGGCCAAGGTGGCCAAAAAGTCCTCCACTTATGACGTCACTCACAAAAAAACCTGCACCCCC
>JGI24021J15306_10003234_pt1 | contig 18270 bp, 11 predicted proteins | sample Ectturendosymbi1_FD_15306 | JGI IMG/M metagenome (IMG submission 15306)
CCGAACCTTAACTGCAAGTAACATACAACCATGCCCTTAGTAACGTGACCATAAATCACTAGTGTCAAAACTGCTCCACTCGGCTTGTGTAGTCATAGTCAGAGGTTTGTTTCACTTTGTGCATAATTTTGTTTGCGTGTTCACCACTGGTGGGGGTGGGTTATATATCTCTACTTACGCACTATGCTAGGGGTGTGGTTTAGTAGTGTATATATGTATCAATGAATTATATTGCATTCAGTTACAATTTTAGAAGCACGGTACTGTAGTGGATTTGACATCTGTTAGCAGAACTTTGTATATATCATTTTCTTGATCCATGAATTTCTCATGTGGGCTAGCCATGATCAGGGCAATGAAAACTCAATTGATGCAAGGTTTTGCGTAAACATTGTGCTGTAAACAATATGCTGGTACATGAGGTATTCCTGGGATAGATGCATCATAATTGTGACTGAATTTAAGCCAGTTAAGAGCATTCTAGCAATGTGTTGGTGTGTGGTCATCTTGTTGAAAGTTGCTGTTCATCTCGGTCAGTTACTGCACTGGTTCAATTACTGTTTGTACTTTTTGTGAGATAGTGATATATGTTTGGTAATATAAAATTGTTTGAAATCATTGCAGAAAAGTGTTATATTCAAAATGCATTCTGTTGTCCTCAATTACAAAATCTTACATAGTTCTTAGTTATGCATGTTTTGTCACCATGGCAGAATTGTTTGGTTTGGGTGTGACTTGTGTTTGTCAATGTCATTAAAACAAAGCAAGTTACTTTCTTTCTTGTTCCTATTGGCATATGTGTATTGATTGATTATATATCTATTTAAATGTATATTCATAGTTTTAAGCAATTGTGTATGTAACATTGTGCAAGGTATTTTCTATATTTAAGCAATTGCTTGTTTTTTTCATACATACATGCAGAAGTTACTCATTTTTTCATTACTAATACTTTTAATTTTTGTGATTGTTTTCTGTTTGCAACTTATAACTGGTATAAATGCAGGTGGTGCTGAGAGTTTACCACAGCAGACACAACAAGGAAGTAGACCTTTCAGGGTGTGACGTCAATGGCTGTCAGCATTGCTAATACAGTGTGTAGCCTGTTGCTAAGCAAATTATAAATAGGTACATTATAATTTGCATAAATTTATCAAATGATTGGTTTTGATGTTTAATTTGAGGAATATCACATTGCTGTGTGTCTAGGAAATGTTGCACTATTCAGGTTAAAAGTTGTGATCAACAAGTTGCAAATATTTTCAAGAAATGATGTTGAGGAAAGCTGTTTGACATGTAGTTTGTAACTTTAGGCAACACCAGGGAAGATCATCTGACATCTTTACGTCAGCTGGTTGCAATGCTGCATCTTTATGTCAGCTGGTTGCAGTGTTTTGCAATGAAAGGTTTCCAAACTAGCGGTGTTTTAAATGTAGATTAACATTTTACCAGTTAATATATATACCACATAAGGCAACAAGAAATTGATTGTGGTGGCCAAATATAATAGGCATGAACTACTTTCACATTCGCCACAAGTTTAAGTGAATGATGTGTACTCACATCAAGAATGGGTTCTGTGATAAGCAAACATTCTTTCTCACTACTTTCATTTTGTTTGTGTGGCAGACTAGCAAGCAGCTGAGCTGACTACATTTTGCTGACTTGCACACATCCAGTATAGTATACTCTGTCATGCCCAGTGTTACTGATTTATTTGTGCAATTTTGTGAAGAAATTTAATAGCATTTTGGAATGATTTTTTTATTGAGAAAGGGAATCATATATTTTATACGTAATAGGTCAGGTCAGAATGAGTGTCAACATACACATACTCAAGGCGGATATAATTTTACCCAACCCAAAAAAACATTTTTTCACAATGTTTTCATAATGATACTGCTTGTAAAACATTTTGTTGGCTGTTTCATAGTTGCAAAGTATCACAGACAGTCTCAGCAGCTACTTGGAAGTGCAAAAGTACTTACTATATAGTAATTTCAAGGAACAAGACATTGCATTAATTTTTAAATAAGATTACAGGACTGAAGATGCATAGTCTTGCATGAAATCAATTTCCTATTTAATTTTCTAATAGATTCAACATCGCCTTTCTGGTGACTAGATACAGTCCATTGAGTTGGTCATCTTAACATTGAATGTATATCAAAAATTTACTTCTTAATGTGATGAAAGTCAGTATAGCAAGTAAAGTCTTGTCAATCTAATATAAGGGGCTTATAATCATACGCACCCATTTTCAATAGTTTGTTTGCTCTGCTTTGCTGAAGCTCAATCAATGTTGGTTTGCTGGTGTGTATGGGAACAGCATTTATATTTCAAGCAGGGGAAGTACGTACTGGTTTTGCGGCTCATTAGGGTTTGCAGTTAAAGTTTGCATTTGTTTGTGAAAAAAGGTTTGTTGCCGCAGAATCTATACTTTGGGAAGATGAGTGCAAGTTACACATTTGGCTATGATGCTGCAGATTTTTGCTGAATGTGCTTAAAAAGTTGTCAAGAGTGATACAAGACAGATCGTGTAGCTATGTAGGTTGCAGCTTAGCTGGGAATTATCGTCAAATTCAGTGAATAAAACTTCCTCTGTTAACACCTTCACAGCCGGTAAAATTTCAGCTTAACCAGCAGTTTGCATGTGTCTTTGCGCAGGCATAACTCTGCTGCCGATTGCGCTAGAAAGCTGTTCAAACCCTCAAAAACTTGGCAAGTCTTCGAGTCTGCAATGAAAAAAAATGTTTGGTTTTGGGTTTTAGTTTTTTTGTGAACAACGTCATAAGTGAGGTAGGTTTTTGGCCATTTTGGCTCATGTTACGTGGCCTAGGGCCCAACTGCTAGATGGAAGTATTTCACTACTAGAATCTAAGTCTTTTGAGCCCTTGATTGACTTTCTAGTGTTTCTAGTTCAAAAGTTATGATCTAAAATAAACTTATTAATTATCTAATTATGGGATTAATTAATTATTTTGTTGTTTTTAGGTTACAACTTATGAACCCAAAACCCTAGCAAGTCATCCAAAGTATCAAAAAACTCGCATTTTTAGTCTAGTTTCCAATAAAAACTTGAGTGAAATATTACCGGTTTAGGCCCAAGGCCAGATGAAGTGGGCCAAAAAGACTTAAAACTACTCCACTTATGACGTTACAAAAAATCCAAAACCGAAAAAAACGTTTTTTTCACTGCAGACTCGAAGACTTGCCGAGTCTTTTGAGGGCTTTAACAGCTCTCTAGCACAAACCGCTCAGGAGTTATGCCGTTTCAAAGACACAAGTCTTATGCTTGATTTCAGTTGAAATCGCCTGGAAGACAAGGTGTTAACAGAACAATGCAAAAACCTGTTTGTTGGTCATTTGTCCCATAGTAGTATTGAAACTCGCTAAAATAATATTCATTAGCCTACCTTTTCAAACATGACTGAAATGATTTAATTGCTTTGGTCATTTCAAAATACATTTGGTCTATGACTGAAAACAAAACCAAGCAAAAACTAAGTGCAGAACTCTCAAAGGGTGCCCACTGCAATTCTCAAAAGAGGGGGCCAGAGGTGATGTCTCTCATTTGCCTCCCCTAATATCCACCCCTGCTCACAAGTAAGTGGAAACAAATGGAAGCAGACAACAAAAAGGGAGCATAGGTAGGTTTGGGTATGATTGCTGCATAGCACACCAGAACTGCGTTAGGGAGTTCTAATTACACTATGTATGTTACAAAGTTACTTTGAACGTTTCTGCACGTCACTCACTATCACTTGCCAGGCCTGCTGGTAAGATACTGCCATTTGTCAACTCTATGCTACTCTGTGCTGGAATGAGACGATTGAACCATAACAGAATACAAAATAATAAATGTTATACGGAACTATAATTTTTGAACCTTGCAACCTCTATTTCTCCCATTTTTGGCTGATTGTGCTTATGTCATACTTAAACAGCTATTCCATCCATGAGATTTGCACTCTCTATTTTTTGCTGAATTTCCTTCTCGTGTCATGCTTAGGATTCGGAGATTTTCAGAAAAAAAAACGCCTAAACACACGTGGCTTTGCGTGGGAATTTCTCCGGTCCGGTATGCTCTACATACCTGATAAAAGTCTCAAAAGACGCGGCAAGTCTTCTAGTCTGCACTTGAAAAAAAATTTTTTGCTTGAGGATGCAGGTTTTTTTGTGAGTGACGTCGCAAGTGGAGGACTTTTAGGCCACCTTGGCCCACTTTGCGTGGCCCTGGACGCCAACCATTAGGTGGTAGTATTTTGCTTAAGTTTTTACTGGAAACTAGACTACAATCCGAGTCTTTTGATACTTTGGATGACCTGCTGGGGTTTTGGGTTCAAAAGTTGTGTTGTAAGTTAGTAAAAAATTTGACTAATTAGATAATTAATTAATTTGTTTATTTTAGACCATAACTTTTGAACCAGAAATGCTAGAAAGTCGATCAAAGGCTCAAAAGACTCAGACTCGAGCCTAGTTTGCAATGAAAACTTTGGCGAAACACTTTGGCCTAGCGGTTGGCCCCTAGGCCAGGCAACATAAGCCAAAATGACCCCAAAACTACTTCACTGATGACGTCACTCACAAAAAATCCCCTCCCCCCAACCAAAAAAATGTTTTTTCGAGTGCAATCTACTAGACTGGATGATCCGTTTGAGCCCTTGAACAGCTCTCTAGTGCAATCGACGGAGGAGCTATAGCGTTGATAAGGCAACCAAAAACTGCTGTTTTTTAGGCCGAAATCGAAGTACGAATATGTCGTACGTTGGCTCTCAAAGTGTTAAAAACTTAGTAGGACAGGATTTTGTGCATTTATAAATAATAAAAAATGTTTAAAAATGGAAATAGCATTGAAGTATTGAAACTATATTTGTTGCAGTGGTCATGTAGTTAGTTTTGGGCTAACATGACTTAAGTAACTACATGGATGAACAATAAATATTTAAATTTTGTGATAATTATAATGTGAGTGCTTAGTTGCATGCCACCATCTTCACATTTTGACCATTTGACAAACATGTTTGATCTTGCAAGCTCATAGCGCAATGTTGTACAAGGTTCTCTACAAACTTTAAAGTCAGGATATATTGCAGTTTCATGGGAATGCACTAAACACTTGTTGTGTCTGCATTGCCTACAGCAGATTGTTTTAAGTTTTTTTTCATTGATTTAATCTACTTTCTTTCACTGACTTCCACAATTGCATTTTCCTAACTGGTAATGCTACTTCGATAAGGGACCATCTCCTGTAAGCTTTTTTTGCATTATGGTCATTACAAAAGCATGTTTGTTTATAACATATTTCTGGTAGAGTGCTTTTTTCACATGATGAGGTGCCATTAACATAAATTCTGATTTGACAATGGATTTGTTGTGTATACATACAGCTTTTAAATTATATATGTAAGTCTTTTTTATTTAAATCAAGCAACATATGCTTGTTTTCATGAAAAGTGGTTCAAGGTGATTCTAGTGATATTTCCAATACAAAATGTATAGTTAAACTTGTACAAGTTTGTATAACGGGAAACATTATGCTTATTGCAGGATGATTTTAGAAATTTACTTATTTTATTTTGGTTGGTTATAACGACGTTGGTATTGTCTTGAGAAAGCTGTTTAGGATGTTTCGACGATGCTTCAGATGCTTGTCTTGCAAAGGGCAGGATGAATCAACATCTGATGGAAATCACCCAACAATAACAAATAATGTGCAAACACCTTCCATTATACAAAATCCAAATGCCGCGTATCCTGCACCTTTCAGTGCACCTGTTGCATACAAACCTGAACCACCTGCACCATGTGAGAACAAATGCTTAAATATTTGTTTTTGGTAGTTTGCACTGATTGAAAACCTAGGTCTTGAGTGTCTTCTAAATAGCTTTAGATTTATAATAAGGCTTACGATTTTATGGAAGTAACCATTGCCTGTTGAACTTTCTCAGATGGTAAGATTTGTAACCTGTGTAAATAAGCCTTCTGGTTCATTTTCCCCACAGGCTGCAACGTGCAGTTAAGCAGTTACAAAAGTCCTTTGTCTTTTGGGTTATCTTGTTTAATGAAGGACTTATGTCAAACGCTATTTTGTACTACTATTTGGTGTTTTGATGTGAGAAGTTAATCAAAAAGAATGCCCAGGACTCTGCATTTTTTGCAAACGACCTGGTGTGGAATGTGTTAAGGTGTTCAACATGTTGTATGAAGAAAAACAAAATTTTTAATCTCTAGGGCAGGAATGGGCAAACTACGAGGGCTTTTTGTGCATTGCGCAGGGCAGCCACATGTATGTAGATAGTGCATATTTTGAGTCTGATGAAGTAATTTTGTCAATAAGATTAGAATTCTCGAAGTTTTATTCCACATGTTTCATTTGAAACCGCATTTTTACTCAACCAGAAGTGCCTGTTGTGTAATATGTGGGCTCCCGGTAGCAGTGTGTAATATTTGCACCCCCCTTGTTAAAATAATATGTCTCCTGATAGCAACAAAGTTCTCAATGTGGCCCTCCGGATTTTCCCACCCCTGCTTTAGGGGACGCCATCATCATTTTTCACTTCTACTGAAATTGGTCAACTTCCGATAGATTCCATAGATGCAGTGTGTTGTGGCATCTAGTGTGCATAAAACTTGTTCCTAACTTGTATTTTATACCCTAACACAGCAGGATTATTGCTTCATTAAGATTGTTGCAGCTTTCTCAGAGATGTAAAATGCGTAATGTAATGATAGTGTTTATTCAATGGTATTGGCTAGATTGAGACTTTAAAACTATGCTACCTTATCCAGTTCACATAGCATGGTATAATTTTTGCTTTAATCCAATGACTTCACATTGTCTTTGAACAACCTTGTATGGCAGTTAGTTGATGAGTGACAGGTCACAATGTGCCACTGCATTGCAAGTTATCAAGGTAGCTTATAGGATACACAAAAATTTTGCCATCAACACTAATTGCTTGCTTTATGTCATAATTTTCAGAAACCAACCCCTTGCTAAGCTTCAAAAGATGCTAATGTCAAATTATGTCACAAGACACTAAAGCTTATGACATGCAGCATTTCTAGTTGAAATCCTTCCCAACCTTAGTTGTAGATTGTTTTTCACTTTGTTTGTGTTGTTCATGAGTTATGCTAAAAGTTTGAAAAAAATATGTTTTGCACTGCAGCATTTTCCTTGTCATGATACTTGTTTGCCATCACTGAAATTGGTGCTTAGGAATACAAAGCATTCTTTTTGTAATTAGGTGACTATATAAGACAGAATGACTCAATGGACAAAATGTATTTTAACTTTTAAGTTAGGGTGTTGCCATCCCAAGGATATTTCAACTAGGTTTTAAGCAAGTTTTTATTTAAAACACTGTAAACTGCCTCCTTTGCTTGCTTGCAAAGCGTTTTTGTTTGTTTTAATCGTTTTTCTAACATTTACATCTACTTGCTATTTATGCATAACTTTTAAGCAAATATGTTGAAACAACTGAACATGTTGTGTTTTTACAAGTTTTTAATGCAATTAGATGATCCTTTATTTTGTTATCTTGACATAAAAAAAATATTTTACTGAAAAATTCTTGGCTTACGTAAGAATTATTGTAGGAGTTTGAAGTTCAAAAAACAGTCACGCTTTTCCGGTGTTAGTACTGCATGGTTGTCACTTTTTGAAAAAAAATATATAAAAATTGCCAGTTCTGCAATAATAGCCCTGGCTTTTACTACAAGTGCTTTTCAGTCAGTTCAGCTTGGAATCTGATGTCCAAGCAAGTTTCATCTTTGAAGTTTTGCTGCCCACTGGATAAAAACACCAATAAAATATCACTTGAAATAAATCAAGGTAGATCAAATCACAATTTTTTGCAGCTGGAGCCCTGAAGTACGTTGCCTTGTATGATTATGATGCCAGAACCAATGAAGACCTGACATTTAAGAAGGGAGATCAACTTTTTATCCTAAACACGTATGTTATGACTTCCCGATAAATTCTTGCTTTGTTGGTACCAAGTCAACTCACGTTTGTTGAACTATACCCTATATATTTCGCCAGGGAAGGAGACTGGTGGCTGGCTAGATCTGCATTTTCTTCGCAGGAAGGTTATGTGCCGAGTAATTACGTGGCCCCTATGGGTGGTTTGGAAAGTGAAGAGTAAGTGAATTTTATTTCAATGTTTTGTATCAACTGTATGCATTTGCTGCTATTTTTCTTCCTAATAGTTGGATAACAGCGTTATTGCAACAACCACCTCGCCTCAACTTGCGAAAATAAAGATTGTGCAACTTTGTACAAGAGAAGGAAAGACAAAAACGCTGTCGAGGTATTGGTTCCGAAATAACGGTGGTGAATTTAATATTTGTTTTGCAGTTGGTTCTTTGGAAAAATCAGTCGCAAAGAATGTGAAAGATCTTTGATACAAAATCACACACCACGAGGGACGTTTATGATACGAGAGAGCGAAACTTCACCCGGTAATATTGAGTCGGTTCAATTAAGTTTAACCTTTAAGGTTTAGGTGTTGCTTTTCCGTGGAGCAGTTCACTGCACTTAAAGAGATGATCTTCTAGAATTTTCTTTTCATATATATTTTTGCCCAACTGTCAGTTATATGTTGGTAAGGTAAAGGAAACCATGGAAGCATGTTTTCTACCATAAATTTTCCCGTTCACACTTTGCTGTTGTTGTGTACATCACAGCAGCATTTCTCTCCAGTTCTCTAACACACCCTTGTTTGTTTATTTGGACTTTTAGTTTAAGATGTATTTTTATGAATGCTAAGTTTCAAATCCCGTTGTGATTACAGGCTTACAGCTAGACCTTTATTGTGTAAAAGTATAATTCGTACTGCCAGTAAGAATTACAAATTTGAAAAATCTTATTACCATAACTTCTCACTGACTTAAATCTAAATTAAAACTAAATCAAAATACTCTGACCTCGTTTCGCTTCTTTTTACCTGAGAGTGGTGTGACCAAAAAATGACAAATGGTGGGCGGTTGATAACTGCACTTTTACATTTTTCTATCTGACTAATTTGCTTGTACGCCTAGGCAGAATTGGTGTCCATTCAGTAACTATCAGTGCACCGTCTTTGGCCCCGGTTTTCTTGTGTGATAGCATTCATAAGATTCCATGCAGGCTGCAGTGGTTTGATAGAGGTTTTGGGTAAAGAACTTTCATGACCCCTCAAACTACTAACCTTGTCTTCTACCGTCAAATTGATTCGTGATCGTGACATATGTGAAAAAGAAGTTTCACTGTTTTCAGTAGGTTCAATGACTTATTGCGACCACAGACGTTGTAACCATGCCGTACTTTCCGCATATTGCAGGACATTGTCCCACCATTGAACAGATCGACTTGTTTCTGTTAAAAAAAGCACTTTTGTTCCACTGTCCTGAATTTAATGCCATCGCCCTGCTTAGGTGTATTCTACAGCAAACCTTCCAATCGGGTTGGGACTGTCAGGAACTTGCCTCCTATCTCAGTTTGATTTATAAAGGTGATTCACTCGTGACGATGTTGTATTGATTGCAGTGCAAACGCTCGTCTCGCGACGCAGTGTTTATTTGTCATTGGTAGACTTCCCCGTGCTATTTTCGATGCTGCAGTTGCGCGTTCGGTTGCTGGCATGTCCTGCAGTAGGAATTTTCGCGTGTGATGAGACCGTTGTCTTTGAAACGTATCCTGTGCAGCGTTGCTTGGTTCACATCCACTACACCTGCAAGTTTCATGTCGGTTTCTTTCGCGTGAACAGGAGCTTACTCTCTGTCCATCACCGACGAGGATCCTGGAAAAGGCGTAACAGTGAAACATTACAGAATCCGACAGCTCGACAACGGAGGCTACTACATCACGACACGTGCGCAGTTTGCTGACCTGACTGAGCTCGTTGAGCATTACAGACGTAAGTGCTGCCAATGCTTTCGCGCGTATCATGTCACTGTTGACTTCTACCGCGATTGACGGATCTGAACAAATCACAGAGGCGGTGTATTCACTGAGATTGCAGCAAAAACGATGTTTGTTCTTTCTTCGCTGCCTGTACAACCCCCTAATGAGTAGAAGTGTGTAACGAGTCAAAGTGCAGAAGGTTGTGATTTTCCAACTTCTCAACGTCTACCGTCTTCAACAATCCTTGAAAAGTTGTATTTAAATGGTGTTTAGTGCTGGTATACAACTTTGTTTTCCGAATCGTGGTAAAATTAGTTTGTGATGTCTTTTGGTATAAACTACTGTTACTGGGATACTAAGATCGATTGGTTTGAAATCTTGTCGCTGTGTGAACGAGGCTCTGTAAAGCTCGAAAATTTGATGTTTCGAATTGTGAAATGTCATCTCGCAGCGCGGTTTTTCAGGCTTTTGCATTGCGCCACTTTTCAGTGTCAGCCGCTGTGTTGTTCGAAATACGTCCGCGTACTCTGCCGAGACAAATGTTCACCATTTTTCTGGTCTAAACGATTTGAAATTTATTTTTTGTTCAAAATACTCGTGGTTCATATTTATCTGAACCGATTCTTTTTTGAACCACGTACCTTTTATCTTGGAAACAGAGCGGGCTTGCAGTCTCTCATCACTGGCGTGGAGCTAGTTTTCAAGTTTAGCTGCTTGCACGCTGCCCATTCAATTTTAAAGCGCAGGAAACGCCTTAACGCTTTGTTGTATGCGCGACATCATGGAAAACTACACACGGCTGACGCATGTGTGATGTACTAGTAAGCGGGATAGAAGCATACACACCTCGCTGTTCCTACGCCTCCGGTCTCATGCTGTTCAGCATTGTGTGCATTTTTAGAAAAAGCCGATGGCCTCTGCTGCCGCTTGACTCAGGCATGCCCAATAGAAGACTCGCCAGCTCCGCTGTCCATTGCCAAGGACGTGTGGGAGATCGATCGTTCGCAGCTGTCACTGCAGAAAAGGCTGGGTGCAGGAATGTTTGGTGAAGTATGGAAAGGTACGTCGACACTTCATCAATATGAGCGCATTCGAAGGTCACAGGTTTTAACGAGAAAAGCTAAATCCAATATCGAACTGGTGCGTTTGCACTGACTTGTCGATTGCTCTGCATTTCAACGAATTTCACAACACTTGACTTCGTGTGATGTCGCTAATGCTCTTTTAGCCTTTTCAGTATCATTTAAAAAGCAATTGTCGCATTGTACTGTAAAAGCATATAGATTATGTTCTCCAACTGGCTTCTCCCAGCTTTTTTGCAATCACGTCGTTTATGCGCAACGATGTCGTGACCAAAATCATAGAAATTTTCTTTTAATGTCAGATTTTCCCGACAACGTGATATTCTGTGTTACGGGTGCCAACATTTTCGGAAGTTGTGCGAGGCTAGCACGCACAAGGCTTCAAACGCCCACCAGTCAACCTTTTGTCTATTGTGCACCTTACCAGCTCTGCAACACTGCGTTTCCGCAGCTTCTTTAAATCCTTACAGAAATTTCTTTGCGGACACAAGAAGGAAAGCAGCGCACAGTACATGTTCACAGAATCAGCTAACTTCACTCAACTGCCGATCAATCGTAAAGCACGGTTTCTGAAACGCAACAAAAACGAAACTAAATAACTACTATGAGTCCATTTAGTCGTTAAACCAAAACGCGCAACTATAAATCGCTGCTGCAAGGTCAAGTTAATTACCAAATTGCAACTGTGCACTTAATCACTTTCCCTTTCATTGCAAACATTTCTGATGAAGGGTAATGAATTACGTGCCGAAACAATGTGAACTCTACAGCTCTTGTTTTACAGATTTGCGTTTTCTGTTAGAAGTACGGTCTGTCCCAACGGACAGAGCTTTGCCGTTTCATGTTTAAACCGAAAACGTTAGCTAATGAGTCTGGCCGGAACGGCAATTTATAGTAAAGTCGTGCAAAATCAATTTCACACAGCACTGCGTCAGAAGAAATTAGGCTTAGTTTGGTGTTCGCTTTTTTACCGTTCCGGACGAGCATTTGAACACAAACCCATGGCAAGTGACTCCGAGTCACGACAACTGCGAGAATTTACGTGGCCGAAGTAACGCGAGTTCGCGCGTGACGACGCTTTTGAGAAAAGACCATTTTGTGGCTATTAGGTCACTGTTACCGGTCCCGTTGCTTTCTGTGCTTCAATAGCGGTTTTGGTAGTACATGAACATGCAAAGTACGATCGCGTTTTGTCTGCAATAGGTTGCTGTATTGGAAAGATTGCTTAACGTGACGTAAAATATTGTAGAGCAAATGGGTCTTCCGAGGATTTTCGCAGATTTTTCTCATCTACTTTGTCCACCTTGATACAGTTGCAGTTTGCCACAGTTATTTCGTGTTTTCGGAATCTTCACCATCGGCATTTGTTGTAGTGCCAGAATGCTTCGCAGTGCTCTCACGCTTAAGCTGTCTCATTCAACTTCAAAAATTAAGAGGATGTTTTTGCACGGATTTCGCTTGATATGATTTTCACAGACTATCAACAAAATCCTAAACTGAAGTCAGAGTAGGGCGTCGAACACTGCACTTCTTTTTCGAAACAATGGAATATACTACATTTCGATTATTCGACTACATTTTAATGAAGTTTTGACCGTGGTGATTTTTCATCATTGCTATCACACGTGATGCACTCACGCATCAGAAAATACATTTAAAGCGTTTTTCGCCATAACAGAATTGCTTTGACAGGTTGCTCAATACGAGAAAGAATTATTTTCTGTGTAAGTGTCTTGCAGCGCAGTGCTACTTGGTCAGCGCTCGCGATCACGTCATTCATCGCTTTTCAGGATTGTGGAACGGGACAACCGAAGTTGCTATAAAGACTTTAAAGCCGGGAACCATGTCTCCCGAAGCTTTCTTGGAAGAAGCTAAAATAATGAAGACATTGAGACACGAGAAGCTTGTGAACCTCTACGCTGTGGTACGTGAAAAGTCTCATCACTCCAAGCCACGCATTCCGTGGTAACCTTTTTTGCGCACTTCTCAAAGAGCTTTTTCTTGCTCCCGCGATTAGTGTTTGTGAGCAAGGGTGCAGAATAAACGACTTGGATGTTTTGCAGCTGGTATTTGCCGTGTCGTATATGAAACGAATATTTCCGCGTAAGTAACTTGTAGCCAGCAGCGCTTTTTCATCATGCAACCTGCACGATATGCTTTGCCTTGCGCGCAGGTATCGAGCGAACCGATCTACATCGTCACCGAATTCATGTGTCACGGAAGCTTGCTGGACTACCTCAAGGACGGGCCTGGTCGCCAGTCCTCTCTTGTCGACCAAATTGACATGGCTGCTCAGGTGCCACTTATCTGCGTGTTGTCTCGGGTCTGTGCTGATGACTATCGGCTACGATGAGGCAGATGCGTACAAAACAAAAACGAAAAAAAGCTTTCTGCGCTCTTTTTGGACGCGTAAACGACCGGTATTTTCGTAGGACCTTTGCATCGATAAATTGTGTCCGCGCATGCGCAAAGACGTTTACCCGCTTGACGTGGCAACTCTTGTGTTTTGGTCGTTCGCAGATCGCCGCCGGCATGGCCTTCATCGAACGCAACAACTACATTCATCGTGACGTCCGAGCGGCAAACATCTTGGTGGGCAAAAACCAGATATGTAAAGTGGCCGACTTTGGCCTTGCTCGTTTGATCGAGGACGACGAATACAACGCCCACCAAGGTCAGGCCAAAGACTTTAAATTCACGCCCTGGCCCGGGTGTGGTTGTTTTACGTAGAAACGTTTGTGTTTTTATATCAAACGTCTGTATATAGCGGTAATGACAGCGACCACGCAGCCTGCCAGGCCCAGCCGTGTACTCACGTGATTCCGAAACACTCATTCCATTACGCGTGTCCTGAGTCACAGGTCCTTGCTGTCTCACTGAGGTCGACACGTATTAGTTTCACTGCTAGTTGTTGGCGTGCGGCGGTTAAGTTTTATGTCGTCTTCGTGGGAAAGTGGGTTCGAGCCTGTACTGGCGCTCATTCCAGCACTTGTTTCAAAATGTACGCCGAAAGAACAGCGTCTGGCCTGTGTCTTCCATCTGCTGGAGGAGTTGACCGCTTTAAAAGGCAAATTTAATCGTTGTACGGAAGGTCAGAAACTTCTCGCTGTTGAGTGTTAGCATGTGCCTGCAGTCGGTGCGAGTGGCCCTTGCTTGCGAAACCGTAAAAATACGTTTTGCATTAACAATGGAGAAAGAATCACATTAAAAAAAAAACAAAAAACGAAGACAGTTTGTTTTAACCCTAATGCCGTTTAGATGAGAGGTGTGCTGAAGTTAACAGCTCACCGTATTTGTTTAGAGCGTGGCTCATATTTTTTGTGTGTAGCGAAATATCGAGCGCATCTAATGAAATCATCACATGTAGGTGCGAAGTTTCCGATCAAGTGGACAGCGCCCGAGGCTGCGACACACGGCCGTTTCACGATAAAGTCCGACATTTGGAGCTTTGGCGTTCTGCTCACGGAGATCGTCACGAAAGGGAGGATTCCGTATCCAGGTCAGTGCTGGAAATGCTTTTTTTGAGGCTCTGCGTGATTTTAGGCTTGGCGGAAGGGTTTTGCAAATTGGTGGCTAAAATCAGGAAACTGTTTTTGGCGATTGCGCTACTTTACTGATGCGCGCAAAATTACTGCCCTGTTTTCTTTTCTCCAAGTCAAGAAGGTCAGTCGTGTCTGAAAGATCTCAACCAGATCGATAGAATTCGATGTATTATTATCAATTGCGTATCGCGAGCCATTAGCTTGTGGATTTTATCAGACCATCAGAGCTCTTTTCCCAGCGTTATTCCACAGCGAAGATATGCAGTTGCGAAGAAAATTGCTCTATTTATCGATTCAGCATCCTGCGCTATCAGATATCATATGCGCCACTGCTCATGTTTCTCTGTCTTTTTAAACCGTTGCCCCGAGAGCTTTTGCGCAGAACCACGTCCGCAATGGCTCTAAAGCGTAGCGTTGCGACGCAACTACTAATCACGCGACATTGTCTATTGATAACCGCCTTGCAGCAACGAATGGGACAGGTGTCGGGTGGCTCTTGCCGTGCACTTGCCTGTTGGCGCTCGAAATTCTTCAATGTGAACGGACACAACCCGGTGCCTCATTACCTCGCCTGGAAGCAAACCAGTTGGCCGAGAACCTCTTGGTTTGATTCAGTGGGAAGAAGGATCGACTCTGCTTTGCAGCAGAATGTGTTGATGGTTTATTACCTAAATTATGAAAAAGCAAAAAATTGTAGGGCATTTTCGCTCACTGGCCATGGTCTGGTGGAAAAGGTATGTTTTCCATTTACGTAGCCGACCCTTCATTATTTTTGTACTCCCCTGGCATTTGTTAACCTGCTCCTGAAGGTGGTATAGACTACAGAGAACTTACCGCTCGATACGCGATTTCCATATCGATCTGAATGAAGTGCAGCATTTTCTCTTTATTTACATGATGTCACCGCTAAATGCGTTAAAATGCATATTCCTCAGCTGTTTTATCGAACTTCGCGATGAAATAGTGATATTCAAGAAAAGAAGCGTGGTCACTGTTATCCATGCTGGCGTTTTAAATATAGTTAGTATTCAGTGTTAGAAACATAGAGGTGTTCTGAGCAGGGTTTCCATAAAGCTGACTTGTACGCAAAAAAGAACAATTTTACTAAAAATTGCAATACTCATTCTGGGCTGATGATCTAAAAGCATTTCGCCATTTATCCTAGAACAGAATGCCCTGTCTACTGTAAACAATTGCCGTAAAATTATACTAAAAGCTTTTTCATCACAAACGATTTTCGTCTGTTTTTCGGCAGGGGTTTAACGAATTGACCTCACAGACTAGTTACCTTGCTGCTCAAGCGTCGTCATCCTAATCGAAACATAAGCCGCCCATTCCCGCAGCTGCGCTGTGCATAACCAATTCAAATTACGAAACGAGCAGCATGTGTCTAAAAGTGTCGTTACGCCTCGACTTCTTGTGGTTTGCAGTGTGGAGCAGTCGCTGCTTTCATCGCGACACCGTTTGTTTGAAAATAGTTGTACGCAAATTTTTATGTAAATTCCTCAAGTTTTTATACTCTCTTGATAAGGTCGTATGCGGTGCTAGAGCTTGATTTTTTAGGAAATGCGTCGTTAACTTACAAACAGTAAGTGTTTCGTGCAACATGTTTGTAGCAGGTATATGATCGGACCAAAAATAGTTTTAGCCACCTTATCAGCACCCTTACCCTGATTGTAATCAAGGCCCTGCACTATTCGTTCGTTGACTTCCTTTTTATTATGGTCCAAACAAGCGCAATGAGTTCCTGCGCCGCCTTCAAGAGGAAACCCATGTGCATCGAATTTTCTTGCCTACTAAATTGCCCGAGCTCACGCGCTTCCAGCCCCTGTCAAACTTTTTTAGTTTCTTCTCGTTGTGCTTGAATTTCGATGAAGATATTTTGCTCTTGTTTAGCCTTGCCGATATGTTTTAGCTGCCGCTTCTGCAGATGACGTGTGCACGTTAGCTTAAGAAATCACTCCGGTCTCTCGGGTTCGTCATCCTAGCAATTCGATTTTGGGTTGAATGACTTATACTAGTTTCGATTACATGCAAACTTGAATTGTCAGTTCGTTTCTGTTCTGGAGGAATTAGAATGGGAAAACGTGACTTCACTGATAGCAAAGAGTTTAAGTGGGTGTGATGTAAGCGGTCGTTCAGTCCTGCTCAAGAACCGAGGCTAATGTGTTGCTGCTTGTTGTGCAGCGTGCATTGGAAAATCAAACTGGTGCTATTAAAAGGGCTTGCTTAATCCTTGACATTTCGTGATTGTTTGTGTAAATGTCAAGCAAGTTTTAAGCATTCCCGCTGATCAAAGAAAGTTTCATCGGCACTCTAACGCATTTGACTTCAAGGCGTAAACGATTTTTTACAGGAATGCCGAACCGCGAAGTACTGGAACGTGTTGAAGCCGGCTACAGGATGCCAAAGCCTCCCATACCCCCACCGAACCCGCCTTGCCCAGACTCCTTATACGAGCTGATGCTGCAGTGCTGGCACAGAGATGAGTATCAGAGGCCTACCTTTGAATACATACAGGTTAGTTCCTTGTATTTCACGGGGTCACGGCAGAAACATAGCATCGGTATAAGCTCTTTGCAGAAGCGCAGTTACGTTACGCAGAAAGAAGTTTGCCAAGCAACCGACTGAATGTGATTGTGCAGAGTGCGCTTATTAACAGCGCGTCCGTCTGTTTATTTGCTCGTTTTTTTCTCTCACTGAAAAGCTTCGACATGGTCATAAAAGCAGAAACCAACATACCGTTTGTTCGTTGTTATTGTAAACTTGCTTTTCCTGCTGTTCTATCGATGCAGTGCTACGTGAACAAAGCCAGTTTTTTAGATTTTACCCTGAGCAAGCTCAACTGTTGAACTAGTTGCACAGCTGGTCGCGTACTTCACATGCTTTCTGCTTCTGTTGCCTCACCACATCCAGTTCTTTTGTCATGGGCCGTTCGATGCCTTTGCGTGTGTGTTGTCAACTTCGTACTTCGTTTATGCTGCCATTCTTAAAACTTATGAAACTTGATTCGTGGAAGTGCAAATAGAAACGCTAACTTACATTTCCGGGCAAATCAGAGATGGTCAGAAGATTGAAAAGAGCCGAATTTTTAACTTTTCTTAATAGCCAATATTCTGATGGTAAAGCTTCTGATTTGTGCTGGAAAGTTTAAAAGTCTTCTCACTAAGTTATTCAGTCTCACATAACACTTACGAAGCTTGCCCTAAGACAGTGTATTTGAACAACTCACGTTTTTTGGCGTAATTCCGGGAAGAAAGCAGCGCGGGGCTGTGCTGTCAAATATGACGAACAACGTGGATTGGCTCAAAGCAATGCTCACTATTTGTTGCTCATGCAAAACCAAATTTTTTTCACTCCTAAATGTGCGCACGGCATGTATCATTGCTCATCCTTTTTCTAGAGTTATTATAAGTCCCAATGCATTTATTTCCAGGCTTGTCCATGGGAATGTCATTCCTATGGGAATCCCATGGGAAACGTCCCATGGGATGGGTTGGGACAGCACACATTTCTATTTCCCATGAGACTCAGAAATAGAATGAAGAGTGTCAGAATGTTACTGAATTGTCATCGACTATACTTCTGAATTTAAAGTCAATAAATTTTGTCGTTTTGCATGTCTCTTTGTACATGTAGTCCTATTTAGTAGATACTAAACCTTAACTTTCATAAATTTAATAATTTTAATTGAATTGTATTCCATATTAATATTATAATAATGTTATGGGAATCCCATGGGATGGGACAGGCATAA
>JGI24021J15306_10003235_pt1 | contig 18266 bp, 12 predicted proteins | sample Ectturendosymbi1_FD_15306 | JGI IMG/M metagenome (IMG submission 15306)
CAAAGCAAATTGCTATGGGTGCCGTAAATTATTATTCTTTTCTGTAGGGTGCCGCAAGCCTAACAAGGTTGGGAAACACTGGTCTATGGAAAGAAATCGTTTCTCAGCAAACAATCAGACACTTGAAGATCTTACAGAGTATATATTTCGCCTACGAAGTAGGCATCACCAGCTCTTATTCAAATAGAATCAATCTGATATGAGTTATCTTTTGAAAATACGTGATTGCAGACGGCAGCTCGGTCTTTAAACGGATGAGCCCGAGTCAAGCGTGAGCGAACGAAGTCGAGAAAACGCCTACTACGAGCGATATTTCTGGATTCAGGTCACGCGCAATGAACGTGAAAGGCCAGACATGGAACGTAAATATGTATATGAACAGTGACAAGGCCCAGTGAAAAGAGCCCTTGTTTACAACCTTAAACAGTGAAGTGGGTGGTGGCAAAAATACACGAAGTATGCAAGCTCACGTTCTGCAATATAAATCGTAATCGAAGACTGGGGCTAAGCCCGAGGATCCCGAGTGCCGGGATCGCCACTGCTGAAAAGGTCAACTGCACTAACAACAACAAATCACACTTTCCCGCGCTGCCGACAACAAGATAGACACTTTACAGCAGCAGCAGAGCCGAAAGCGCGTCACAAGACACTCACAACAAACCTGTAGTAGCCCATTGGTTGAGGATAAGCGGTCCGGACGAGCCATTCCGAGCACCGGATATCGGTTATGGAGAAGCGATCAGCCGGAACGGACTTGAGAATGCTGCGAATGAGAGATTTGCACTCGGACGACACATGGTGCGGGATAGCAAACTGCCCGGCCAAGATGCGCTTCTTCAGCTTGCCAACGGTCTCGGCTCGAAAAGGCATCGTGCCTGGTTTAATTGAACAACACACGTCACGACAGCGTGCACAGGTCATTGGCCGTGATGTGAGTCGTGAGCGACGCTTGGCACGGAGGGAGAGTTAGAGGGAGCAACTGCCGAAGGCGTTGCCAAACACTGCCGCCAACTGATTACGTTCGAGCGATAAAAACTGCTTTAATACGAAAAATGACAAAACTTCACGCGCAATCGCCAGGTGCCTTTAATTTTGTGCTGCTTTTGATAAACGAAGTGCGTTTCGAAGTAAAAAATCCGAAAATTCTAAACAGGAGATATATGTATTTGTATATGAAACTCTGGGCCTAAGCAGCGCGATAAGCTTCAGCTCGCATCTAACAGCATGCTCTCAGCAGCTTCACAGAACAACTGTTGTCCATGAGATCAGCAAACATCTGCTGATTCACGCGAAACACGCATCCGCTTTTCATGCGCATGTCGTCAGCTCGAAGAATGTAACCCAATCGTGTTCGGAAATAAGCCTGATATGTTCCCGGCCTGGGACAAGTGCAGTTATTATAAATCTGCAACTTGTCGGAAAAATAGAAACGATTTTGGCTCGGGTTGACTATCTTTTCACAAAATTTCCTTCACCATATGCGCACGCAATCCGACATGGCTTTGAGTGGACTTACGCTCTGGACTGAAGCATGCAGGTGGATCAGGAGGTACAAATGACTTCAAAATAATACTGCGCGACTTTGGGCCGAAAGATTCTTCCACCGAAACCCGGCGAAACAATTTCGTTTCGAGTTACCAGCGAGAGCGAACGCAGAAGAGAACATGACGCGCATACTGCGTGTTGCAGAAAATAGGAAAATCCTTCAAAAGCTGCTCCAGATGCGTACGGAAAAGTTGCACGGTCTCGACTCAAAGGACACACTGCTATACATGAAATTAATTATTTGGCAAAGACAGCCTTACGGGCCGGTACCTGGTTTATGAGCACGTTATCAGGGCGCACACAGCAAAAAGCCGTTTTAAAATATGCAAGATCCAAGACAGAAACACGGTTACAGCATCGAAATCGTTCGACTGCCGAAATAGCCCCAGATCAAATGAAACCTTTGCACTTCAATCAAACCCAGCAAATTATACGGGCTGCATTCTGTCGCAGAAATGTAAAACGCAGGTTAATCAAACGTTCATATTTGCTTGGCCTGAAGAAAGTCAATGCACACTTCAATCAAGTTCACTTGCCCTCTGTTACAGAAAACAGGGCTCGTCTTCACCAACTCAGACCGAACCAACTAACCTCCCACAACGAATTTTACAGACAGATATTATCCACGGCGTGCATTATTCTTACACGCAGAGTGGAACGATCGAAACAACATGCCGTTGGCTTACCGGTCACGGCGAAGTAGAGGAGTATGCCAAGCGCCCAAATGTCCACACTCTCGCCGTAGTAGAAAGCGTCGCGGAAAAGCTCGGGCGCAGCGTACGGCGGGGAGCCGCAAAAAGTGGTCAGCGCGTCTTCCGCGCTGTGCGCGTCGGTACTGAAGCCGAAGTCGCCGACCTTGAAATTAAGTCATTGCCAAAGAAACTGAAGCAAAGAAACGGGTGATCACACACGCACACACACACACAGGACGACGCAAATTTGCAAGTTTTTGTTTTGCAGCAGTGATCAGCGAAACGCACTGTAGACGGACAGGACTCAGCAAATGGAAAGACACCCGCCAGAAGAAGTTTTAATCGTGCGAATTGTTCAGTGTATGGGAAGCACCATCTGTTTTTCAATTTCCCGCGTGACAAGTTCCCTGATGGAAGAACTACGCAGTTTAAAAGCGACTTTCGAGTTTGAAACCACTTCCTCTTTACGCGGATGTTCACGGAAACGGTCGCAAGGCGGACGTGCGAAAAGGCGACATGACTTTATTAGGAACGGCGAAAGGTCAAATTTCATTACATCTTCAAGACACAAAAGTTTCTTTCGGCGAGAGCACACCCTATGACAACAACAAAAGCGCTTAAGCTCCTTAACGAGCCAGCGAAGAAAGCTGACCGGCAGCGGAGAGAAAGCCACTCGCACGCCACTCAGTCTAATGACGCGCCATTGCCGCGTCTTCGCGACGCGATACACACTTTCAACAATGAGGCTGGCCTGTGCGATGAAGCTCACGATGTTTGCGTACGTTTATGTTATTTCGCCCGGAGCGAACGCCTGTACGTGCTGTAGAGCGCGACAATCAAAGTTTGTGACGGTTGTCACGAAGAAGAAAACACAATTGTAGGCACCAGCAACAAGCGTCTGTGCAAACGCTCCACCCTAAGGCAATTAAGGACTTGGCACAGGTTATAAACTTACATTTTACGAATTATTGTTAGCGCGGGGTCGATCTATTTAGTGTGACAATGGAAGAAACAATTCCTCGTGCTAAAACCAAGTAAGTTTCTCACACTTTTTAAAAGCTTAGCTGCACCGGAGGTGGTTGTCATGCCGACAGTTAAATCTGACACTTAAAAGACACGCATTAAACCATGAAACAAGATCGAGAGCCTTCAAACCTTCACGAATCGCTTCTCAGAATAGAAGACATTCTCCGCTTTTAAATCCCGGTGAATGACGTTGTGCCGATGCTGGAAAACAATACGTAGCTTATGAAAAGTCAGCGCCCTCGTCAGAGGTGGCAAGACAAAGTTTTTGCACAGAAGGGTTGGCCAAGCCCACAAAACGTGGTTCGACCAACCGTCGAGGAAAGAAAGAAAATGAAGCGAATAACAAAAACGTACCATGTGCTGGACCGCGGAAACAATCTGCGCAAAAACGATCTTCGCTTCCGATTCGGGCATCTTTCCGTGCGTGGACAACTTCGTGAAGAGTTCGCCACCGCTGGCGTACTCCATGACGAGATTGAGTTTGGCTTCTGTGTGTATCACCTGCGGCGCAGCTCATCATTCACGTTCACGTATACTTTTCAAATACTTTTTACACGTTCACACGTACGTTTTTCCTCGCGCATACTTCAAAAGGCTTTTTTGTTTCCACACACATTCAAATACTCTTTCGCACGTTCTGATATGATTTCAAAGATTTGTTTACACGTTTGCAGGTACTTCTTACTGTTTTCTAATACTTTTACTTCGACGACAATGTGTAGTTGCAGCCAAGAACGGATGCCTCCCCAATGAAGCGTAAAAAAGGAATTCGCGACAGCAATGTGAGGTTAGATTGGTAAGTTCACGGTATGACCAGGACTTACTTCGTAAAGGTGAATAATGTGCGGATGGTGCAATTTCTCCATGCTGGATATTTCGCGAGACAGAAGGTGTTTTGTTTTCTTGTCCATTTTGCCCTTGTCCAATATTTTAATAGCCACACGTTCTGCGCAGTAAAAACACAAATTTCCAATTATCAGTCTACATCGAAGCAGTGCGAAGTAATCGTGGCTCTGCCTCAACACAGAATTCAGTTTACGACACAACAAAATCACCAAGACACCATACAGAAATCAATCAACCACTGACGCATTTCAATGTGTGTGGAAAGCAGCTTAAAATTTTCACCTTTCGTGAGCGTGTGTATTCCAGCCCGCACTCTGGAAAAATTACCGCTGCCTAGCTCTCCACGCAAACTGTAAAACCCAATGCGCTTTCCAAGGGCCAGTTCCCACTGGATCCGATGATCGCACTGCAGCGAGTGCAGCAACTTTTCGTACGTTGACTTTGACTTGAAGCCATTGGGCCCATCTTCGCCGAGACTGCGCGCCATAACTCCTTGACACAAAAGAATCAACCGACATTCAATAAACTACTGTGGGTTTGTTACAGACGGACAGGAGCACACCCGCTGCAGTATAACCCAAGGGATGGACAAATATGTTGACTCATACACTCACAGTAAATGCAGTAGTGTTTAAGAATAACGTGAAAATCGAATAAACCAAAAATAATTAACAGACGACCAGCACAAGTTTCTTGCTTTCGTGAGAATCCCATGTTGCATTGTTCATTTATCTTGAACAGCACTTATAACCTTAGACTACAAGAAGCAAGCTTATACACATTGTGTATAATTTTATGCCAATACAGTACCACGAGGGCAAACTTATCAAAAAGTGCAGCAAATGCTCCAAACTGGAGCAACTGGCCATTTAGTAACACAAATATTTCACATAAAGCAGTTGAGAAATAGTCTTAAGAATACACACCACCAACTGCTTCCTAAGATTCCAAAAGACTGAAGTGATTTCGTCAAGACTGTTATCTGCAATTTCTTATTCAATTGTTCAAAATGCAGTTACTTCTAGGGTATTTTTCTAGTTTTCCTTGTACCATTAAATAGATTTCTAGTTTGTCTTCACTGTTCTAATTTAGCTAGCCGAATCTTTACCAACTCAAACCTCTTTATAAAAAGTGACTATCCTATAATGTGTTTATATATTTCATGACAATCAAATAGAAACTACATGCAAAACATGTTTATTATGCCATGCTTAACATCACACACAATTTATTCCTCTGGCTCTATCAGTAGGAGCTATCACCCTGTAATTTGTTCCAACCTCATCTACTTTTTTCATTTCTCTTATACTTCTTTTGCCTTCAAAATGATAAAAACCGCACCAACACTTAGCAAAAGTTGCCAATCCTAAAGAATAGCATAAATGACCAAGTTTGTTCTTAGTACACAATGCACCTTTTACCTATTTACTGTGCTGAGTCTAATGAACCCATGTTTTGGCAATTTTGTTCACATATATCTCACTTGCCATTTTATCTGGGTGTGTGCACCAGAAATGTACTCTGTATTAGTTCCACCTGATAAGATATGTGGTGCTATTGTTGGCTTGTTTTTACTCAATAAAATGGGCTACACAGCAGCCGTGCATACTGCAGATTATGGACATAACTATCTCACCTATGATTTTTAATTGCGACAGTTTTTCAATAAAAACAGTACACTTTGGGTGCAAGTATGGCCTAAAATTAAGAATACTTTGAAAAGTTACCATTCATATTATTTTCGAGGTGCTGTTTTATGTCATGGTTACCATCGAGCTTCTCCGACATGACATCAGATGACTGACTGCAAGACTGCACCTCCCCAGCTTTCATAGCAAAATCTACGACTCACTTCATAACTGCAGCTGATTTTAAAAACCTATGCAGTAAAATTAGGTCAATACGCTGCAAGAAAGATAGCATAGTTATAGCACACGCAGTGAAGTCACGTAGTACCAACAACAACCCTGTATCTAGTGTGAGTCATGAACAATCAGCAACATAAAGTCAAACTCCACATTAGTTAAACAGGAAGTCATAGCATGCTCGGTTTTCATAACAACTAATGCAGGAAGGAAAGCATCGAAAACTCACAGGTGCATACAAAATGCACAAGGCAGAGAGGTATAATAATTCAAAACTATTTATCCTGCTGCATTGTAAAGATTAAAATGCATGAAATATTGTGTTGAATGCAATTGCCACACTGGGGTTGAAAAAATTACATTTTGGTCAATAACATTGAAGAGAAGCTTACTATTAATTTTTGCTTATACTGTATTTGTCATTTGCACTTGGCTATAGTAAACAATGGTTTGATAGATTGACTAACCTACCACAGCAGGAGCCTTGGATGGGGGAAGAGTTATCTGTATTAAAACACATCAAATTAAACCAAGCTTGCTTCTGAAAATGTACTGGTACCAAACAGACCTCAGACCTTGTTTTTTTGTTTGAAGGAAGTGTTCACCTTTCAGTCAGTACAGTACTTTGATTTTAAGAAATGTTCCATGAGACTAAAAACATCATAACCCAGTTTTGTTGAAAAATATTTAACTGCAATGTGATCAACTAAAATTGGATGAAGTTTCACAGTAGTAAACAACGTGTACAAAAGAATTCTCCATAGTGATTATTCTTGCGTCCAACGAACACTTGCACACTGAGTTTAGTTACACCTCACCTTTTGTAATTGGTCTATGCCAGCCATGTCCAACCCAATTGGCTTACTGAGCCAAAAATTATGTCACTGTCTTAACCAGGGCCACACATTGAATGACATATTAATGAGAGCCGCATATTCAATGGCTTAATTTGATCTTAGCAAACTAAATTTAGCTTATACTAATGTAATGAAAGCCTTCGAATCCTAAATACAATGGTGCAGACGTCATGAAGTGGCACTAAGGACCACCTGCATCAAAAATGTCAAATTTAAGATCATCAAAAAGGACAGGTTGTCAGTATTTGGATACTTTCACTGCAGCGAAAACCTTAACTGGGCCACACGAACCTTTGACTAGGCCACATGCGGCCCGAAGGCTGCGGTTTGGACATAGCTGGTCTATGCTCATATTAAACTTCACGGCTTTGGTCAAATATGCAATACAAAGAATCTGAAAACTTTCACAGCAAACCAGGAGTGATAAAAAGATGACCAGACCATGATGAAATATTAAAATTTTTTGCAAAGATCAGCCCCAAAACACTGAAGTGACAATAGCTTCTGTAGAGTTGCACAAAATTAAGCAGGGCCTCATCAGATGGAAAACCACATTGTAGCATAGGCAGCAAGAACATTGCGAGATAAAGTCATAGAATGAAATGTTTGTATAACATCTGCAGCAGCTGCACTAGTAGAATAATGTAAACCTCCATATGGCAGAATTTTGCACAAAATAATTTTCATAGACGACATACAGTCCACCGAAAAATGAAAATTTTCTGAGACGAACAGCTGGTTTAGCTATCTGTGAATATGACAGTAAGAAAAATGCTCATAGAATATTGCATTAGTGTGCATGTTTGTGGGCTCCTTCGCAAGAAATTGGGAGTTTTGAGGTTGGTTAGTTGTAGCATGCTGTAATCAATAACAGCACATTAAAACACAAATAAGATTTTCCGAAAACATATAAGGACTTTCAGATATCACCACAATTTAATGTTGCATTAATTAAATTATTCAATTCCTTTGAGATGCAGCAAATCGAGTGATTGTCAACCTATTGTTAAGAAAATAAAAATTAAAATCATTAAGCTGATAATCCACAAACAAAGTGGAGCAACAAGTCTGATACAAAAAAACATGTTTAAGTTCAGCACCATGAACAATGTATCTGTCTGGGAAATAAGGTAAAAACACAATAGGAAAACTGATGTCAACACATTAAACCCTTAAATAGACATAATGTTCTCATGAAAACCAAGCCATGTTGACGTAGTTAAGTAGTGTTATGTGATATCTGACACTTCCCACACAAATCTTGTCTGATTGTTCCTAACAAGAATATCATGTAAAAGCTGTTCACAATGGAAACATCATTACAACTCCAAAACTCACATGGCTTTGCCAACAACATAATAGCCTGATCAATATCCACATGACAAGAAGCATGGAGGATACACATCTGCAACTTTGTGACTGCAAATCTGGTTTCAAACTTAATTTGACCAACACAGTTGTTTTGTGAACTGATATACCTTGCTTGATCCCCATACTTGGTACATGTTTCAACACATTTGTGTAAACTTTTCAGAATCAGCTGTTTTTTATCACTGCTTTTTATTTGCTACAAACTTTACTGTAGAAAAACTTCCTAAAATCAACTAAACTTTAGCCTTGGAAATGACCAAACCTTTTTCATTGAACTTTATGCCTTCATTTGCTTTTAATTTTACTACTACAGCAATATAGAACTAAGCATAACATATTCACTAAGTCAACACCTGGGTTTATTTTTTCAGTCATTTTTCAGTCATAGACCAATTTTTATTAATGACCAAATAATTTAAGTCAATTCAGTCATAACATCTGAAAGGTTGGCTAATGAATACTGTTATGGTCAGTTTTATTACTATTACAGGACAAACGCCCGAAATGTCTCAATGAAAAAAACAACAAGTCAATACAGTGTGATAGATGACAGAAAAACAAATACAAACTTAACAAAGTACGTTGAAAAACATTTGGAAATAGTGGTAAGTTCCCAGGACATCTTCAAAAATACATTTTACAGTAGAGTGTTGACAAAACATGTTGATTTAGGTTGAGGTAAAATTGATAAAGTAAAACCTTGATGGGTCAACATTATGTCCATAAATCATGATGCAATTCCATCATTTTCATGCATACTGTAAGCACTGAAAGGTGATGACCAGTACAAAGCTTGAACTACCTGAAGCAAAGAAAACACTTGCTAGTCTATAGTGTTTTTTGGTAACATCAACATAAAACGTCTAGAAAGAGCTTCAACTAATATCACATAATTTCACGAAAAGTAGCAAATCTGCAGACCATTCAGAGAAAGATTCAATGTGATAAATGAATGGCAAACTAGTTCAAGCAATGCCAACTTTTATTTTTTGGGTCCATTATGATACTCTAAAAATTGTCAGGAACTTGATTTCAAACTTGAGATCACATGTTCTTGTTGCACTTCATACTACTTGATCCAAGTTTTTATACTACTTGATCCAAGTTGATCACTACCTAGCAAAAAATGAGTCATTTCATATGAAAACATTATTTTTTAATCAGAATGCCCAAATTGTACCAAGCTTTATTTTACCCAACCTTTCCACAAAGACCAACTCAATGAGCTTTTTTGTGACATCAATAAGCTAGGCTATGAATTTACAACTAACAATCTAGAAAAAACTTAAGAATTACTTCTGCTAAATAACAAACTGTCAATTTTGCTGTTGCTCTAATAACATTCATTAAAGGTTCTTTTACACTAAAACAGTTTTTTTTAAGTAAAATGTTAGGTACCTGGTATGGATCTGCAGGGACCCGATTTTTCTGATTCTAAGGACCCGATTTTCTCTGATTTTAGGAACCTGATGATAATTTTCTGACTTTAGGGACCCGAATCGGTCCCTAAAATGCCTTTAAAAAAACCTGCACTAATACAACTGTTATTTAAATAGCTTGGCAACATTTTTATGAAAACCTTTGTCAAAGTAAATTTTTAATCCTGTTACTGAATTAACAGTCATATTTTCTTGACTTGATTTCAAGAAATGCAAAACTGCCACCAAGCTAAGATGAGTACATTGCAACTTTGTGAAAATAACCTTATTATCAATGACCCTTTTCCTACTTACTGAAAAAAGACCATTGCAACAGTGATTCAAAATTTAAGAAAATGTCAGATCTGCAAGCAATGCATTTCAAATTGAACAATTCTTTCTTAGAACCTTGATGTATATTTAATACTTAACATATGTTCCCTTACTCAGTCTTTAATGATACAAAATTGGGTCCACCATAAACTAGAACTTTGGTTTCGAAGTACCCAATTTCTAAATACAGGTTCATCTCAGAGTTAAAGCACTGGTAGAAAGTTGGAGGCAGTTCACAATGACAAGAATGACCAATCAACTAATAAGCCATTATCCTTTGAATTGCAAATGGATATTTAATTGTAATGAATGACTTCTAACTATGTTTAGTACAAAGTCAAGCTACAAGAGTTAAGTTTAGTTGATGCTTTGCAGTTTTCTCAGTCTTTATTCAAGTTACTTGTCAGTTTTGGTACATGAAAAGCAAAAGTGCTAATAGCCTTATAATGAAAATCACGGCCAATGAAAATGATACAAATGACATATGTTTCGATAACTCCTGTTATCATCATCAGTGCATTGCAAATTGAACTGCAGTGATCTTGCTGCAGGTTCTTATTGGTCACTCAGGAGAAAAGCACTGTGAAAAATGAAAACGACTGTTTCTGCAGTGATGTGAAGCATACGTAGTCACGTGACTCAGCTGGATATGCGCCAATGGTGATGGCACGTGACGTCATGAGTGAGGCATAAAGCTCTGTTACAAGTTAAAAATGCATAGAGGCATCGACAGCATGTTTGCATTCAGCTCTGGTTTGTGTTCTTGAATCAACAAAGATTCAAGAATCTGCAGCCGCCACTAATTGTTGTCACTGCCAATGACCTCAGGGTTTTGAAAGCCAACCCGATGATCTGCGTTGGCTTGCAAGTATCTGCATACTGAAGAGCTTAGTGACATTCGATGCTCTTCTGTATGATTTATTAAATTGCGTTGTGTTTGCCCGATGTAGGAGGAACCGCATGAGCATGTAGGCTTGTACACAACGTTAAAACGGTTGAGTAAAGATTGCCAGTCCTTAAGCGAGAACCAACTTTGAAGCTGTCAAGTACTTGGAAAACAACTCGGCTTCACATTCACTAGCCTTATGTCTTATGAAGCTGCTGAGTTCCTGTTATATGTTATTACTTGTCAGTTTGGTATAAAACTGCACTATACATTTGGAAAATGAGTTGAACATAACTTCAAAATCAATGTGGTTGCTAATCAAATCACAGCAATGTAGAAAAATTTTCAATCATGAAAGGTTGCTGATTGATAATCTTTTTTATCATACAATGGTTGCACATGCATTATACAAATGCATGTAGTGCTACACTGAATCAGACGAGACAATAGAAGTCCTTTCATGCTTTGATAAAGTAACAGATAAAACCAAGCTGAGATTGCTTAGAATGTACTATATAACTAGAGAAGAGTTGCTTATCGAATTTACATTAAAAAATCATCAAATCTTATTTAAAGACTGTTTTCAAGTTTAAGACACATAGGATACTTGCACAAAAACTATAATGCAGAATGGCCGATTTTTTGTCAGAATATAATTTTAATCTATAATAACTGAGGTCAGTGCAAAATTGATTAAAATGGATTCAGAACAGTTGACTTTACTAAAGGATTTTGTTTTTTCATAAACTTCTAAATAAAGAAGTTGCTAAAAAAAATTTATTCATGTTAAGCATGTGGTTACATATAGTAAAATAAAAAACATTTATAGTAGCACCTATCAAGTTGCAGTAAGGGTAAAATGTGTATTTAACACAATAGCAGCAAAAAAGTAGATGGTATTAAATGCCCTGGAACCATAATTGCCTTTTTTCTACAGACCCCTTAGCATTTAGGTGACACCTATACACTGGTGCCATGCTACAGAAGCTTTAGTGTTAGTTTCTCATCAGTGCTAATATTATCATTAGTACTAGTGCTTTGTTATCAAGTGATACTAAATTTTTAAAGTTTACTAAAGTTTCAGAACACCATTTAAGAAAGAGAGCATCACGGTACCATTATGCCAATGATGACAGATTTGGCACTGATTGTAGATTGCAAAGCACTGCTAATAGTGAATTTGATACTAAAGGCAAATTAGAACCATTCCATAAACCAAGCAGTTAACCTGGCACCAAGAACAAACTGGCATTACTGTAAATGGAAAATCAGGCACGATTAGAAAGGTGGAAACAAAGTGCCAAGGAAACATTTGTCACAAAGACATCTAGGCATATTAATACCACCCATATTTGATTACTTTTTGCCAGAAAATATTTTTACTCTGCCTCCCAGAGTTGCAGAGTCGGAGGTAAAAATTTTCCATCTTCCACTCCTTGCTTCCAAAATGTTCTGACTCTGACACCAACTCTAACCTTTCCAAAATTCCTAACTCCTTCACATAGCTTGAATGAAGTTTGGCTGTCAACAATTTTGTAGCAACTAGCAATCAATGGAAATTGTGGTACACAGCAAGAGTTCTGTTTCAGTAAAAGTTTCAAAAGAAATTGTATAATTTCAACAGGCATGAATTAGGATTCCTAAATTAGGAGTGCGATGTAAAACATAATTCAGTTGGACTCCAATTAGAAACTTAGCGTGGCTAAGGCTCGGTCATGGAAAAAGTGTACACCTTATATAAGCACTAAATGCAACATGGACTAAAAAACTACCACATTCAATATTACAAATATTGACTTTCTTATATACTGCTTTTAACAATGACCTACTGGCTACATCAAAATAAAAATCTTTAAAGCAAGATTAAAACTTTCAGAATCACAAGCTAAATGAACTTGGAATAATTTGGTCCAACTAGCAAACCTAGTAGGATTAAGCATTTCAGCATCACCCAGTGCATGCATGAAGTTTTCCATACCACTTTCCTGCATAAAGTGATTTTGCATTTTGGTAGTGTCTATACAACCATTTCTGGTTTTCATCTTGAAAAGACTAAAAAACGGTATCTCGCATCCGGTTTTGTGATAGATATAAAATTAAACTGGAGATATTCTCACCACTGTCAACTTGGTCAAGTGGTGACTGACTGGAGCTGCTATGCTAGAGCTAGAGGTTGCCAGTTCGGGTCACACTTTGGTTGTAAGATTATAAGGCTTAGGTTGCAAAAAACTTAATAGCCACTTTAATCCTTTACTTTGCAGAGGTTAGCAATTTGTCTTGATTTGTTTTTTAGTCTTTTCAAGGTGAAAACCAGATACAGTCATTCAGAGACTGCTTTTTGCATTTTGTAGGAAAAATGTTTTGCACATGGCAATTGTTTTACATGTGCTTTATCAGCCAAAACTCTAGAAGTGATGCATGATTGATATAATTTTTGCTGTCATCTGCTAATTTTCATCTGTTATGCATAAATACTTGTTGAGAAAAGCTTTCAATTACAGTTGGGTTACCAAACCATTTTTTCAATAAGGTGCAAATGCATAGTTTATTAGTTAAAGCAAATCCGAATTAATAGCTGAAACCTAAAATCTTACAGATTTACTTGAACATTAAATCTAACCACTATGACTGTCTTACTACAGTATAATAACTATAGTAAAATAAATGTGAAGCACTGCAACACTTAACACAAAGGGTTAGGCTGCAAGAATCAATTTGAGTAAACAAGCTTACATGTTCTTTACCAAGCCACAGACCAAAACCATGGCAAACGCATATAAAAGATTTATTTACTGTTATATAATCCAACAAAACTGTTTCAAGTAATCAAATGCTTGAAAAATCCCAGTGATTGAGTGACGTTGTCAAGAATTTAATCATTAAGCTATGACAAGGATCATATTTCCAGCAAGGATGTTTAGGTATTAAAGTCATACTTTTGTCGCAACCTCTCCGTTGGCATTGCGTTGAATGTGAGATTCACCATGAACAGGATATGCACGAAGAATAACACCCATATATATGTGGCGCAAACAAGCAATAACAGAGTGATCATGGCATGTGATCTCTATTGTTGCTTGATGCCACAGTATGAAGCTTTGCGCACTTGTCGCTCGAGCTTTCCGATTGCAACAAAATGGTGCTGTGGCCAGGATGTGAAGGTCATGCCAAATGCAGCCTTCACAAAAAGAACATGTGATCGGTGCGGTTCGTTGTAAAAAGGGATGTTGTTGCAACCTCTCCGTTAGCGTTGTGTTGAATGTGTGATTCACCATGAACAGGATGTGCATGAAGAACACCCATATATATGTGGCACGAACAAGCAATAATATGAAAGTTGCCAACAGCATCTTTGAGTTATTTGCAGCAATTTCCAATGTTATGACTTATAGCTTTTCTTGGAATTACATTGTAAACATAGACACATGAATGGAGATGAAGAACCAATATGACCCTAGTGAAATTAAGCATTTCTATGTATATGTGTGAGATTTTTAAAATTTTCTTGCAGACAGCAATTTTGCTAAAGCCAATTTTGTTTTTCGCGTAGAACTTTGAAACGTACTTGCAGATATATAAAATTTTTTGATAGAACATGCCAAATTTGTGCTTGTCACACACAAACACTTCGTGTCAAAAAATGTCTTCAATTCTAAGAGGGCCAAATTCCATGCAATGATATAGCAATCATTATTTGTATATGGTGGGTATTGTAATACATTATAAGTTGAATTTGTCATATATCAAGCTAAAAACTCTAGTGCCATAGGCATATCTCACTGTTGCCAATTGTCACAACTTCCAGACTGGACTATTACTGCTGTAAGCATAATTTTTAGCTAAGCTAATACACATAGCCTTATCCAAGCACTGCAGTCACTGGTTACTTATTACGAGCCAAAGAATCATGACTTCGCACATTTAAAGGTGTTGAAAACACAAACGATTGCCAACAAAAAGGTATACACTTCTGATATGCATGCTAGCATAACCACATACTCAACTTATAAGACCTATGCAATTTCACATATTGCACCTGCTTGACTATTTGACCTTTTCTAAGCTACCTGCATGAATTAAAATTTAGTGGTATCGTAAGACATAACTTCGAAATGCCCAAGACGTATTGTAGTTTGGTCAAAAGTACCATTCCTGTTGTCCTGCTGGGAATAGGCCAAGTAAGGTTCTCAGCAATTGAAGTTGAACAGATGAGTATCTGATTTGCAAAGAACTGGGGTTGTAGCTTATAACCAATGCAATCACTCAGAATCAGACAAACAATAAGAAATGCAAAAGGGTGGTTGGCATGGTATTTTTCTTATAATATACCAGATTGTCACAGTGACAATCCTGTCCACACAATCATCTTAGTGCTTGATAGTTGATAAGGGATGGCCAAAGAGTGATGGATGGGATGATGGGGTCATTTCCCTCCTGACCTTTCAAAAGGGGGACAACAGGGTCAAAGGTGCCCTTTCACAAAAAAATCATAAGTAATGGTTTATCAAGTTCAACTTGAAAAAAATTTATCGCAGCTATTCGCGCACCCAGAAAATTCAGAATTGTTTTCTATTATTATTTCTGCTGTTATTTTTGAGGTCAACATTGAATTGTTTCACAGAAACAAGCAGATAATTGGCATTGAATTTTTTATTTTTTTACAAGTTGCCATTGCCCTCAACACTTTCACTACCCGCCCTGCCCTACCGCTGTTCCGGCATCCCTGTGCTTGTCGCTTGATACCCTACCCATATGGAAAATGTCGCGTTGCAAATCTGGCGGCCAGCACGAAATCTCTCAAAGTAAGCACCATGTAATTGTGTATCGGTCTCTTATCACCACCTACCGACTAACGAGGATCTGGACCTGGATGGATCAGTGGTGTACAAGAACCGGATTTTGGAGTCCATCCGGCCGGATATTTGGATTTTTTGGATTTGGATTGGATATCGTTGTCCTTTCATCCGGATTCGGATTATCCAAATGAAAAATTCTGGCCGTGCAAAAATCTTGGTATGGAATAATAGTTGTGTGAGGAAAAATTACGATCTTTCCAAATCATGTACTAATAATCTACTTGTCTGATTTCTTTCGATAGACTGCAATCTTCCCCACCGCTCGGGATCCTAGCTTTCAGACTGAGGACATCACAAGCAAGATGTAGTTAAGAACTGTGTGAAGATGAGCATGATTTATTATATAGTTTTATTATGACGCAGCCCATCATTATTCAGATGAGACAGGTTTGTTTTTGATATATATTTATTAGTAGATCATACTGTAGTAAATTGTTGGTGTTTATCAAGGCATTTGCAAATATTTATTTCCGCACTGAACGAAGTACACCAGTTTCTGTCTCAACGGCGTAGCGCACTTGTCTAACTCAAAGTGGCCTCACCTCACAGCTAAGTAAGAGTAATAAATATGGTGAAAACATATTGACATTTTGACAATGTTGTTGTAGGTTGAAATACACCTGAACTATGAACGAAAACTTGTGAAGTGTTGCATTTAACATAAAATGTCAAGGTTGTTGTTTATTTTCTAAGCCTAGGACTAGGAGTGTTTGAAGTTCAGTTTGGAAAGAGTAAGAGTTTCAAACATAAAAGGAAATGAGGTGAACATTCATTCACATTGCACTGCTATCAGAAATGATAACATTGGACATAAAATTATCGTGATGGTTCTGTCATAGTTAAAATAACGTACAATAACTGTTGGCGTTGCATGGAGTCCAGTAGGTGCACAAATGTAAGCTAGTTGCAGACTATCATTTGGTTTAAATATATCCATTAAAAAAACATAAGAGAATTGTGCACAATTATAACTTGCGCAACCATATAGAAAAATAATTGTGCACTTCTTGTCAAGATCTCGTATAAACTGATTGTGGTAGGCAGTTGTAGCCATGGCATTTAATACAAAGTATGTTGGCAGTGTTTACAATATTTTGCCTCATGAGTAGGGCAAGTTTTTGCAACTTTTTTTACAGCTTCCTAAATACTCAAAATATAAGTAGTTCAATGTTTTGAGCTGTTTCCAGTAATTTTATGTTGCAACTTTTCGATGTTTATGTGCAACTTTTCACTGCAATTTTTATCAAGTATTGCGCAAAATGTAAAAGTGTAATTTGAAAAAATACTACAAAACTATTTCAGTTTAGTTCTATTCTCTTTGATTGCACGAAAAAGAGCTATTAGCTGCGCTATTATATGGCGGATTAGCTGCGCTCAATGTTATCTATGATGAAACAGTTCGTTTACAAGCTAGAAGTTTTACAATCCCAGCCAAGCACGACAGTGCCCGAACTCACTGTCTATTGAAAGAAACCCTTTCTCAGCAAAGAATCAGACACTTTAAGATCTTACAGAGAAGGCCTATATATTTCGCCTACGTTGTAGGCATCATCAGCTCTTATTCAAATAGAATCTTCCCGAACACTATTTTGAATGTCCGAACTCAATTGGAGGTGGAAGTGCAGAAAATCTTGGCTTTTGGCCAAGTCTGCACAAACGAAAATAGGTTGTGTCAAGTCTTTCGCAGTCAAATGTGTGCATAAATGCAACTTTCGTTGAAAATAAATGCAATTTTGCACTTTTTTACTGCAACAAAAACATACCCTACTCATGAGGCAACAGCACTGCTGGAGCTCTTTTACCATTAGACAAACAAAATTGTTTGAAACGGTCCTGGCAAGATCAAAACTCATAACCTTCTCACTTGATAACGACATCTGTAACGGTTTTGTCCATTGGACGAGTGTTGTCATGGTTTCAGTGCTGCTTCTGGCAAGCTATGTTAGTGGCTTCTTGTTTGTTTGGGTGAACTGAAGACTAACCTAAATCTAAATCCTAACTCTATTCCTAAACCCTAACCCATGTCTTCTTGTGCAGATCATGCTTGTCACATGACCACTTCAACTAGTTCTGTCTGACTAAAGGCAAAATAGTCATAACTTTTTCCCCATGTGACAAAATAGACACTACCAAATATTTTGGCTCATGTGCAACTGAGTGGGTGGTTTCGGATTTGGATTGGATATCTGAGCCCACAATTTTAAGCAAGAAATCATGGCTTCCATCTGCAGTGAGAGCAGAAACAGGAAATGAAGCAGTCACTGTCATGTGGAGAAAACACTTTTCAGCATTACTGAACTCATCAAAAAACTGTGTAATTGGCAATTTTGTGCATCAAAATATAAACCCACGTAGTAATTTTGAAGGGATTGATGAGCTGATGCGCAACAGCTTCAAAATTAAATCTCTGCTGCACAAATTACCACTGAATTGCGCAGCTGGCAAAGATGGAATCTTTGCTGAACACATATCCTATGCTGTTTCAAGTGTGTGCAACCACCTGAGTAGTCTATTCAATGTGTGTTTAATGCATGGCAAAATTCCTCAGGAATGCATGCAAACAGTCATTGT
>JGI24021J15306_10003237_pt1 | contig 18264 bp, 14 predicted proteins | sample Ectturendosymbi1_FD_15306 | JGI IMG/M metagenome (IMG submission 15306)
ATGTTTCGACTTTTTACACCAGGGACTTTCATCTGGTGCTGTCCCCTTGGACTTTGTCGATTTTCTATGTAGTGGCACGAATGTGACCACTACAACAGATAGATTCTGACTATAATGTAATAGTCGGCAAACTGTGGGTATCGGCCGAATTGTGTGAGTTTAACGCAACACTTACTGTTGCGGGCCGCGTGCGGTATGTAAGAGCTACCATCCTCTGCCGGCTGCGTGCGCTTCTTCGTTTGAGCGAGTTGTCACAATCCACTGCTTGGCCGCACCAGATCTCGTGGCAGGTGCTGAGCAGCTCAGCATCAAGAACCCTCAAACCGTGCAGCCCATGGGGAGGTCGATGGATTGGACAGTGAAGGACAACATGGTCGACAGTTTGTTCTTCTGCGCCACACTCATAAGCCGCAGATGGGGCCATACCCCCGTTTGTGTAATCAGGAGCGGAAACACCCAACACTGGTGCGGAGGCGGTTAAAACGGACCACGCTGTTCTTGGCAGGGCCATTCCAGCAGGGTGGGTGCCGATGTCGAGGATAAAAGTACGGAGTCTGCGGGATGTACGGAGAGTCTCGGGGATGTAGCGACCTGTCCAACGTTGCTCTGTACTTTCATCCCCGAGACTCTCCGTACTTTCTCCGTACTTTGCGTGAGCTAAAACATAGGCTGCTGTAACAACTATGGAACATTGGTTGTCTGACAATAACTTGTTAAGCATTGTTACGTAATTCTTTCACTATTCATATTTCAAACGGGTGGCAAATACGCAGAGGACAGATGCTTGCCCGGGACAAATGTCCTCCGCGGGCCTACCAACAACGTATCCAGCGGAATGCCACAGCATGACGGCTAGGATGAGAGCAGGCAGCCCCACAGTGGAACACGGGAGTGTACCTGGTGATTTCAACACAGAAGTAGCTGAAATCTGCCACAGCAGACCGGGAGCCAAGGAACAGAATGGAGGGCGCCCTAACTGAGCCTGCCACCACTTGCTGCCCAGCTGACGTAGGAAATTTCGTGGATTTCCCATCTAATAGGCAGGTTACCGAACCTGCCAACCTACGACTACTTCAGTCAGACCTCTTTCCTTTGACCTGTCTGGCATGGGAAGCCCTGGTGGGAGCTTGAGCTTCCGCCAGCATAGCTCTAGGGGTCAGAGAGGTACACAAGCGTCCCCGCCGCAACAAAGTAGTTATGTAACAGATGACTGTATAGCAAAAATTCGAAATTGAGCCTTCATAAATAGGCATGGGTCTTTACATTACGACTGAAAGGGCAGTTTGGGTCACCATTCCGAAAGTTCGCCGTTCACTGCATGCAATCACTGTAACCTGTAACTTCACAGAGATTCTTCACCGTTTATACCTTTCATGGTGCCGTCGGGTCAGGTTCTTCAACATTTGACCAATGAACAATCCACGAAAGGATGCTCGCACAAAAAGTGACCCGTATTTCCAACCTTGCTCTGAAAAATGTGTACGCCATTGTTTTTCGTGGTCGGTTAGTTAGTTGGAGATGATTAAATCATGAAGCGATATTTACTATGTTGTGTTCGCTTTAATAAGTAAATTTAAAAACCTTTGTCTTGCTTTCCAATTGCGGGAATGACTTATGCAAGTGGACGCAGTGTTAAGAATCAGCGGTTTTATGTGCAAACATGAATGTGATCAGCACCGAAGTCTTCGAAGACCAGTTTATATTTGCATAACTTGTTAAATCTGTCTTTAATTCGGTTTGCCGGTAAGAGTAGCCGTTGGTCTCATCTGACTTGCCATTTCAACAATTCAAATGAGCGAATAAAGCCTGCAATTGATGCTAACCGAGGGAATGAAAAAATGCTGTGCCGCGCCTGCGACTCACATTGAGTGAGAGTAAGAGGAGCCTTTTTCTTTAGTGACCTAGAGTTCAGCACAGCATACCAGAAATTTAAAAAAATACCAGAGGAAAAATGGCTGGTTTCTACCACTTGGTATAGAACTCATGATAGGTATTTGCACAATATTAAAAATGGTTACGTTTCAGCAAACTACGTATATGTTGTTTCAGAACAATACTGTTGTTCGTTAGAATGACTTATAGGTTATACAAATAAATTTTAACAAAATTATTTTCTTTCATTATAAAATGCAAATGATGCTTTTTAACTCGTCAGAACCGCGTTAGCTAACCTGTAGGCCCACCTGAGAGAGATTTGACAATATTTGGTTGACAATAATTAATCAACGTATCGCTGGTAATCCGACTTTTAGCAACCTGCCATGAAAGGAAGCACATTCGATTTTAAAATAACACACTTGATTCTTGTTTTTACCTTGTTTAATTAGTTTCCACTTGAATGAATTTTTCTTCGGGCTCAAATACACAAATTAGTAGTAACAGTTTTGCGACTGACACAAAGTTTACGCATGCATTTGTTAAAATATTTTTCTTTCGAAGTTACGATAAAGTTGTTGACTTATTTGGTTTTTCGAATTGTTGCCTTGCTATTGTTAATTGCAAAAACCTGATGATGTCCACTTTTAATCAAAGATTACAGTGGTGAAGAACAAGTAAATACTCAACTTGCTGCAGTGTCCAAAACTTAAAAAAGACTTTAGAGTAAGTTTGAAGTTTCATGTTGTGCATTTCAGTAGTAGTGTGGCGTGTCAAGGCCAAAAAAAGCAAGCAACCAACATAAAAATGTATCGGTCTGAGTTCATTATATCTAACAAGACAAATGCAAAAACCGTTATTTGTCAGAGTTTGCTTTAGCATGATCAAAATAAAAACTTGTGGCCTGAAACGGACCGAGACCTCTTTGTCGCCCTGGCTCAAAAGCAATAGCGCTTTCTTTCAGTTGTAACTGCCTATGTGACATCTGTAACTCTGGAAAGGTTTGTTTGGTGTTAAAACCACAGATTTAATGCGCAGTCGAACCGATCTTAAACGGGTCAAGCCAGGACTAGTTGGCGAACGAGTAAACACCACCCGCTACGAATGTTTAGCCTGTCCGCCCTTAACTTGTTGAATGGCGCAACAGCGGAGCAAGGTTGGTTGGGGCAGGTAAGGTGTCCGATTGATCACTTTCAGGCTTAAAAGAGGTAGTACTTGAGGTGGGCAAACAGCTAGTACTGTAAACTTTATGGCAACGGTATTTGCGAAGTTGCGTGACATCGCCAAGATATCAGCATTTAACTTTCAAGCTGCTTTGCGAGTTTTCGGTTTTTCACTCGTAATGTTTTTTCAAGCACTTACAAGCAACATGTTAAATTTCGAAACCACTGAATGACATCAAAGAGCCGCAATAATAAGCTATGTAATGATGTCTGTCATCACTAAAAAGTTGTACCCAATTCAATGCTAAAACAAAGCTCGGAGTACACTGTCTGCAGTTCCGTTCATTTTTTCCTGATGGGGTGTATCTACACAATGGTTCAGGTAATCTTGGAGTAGTTGTGATTATAATTTTACCCGATCATGACACTTTCAGGTCCTTCAATTACGTTTATGACATGCAGTTTTCAAAATGCTTATTTTCAAAATGTTTTGCCAGATTCGTTTTCAAACGGCAGTGTAGCGAGTTTTAACCGTAAAAGCAATTAACAAAAGGCTCAATAATGGCTGTGCCATCACTAGCATTTAAATCGGAAACTTGTAGCTGAAACAGCGTTTACTGAAACTGAGGTAGAAGATAAAAGCTGGTCTCCTAAAATGCTTTGTGGAACTAAATGCCCTGATTCAAAAGCTAATGCAAAACAGTTCCTTCCGGCAGAGGTAGCGTTTAAAAATAGGTGGATGGATAAGAAGGCTGCCAAAATGAGTGTTGGGAACTGAGGTGTTTTCGGGAAATGTTTTTCTTCCTGCTTGACATCATTTCACGGCTTATGCTGGTCTGGAATTGTGTGCGTAGAAAAACTTGTACATGCTATGGACTTTGGAAATGGTGTGCATGATTTAAAAATCTAACTGAAGACCGTCAGAAACTTCAGCTGGTAACAACAGATTTTCCGTTAAGTCACGAATCCTGTAAAATATTTTGATATTGTGTTAAAACTGAAAGTGATGAACAGGAGTTTTGCTGATTAGTAAGGAAGAAATTTGCAAAAGTGATATCAGTTCCCATGCCTAGTTGCAACCTTGTTATGTATGGGTGAAGCATGATACAGTGTTTTTCGCCCTGAATAGCCGAACGTCTGTGCTTGATGCGCGTTCATTAGATACTTTACTTAAATATTCTCCAGTTTTGTCTTACTTAGCCCATCGAAAGTTAAGTCTTTGTTGTGAAAATCAACAAGAGGGTTACCGCTGTCTTGTGCTTGCTAGATTTTACATTTTGATGCGGTATCCGGTTGGCGGTTTAAACGGATGAGTTTCAATAAAGAAACTACAGCTCAAAACAAATGTTTCTTCTCAAGACATCTTAACGCAGGAATGTAAAGGTCATGGTCAACGACAAGCAGCATTTTTGGCAAAGCAAACGTTTTGTTTCTGGCAAAATCAAAGCTGGTAAACTGCACAGTGAAGGTCGGAGATTCTGTATCATATAGGTTGTTCAATTTGGAAAGTATGAAAGCATACACAGCTCACATATTTGCCGGCAATACATAATAGCATTAAGAGCTCCTCTGGTTCAGGCCGAATTTGGTTGCGCTTCAGGAAAACTTGCGAGAAGATTGAAGGGCAAGAGGCCGCAACATACACTGTGATCTAACAACCGCGACGACGCACTGATTGGAATGTTTCGATTTTCGAGTTTGGTGTATAACCGGAACCGACGTGCCAATCGGCTTACCACCAGCAATCTTGCCAATCAAACCCATTTAAGAGTTTGTGCGTCATCTGAATTTCATAGATCACTATCGGCCGTATATACATTCTTTCTATCTTCGAAGTATTATAATTTTCGGTCGTGATTTTCCGCCACAGGTTGTTCGGATATGAGCCTTATTGATACTTGTTGATTTCTGTTATGTTGACAAATCACATATTTTTATGAGTGATCAGTCGCATTTGTCACAATTGTTGGAAAAATCCTCCCCAGTGGCGAGTTGACGTCAATATAAGAAGAATGGCTTTGAGGATCTAATTCTCGTCGCTCGTGTAGATAGTTTGTGTTCGTGGTGTACTGTATCTTAAGGCATATTTTGTCAGACAGCAAACTGAAACAACTGTTTTCCAGGAAGTAGAAACCTATGTGTTAAAAGATCACTGGGAAAGTAATTCCTTTGTGTCTTTATTATTTTTTAACTTCACATGCGTAGGAACTGCTCATACAGGAACCGTGCCTGTTTTAAGCTTTGTCCCAACTCGAAAACAAAAGTGTGATTTACTTTGATGCAGCCGACACTGCCGTTAAGAACATGGGTTTGTCGCGTTAAGTTGGCCGTTATTGCAAAAATACTGACATTGGTAACATAAACAAATTTTGTTGCAATACAAATGATGCAAAGTCTTTTTGGTACTTCATCTTTTACTATGCGTTCTCACCAATCAATTTGTATTAGTCATGGGATTTCAGTGCTAAATCATTTCGGAATAGATTTCTCATTCTACAAACAAGCTTTGGCAAGATCACTAACCTCTTTTCTTCAAAATCAACACCAGCTCTAGCTTAATGGATGGCAAAGTTAAACGAGATACTTTAAAGCTAACGTAATATCTCATGTTTTTAACGAACAGCTAAATTTTTGAACGAGTTCAAGAAGTGAAGATAGCGTATTCAAGCAGCTCAACTATCGCTGTGACAGCAAGGATTGTTTGGTCCCAAAAATTACATCTGGTCAACGTATCTCAAGCAAAAGACACTTCAAGGAGCGATGTTATAGTTGAGAGCTAGCTACAACCTGCCAAAAGTGACACAACTTCCTTTTTTAACTTTCGTTTGCTGAGGAAGAGTGCAGACAACAGTGTCTGCGGCTGCGCATGCGAAGACAACTGTATCTAAACAGTGCATGCGGTGGTGTAGCCTAATCTAGTTCATCATCTATTCGTACCGCACAACTCGCATATTTCTGACGGCTTAATTTGAAATAAAGCATGGTTTAGAATTTTGAACCGTTTTTTTGTTATCGTTGGAAAACAACAGACCTCTTCGTGATTAACTTTGAATTCTGTTGAGTTTGAGATTGAGCTGTCGTTGGTGGGGATTCAATCCAACAAGAATTGTACTGCACCTGGTTGGAGAAGGCATTTGACAAGTGGAACAACCATTTTCGAAAGTAGGCTCACGCGATTTTTTGCAAAAATCAAAAATATTCCGTAATGCGTTCAGAAAAATTATTTCATTGCTTTGGATAGCCTTAGTACCCATTCAATTTTTTAAAAGTATGTATAGTCAGCTACAATTTTTAATGGACAAAGAATACGCCGAAGACATTCACTAACAAGGAAATTGTTTAATTTTTATCAGTATTAGGTAGTACCGATGAGGCCGATGGGTTCCTAGTTTACAGCCAGACAAACTAATGTGCACTAATGTTCGTCATCACGCACATATAGTCATAGGCGTAAGTTAATATGCGATTTGGTCTTTTAACAAAGCCTCTAAGTTTACAGATGCAGCAGAGATCAACAACTGAGTGTCATGCCAACTCGAATCGAGAGTGACTCGAATAGAATCGGCCCCTGGTCACGATTTTTGCAAAACTCAATTTGTTTTGCATTGTTTTGAATAACTTAATTACTTTACTCGATTTTCACCGCAGTTAGTCAATATTTTCATCTGATTTTAGCCAAACTTCAGGTTGACTTTCAGAAGCTCAGTAAATTGTGCATAATTCATCTGACTGAAATAAGCCAAAGTCGCTCTTTCCATCAGTCGCCATTGCTGTCAAAGTGTTTTGCGTTCAGCTGGGATACTAATGAGATGTTCACAGAACATTTGAGGGTTGCTCACAGCGAGGTCGAGTGAAACCAGATGATGATATCACAAACGCCGAAAAACGGTGACAGTCTGGAGATTGCATTTTGATGAATTTATCGCGAATCAGACGATTTTATGGATGTTCTGAAAGTTATGTAACGATTGGCTCCTTATGTATTGATAAGGATATGTAATGACAAACGTTTTAAGCGAAGATCATCCGTTTAAAATAAAGAAGTCGATCATGCTTTTGGCCACCGAAGTTTGCCTATGATTGCGCACGGTTTTCTACCATTTACAGCCAGGTTGGAAAAAATCTTCCCAAAACGTTTTACTAGTGGTTGCGGAAGTATGTGATGTTCGCCACCAACTCTAACATGTATCAACGCAATCTTTCATACTGCTCGGTTCTTGTCTAGAGTCTAGACTACTGTAAAATCAATGAAATCACCGCTGTGCGTTTCCTTTCACTTTTGTTTGGTTCTTCGTCAGAAGAGACCACCGCGATGATTCGTTGAATCGATAACGCACTCACGCTTACAACCGGCGAACAACCATTTGCTGCCACTGTTCATACTGAGTGCGAGGGGGCTTTCTTTCAAGAACACGTGTATGGATGGCCCGTTTGCGCCATGCAAAAGTTTGTTTTTTCAAATCATTATAAACAATTTTTTTCCGGAAATGTTTTGTGAAAAAAGTATTTTTCCAAAAATAAATTTTAAAAATGGAAAAAAATTTTTTACGTAACAACCGTTCAGCGTGGGTGTTGGACTCAGACAAGGGAGTGTGCTGCCACCACTTCTCTTCGTAGTGTGCATGAATTGGATAAACAGTCACAGCAGAGTCAACGAGGGTGACGCTGTTGGAAGCTGTAGTATCAATTATTTGCTTTTGCAGACGATTTGATATTGCTAGCATCTCAAAAGGGCCGTCAATTCAACATGCACTCGATCGATTTTCTTTCTGCGTCCGACCAAGCCGGAATGAAAATCAGCGTTAAAATACCGAGGTATTATGTCTCTCCATTAAGGGGGGTATGCTGCAAGTGAGCGGCAATACACTACAGCAGGTGCGGAGGAGTTTAAGTACCTTGGGGTAGTATTCACGAGTGAAAGACGGCGGAACAAGAAGACTGATACACGGATTGGTAAAGCAAACGCAGTTCTCTGTGAGCTTTATCGCTCGTGATGACAAAACGGGAGCTTTTAAACATCGCAAAGCAGTCACTTTTTAAATCGATCTTTGTTCCGATCCTTACCTGTCGTCATGAATCTTGGGTAATGAATGAAATAATACTATCCCAATTCCCAAGTACAAACCGCAGAGGTGGGATTTTGTGAAGAGTTCATGGTGTGACATTTCGTGACAAAGTGCGCAGCTGTGAAATTCGCAAATTCCTGAATGTTAAGTTAGTTTAAATACAGTGGATATATGTCGTAGGTGTAACGTGGAATACTAAGCCACAAGAATTAGGAAATGTCATGATACGTGTTTGTAATAACGCTTGTGGTAGATCTTATAGTATTTCAAATTTGTTTTTTTAATTTTGTTTGCGAAAAAATTGTTTACAGTGTTTTTTTAATATAACAAAATGTTTACATGGAGCAACGGTCCACCATACACGTGTAGGCGTGGTTGAAAACTTAAAACAATCTTTTAAAAACTTAAATCAACTTTAAATTTGAAAACTTTAAACCACGTTTTTAAAACTCATCACCCAACTGGTTCACCTTTTTATTCCCGGCAGTTTTCATGGCCTCGCCTGATCAGTGCTGCAAATGCATAAAAACTTGACGGTGTGCTACCAGCAAACATGCAGATTAGCAGATAAGGCATGTGATTAAAACGGGTCGATCATCCATAAGCAAACTTTTCAAAACACGCGCAGCGTTGAGTTGTTCCTGGCACAGGCAGCACGAGCTGTTTTTCTTGATTCCCGTTCGACTTCATGGTAAAATATTGTTTTAATTATTTCAGTTTGTGCCAGGATGAGTGCGCCGCGCATAAGCAGCTTAACGTGTCACTCGCCTTGAATCGGGTCCACCAGCGATTTTGTTATTCGTCGAAATGATGGGTTTGCGCAAGGCAGCATGTTTTTGTTTATCGCTTGTCATGTGTTGATCATGCTTACCGCGTTGATGGCTGTAATAAGTAAAATGGAGCAATCGGAATTCTTGGATGCCGGTTGCGATGATTCACAGACGCAAAGCGACCATAATGACGCGCTAGAACGTCGCACAGCTAGTCAAGCGGGAGATTAACAATGGCGTGTTGTAAATTCACTACGTTTTTACTACGCAACTGAGAGGCGTGGGTGTTGCTCATGAAACAACGCGCACTGATCCTTTGCTCAAAAATGGAGCTTCAAGCCTCATGAAGTGCCTTGCGCAAAGATACTGTTAGCTTACCTTGCCGCAAAAATAAGGTTCAGCAAGACGCAAAGGATCGTGATGTAAATAGACTAAAGAGCGAAAAATTGACCTGACATGACTTCCATTGCTCTTCAAGTATGATTCTGCTACAGTGGTGTATCAGTTGTAGTGATATTAAATGCGCTTGTCAGGGAGCAGTTTGAACTTATAAGATGATACCACTTCATAGATGCTAAATCCTACTTTTGTAACTTAAAACGAAAAGGTGTCTCCAAAGCTCTAGTAGTATGTCCTTTTTGATCCGATCATCTCTTTTCACAACAGATGCCGTATATACATGCTGGAAAAAATCAGTTTTAGCAAAAATAATTTTTGAGCAGCCTGGCTTTTTGCGATGTTAAACCACCATTGATTGGAAGCCTAATATTAACTTCATCATTTATAATCTAAAACAGGGGTCTCCAAACTACGGCCCGCGAAGTCATTTTGCCAATGATGATAAAATAATACATTAACGAAAAATTTGTTGATTTGGTGGAATGCAACCTTTCCCGAAACAATGACATTACGTAAGAAGTCCGGCCCTCGAACTATCATGTAATAGCATATGTGGCCCTCGGACAAAAAAGTTTGGAGACTCCTGATCTAAAATATCCTGCGATTTTTACACGCTTATTCTGCACAAAAAATGAACGCTGCGCCTGTTGTCGAAGAGTGAAAGCTGCATGCGTTTGCCGACTGCAGTCTGGTTTTAGTTTCCAAATATGGTTGCAGTGGCGCAGGATCGCATACACCTGATATTTTCGTGGGGAGGGAGACAAAATGATTGTAACATGTTGTTGTATCTGAAAACTAAACGTGTGTTTGAAAGTTTCGGGAAAGCAATTGCCCGGTTGCCACCACCTTGGTTAAGGACCAGGCAGGAGATGTATGGACTTTATATGGGGCATACAACATAATCACGGCGACTTGGGCGTTTCGAGGTAAACCCATTTCCACCAACTGATGATGGCCTCGCTCACAGCTACAGTATTTTGCAATCATTTGCAAAACTTTTCAAGTTTAGTTTTCCTTTCCGGCAATTTTGCCATTCGTGGAACCACACGTAATCTTCGTGCAAACGGCACGTGGATGGAAAAACAATTAAATCAATGTTTCAACAAGCTCATTTTGACTTTGTAAAACAGAGAACTCGCCAAAAGCAATCTTTTGTTGAATCCACTTACCAGTATGGAATACACCGACGATGTGTTGTCAGAAATGCAGTTCGCTGCATCATCAGGTACTTTGCACCTTTGCTCGGCTTCTGCACTGACTTCGAGTCTTGCGCGTACCGAATCATTAAGCTAAATGTGCCGTTTTATTCCTAGTGAAATACCCTTTGCTTAATCGGCTGTTAACCTTGGTTTCCTGGGCTATTAAACAAAAGCGATGTGTTTGTCGCTGCCGAAATGACATTCGATTGGACTTATACGTCTTGTGGTGGTATGGAAGATTAAATACCTACCACAACCGAAAACCTGTTTTTGTTTTCCGCTATCATCGAAGTAAGGTTTAAAGTATGCGCAACTGCAAAACTTAATGCTTTAAATCACTTTGATGGGAAATGCCGTAGGGGATTTCAAGGATTTGGCACCTTGCCGAGGTCAAGGTGTCCTACACTGACATTCAAAATGGCATGCGATCCAGCTAGCTGACGTTCTCCAAATCCTCTTAGTAGCTTTGGCGTAATTAGCTAATGACGACTCAAGCTGCTTAAAGCCGTAGAACAGCGCAAGACATACGTTCCTTGACTCTTGCTGGTGCGCAAAAATTCCGCAGTTTAGTTTTTTGCTTATAGACAAGTACAGACCATTCATAAGCTCACTTCGTTGATTTGGTCGAAGTTAACGTAAAACTACGTCGAATTTAGCTGTGGCTTGAAAAATGGACTAATAAACAATGCCACGAAAACTGGATCAATTCACGCTTTTAGTTTGCTACCTTACCGCTACCTTTGATTGTTTGCTTGTTTCAAATTTTGTCAGGGTGTTTGTATTCTAAGTTAAGTTTGTTCGGATTTGTGGATGATGCTTATACTGTAAGTTGTGTTCGTCTGGTTTTCCGGACGTTTATATTGTCAGTGTTCTTTGTAACGAATCTACGCGTTGCCGTTGATCGGCTGCATATTATTTTTTGTTTTATTTCTTACTGTCAGCTTGTTTACTTTTATTGCTTAATTTCTTGCTCTAGACCATCTGAATTTTTGTGCCATAAGATGTGCTTGTAAGTAATGAGAATATGTATTTGAGCTAGCTTCCGCGCATCGAGTTTTTGGTCTAGCTTCATTGACTGATCATCGCAAACTTATCTGTATTCCTTGTGGTCTTCCATTATAATTAAGCCGAATATTCGGAACTGACACGAAGATGCTTAGTAGGTGACTACCCAAAATCTTGTTTTTTCGGAAAAAAGCAAGATGATGGGTTAAAATCGCCAATACCACCAGCATTGTCAACTTTTTAGCTACGTCTTTTAACAGTTTTGAACAAATAGCCAACATTTTCGAAAATAACACAACATCATTCTTGCTCATTGCAACTGCGGCGCACCCATAAAAAAACTTGGAAGGGCGAAGTTCTTTTTCTTGTCAATTATTACGTTAAACACATTAGTTGTCAACAAAAACTTATTCTTCAAAGAGGAACTTGACAAAAACGATGTAGAAATAAACCTTCATAAAGTGTTTAGCAGATCAATTCAGAAAGCAAGACGCACGTGGAAAGACATAACGTGATAAAGTTTATGACCTTTGATAGTCGGCTTTTGAGATTTTGTGATTTTAGCGCATTTTCCCTGCTATCTAAGCATTTGCACAGTCATCTTGATTTACAGAAGCTGTGCGCCTATTTTTGACTGCATAACGTATGTTGCTATTCTGCATGCTGTTTTCACTTGACAAGTAATAAATTTTGGTATTGCTAGATAAGATCCAACAAACTTCTAAATTGACCTTCGTAAAGGAGACCAAGCAGTGCCAATTAATGTTGAGTATTGCCTGGTTTTACCGGAAATACCACTTTCAGAATCACCACAATAATTACCTGCACGTGACTACTTACAATTGCGTCTACCAAGGCAAAGCCGTCAGTCTTGCCAGTACGGCCCAGGTGAAATGACGGCCAAAACCGCGACTCTACTACATGCTCTCACTACAATGTGTGTGTTACGGAAAAGTTTTAAAACCAACGGGTTCCTACTTGCCTCTTGAGTATCACATTACTTCTTGCAGGGTTTCACCAGACATTGCTTTTTCGGTGTTTGATGGCAGCGCCCATACCCACTAAAATTATGGACAGTTTTAAATGAATCAATCAAACAATACTCCCTCGATTAACTCGCGTTTTCGTCGCTTGGGGCAAGACCGGAAGGCTCACAGAAAGCTAATGAGCTCGAAGAACTATATAGAATGTTTTGTGAGACAAAAATCATTTGAAGGGATTCGAACCACAAACAAAAGGGCCACTTTTAGGTATTCTTTCTTGGGTGGTGCGAAACATTTTTGCGTTTTTCGTAAGATACAGTAGTTTTCTACGATCCTGTTGAAAATAACAGAAATATCCTTGTGAAATCCTCTACCCGTGGTGCTGAAAGGGAGGTGGATGAAAATTTTAAATGTGCAAAATTTTCATTGACAACAGCTATGCACATGGCAGAAAACAGAAGTGTTTAATACATTATGTGTCTATACCACGACAATACATCAAACTTGCAGACTAGCCAGAGCTTTCGGTGACCTGTTGACATCTCACTGGCGCAAACAGTTTTGTGAATCCGAAGCAGGTGAAATATGCTGAGTTTTGGAGTGATTTTATGGAGCCAGTGAAGAAAAGACCTAAATATTCCTGATAGTCTACAAAACCAGTAGCATTGATAACCTTCATTCCACTTATGCGCTCACGAAGTAGCTTATTAAAAACAAGCAAATTGCAACAAACGTGAAGTTGACAACTTTTGGCTCAAAGTTAGTTGCAAATATCAAGAGTCTGATCGAGTTTTGCGCAATTAAGGACTGCACACACACTACAATAAGTGTGCCTTTGGAGTACTCACCACGTGCGTTGCAATTGGAAAGACACTTTTGGCATGAAAATAGTTTGTGTGTGTGTTTTGTTGCCAGAAAACCCACAACTGAGAAAGCAGCGTTGGCCGCCATGTCCTAAAAAATAGCACTGCCTGCCAACGTCACAAAGGTAACATTTCTGTGTCCTGATCTCGTTGTCGTCACTAATCGGCCTAACCTAGAATGCCGGTAAATCGTATAAGGTCCAACAGGGCGCGAACCCAGCAGAATGGTGATATCGTCAAGTAATCTTGTTTTATGTTTTTCTTGGCGTTGAAAACGGTCAAGTTCAGTTTGTTTATTAACATTTCAAGCCAACATCCTCGTTTGCGTCTTGCAGAGCGCGTAGGCCAAGTGCCAAGTTACCTGAGTTCGCATTGCTGGTTTTCACAGTAACCAAAGGAATCACCGCTGAGGTTACATCGCCGACGCTTTTCGTGTCGAACTCACCAACGCGTGCCACGACAGCGCGCAGCAAAAAAATGGTTTGGATCAAAAACAGCTCCCACTCTGCGTTCTCTCGCCACACTACGGAGCCGTTTTTGGTAGCGTGCAGCTGTGTGTGGCATAGTGGTAATCTGAAAACGCCTATGTCCGAGCAGGTTGGAGATCCTATTGGTGTAAGGTGTGTTGTTTTTTCTGATGGTTGTTACGGGAAAACAGAAGAACCATTAATACAGTAAAATTCGCGGTCCCAAGCGACTTTGGATTTAATCAGCAGTGGATTTAATAACCATCACAATGACATTGAGCATATACAAAATGAACATAAATATTTTAGAAGATTGTACAGAATTTACATAATGCAAAAAACTGATACGACGAGGTTTGGCTGGAAATGTCACTCTAAGACGAGGTGTTTCTAAAACGTTCATTCAGGGCAGTTACAGGAGACAGCCGTTTGTGCAACAATTGCTGGTGTTACGGAATTGGAGACTGATAACCCAACAAACTGTAATCCCTGCTTGAAAACGTTAGATTTAATGAGATCGACAAATCAAATTTTGAATGTGTTGAGATTTCATTATTTAATTATTTGGTAAAATCATTTATATAATGGATTTATTAACCGGGTGTTTTTCAACACAAAACTTCCATACTAAGTGAATTGGACTTAAAACGCGGTTTGATTTGCTAACGGAATTCTACTGTATAACCAGCGTTGTATGTTTTGCTCTGAATTTTAAGTGTGTGAAGCATCCTGTGTTAGATTTATTTACGGTTTGATACAGTTCTTTTTCAATTTTACAGAAATGTGCACCGTCGTGCTGAGCTTGCAGGTATAAAGTCATTGTAGCCAAACTGCGTTCGACGCTAGCGGAAAATAATCGAAACAGATTTCTCGAAATATATCTTATTGATTCGCCAGCAAAAGTGGCGGTGAACACATGAGTAGAAAAACAACACTCCGTTCGTTTGGTATTAAACCAACACTGGCTTGTACCTCGAAATTGTACTCTGCACTGGCTTTGTTTTCTTGAGAGCTCGTTGGGAGGAGTCGGCCAAACTGTGTTGTAACGATTCGGTGCGGGAGGTCGCTTGCGTTTGTATAGCGCACCGAACTACATAAATGCAGTCACGTCTTTCTCAAGCCTGATGGGAAACTAGTGGCTGTTACTCAGATCGCGCAACGAAAAAATAGTTTTATCTCAAGTTGCGTGACAGCATAAACAAACTGGGGATTGCGAGCATTGAACAAGCTTTAACTTGTAGACAATAGCTCTTGCTCATTACACAAACCAGCTCGCAGTCTAAACGCGCTCGACTCAGCAGCGTCCGTGATGGCTTTGTTCTTTTGTTAACATTTGATGTATTCGACGTGTGACAGTTTAAACCGGTTCAAACTTGTTTGCAAAAGGCATAGCACAGGTAATAATGCTGTTGAAAGATTTTGCAGGCTCGCTTGCTTCGAGGCCAAACGTCAGATTTGGCGTGCAGTCCTTAAAAAACCGCTTCAGAGGTGAAACTCTTCGCGGACGTTAGCGTAGCAGGTCCAAGCGGGTTCCCGCAGTGTCATTGTTAAGCCGTCCGCCGTAATTAGCACAAGACCCTACATTTTAGTCATGCTGTCTGGCGTCGTGAAAGCACGCAGCGTGTCGCTGCTTCTGAATATATCCCGTTGAAGTGCCATTGAGCTGCGATACATAGCTGTTAAGCGTGTTGATCACGCGCCTTAGCGGTTCCAAAATCACAACCTCTTTCTCATTACAATTTACATCAGATAAAAGGACGGAGGCAAGCAGTGATTCGCAACTACACTTTTGGTATGTAATCGTAAGGCCGCTGCCACCGGCGGTCGTGCTTTGGGTGCCGCCAATATTTGGCCGTTTCACTGAACCTTGAACGAGATCGTTTAGATATCGCGGAAGCGTAAAAAGTCATTCATTACGGCTAGTTTTGAAAACTACGAACAGGTGTTGGTCAACGCATCTCTCAGTTGTTTGTGAAAGTAACGAAACTGAATAAAGAATTACTACGTCCAGGTGCACACCAAATGCAGCCTGGTTAGTCAGGAATGTATGTCGAAAACCGTGATCCACAATAATGCTTATGGTTATTTCGAGTAAAGCAGGGACTTCCAACTAATATGTTTTTTTTTGTACGTTACAGCTGTAGGGATGATTGCAAACGCGTACAATCGTCCACTAATGCTTAACCAACTAGGTAGCGTGGACAAATTGAGAAAGATCAGAGGTGGGGACGTCGTCGATCGGAAAGTGACCTTCAACGATTTTTCGGAAAGCGGTTATTCCACAACAGCGTCTAGTGACGAAGGGTCAGTCTCTCCGCACAAGAATATTTTGCACAAGTCGAGAAAGATGACGTCTGACAAACTGCTGCGTCAAAAACTTGCATCGTCGTCTGGATCGGAATGCAAGCGTGACTGGAACGAAACTTCAGAGCGTAGTAAGCTTAAGTGTGGCTCAGAATCATTCGAACAGTTCCCAAACGACGACGCCCTCGACTCCTACTGCTCTAGTTTGAAGTCCGCGTCTGTGACACCATCACCAACGTCACCTATGTCGGCTTTTCCTGGTGACATTTGCTATGGCCGCAGTGATTATCACAGTCCTTCCTACTATGACCCTCTGCATCTAGGGGTTGATTGTCATTCCACGTGCAAGTTCGTGGATAAAGACAAGTGGGTGAACCATTCACAGGCCGTCACAGATGGGAGTGACTTTTACTCTGCTAAAAAAGGTATTTTAAAGAAATCAAACTTAACATCGTCCAACCCACATCTAGCATCGGATGGCGAACGTCTTCAACGTCCCACCAATCTCCTGCCGTTCAACTACGGAAGCCCTGACAAATTTTGCTCAGACAGCGCGCAAGTGAGCCCCATTTGGGTGCCTGCAGTGTATGCAGCTAATAAAACTCCGTCTCCTTTAATTCCCAGCGACGGCTCGCGGAAATCCGCTTTTATCCCCGTAAAACCACGGAACCAGAGGGTGCAAAGTTCCAGCGACCAGTCAGACATCAGTTCCAACTTTTTCACTCCTGTGAAGGGTCCCGGGGTGGCTGATTACGTGGCTTCAAGTGAGAGAGTTGCTGACCAGCTAGGCAGCGATAAAGCCCTTTTTGATGCTCCTGTGGAAAGTCACTACCACACTTTGAAACCAAAGGGATCGAAGTTGAAAAAAGGCACCAAAGTAAGCTCGACATCCATGCAAGACCTTCGCGACATTGACCCCAGTCTCAACTGTTGCCGTCAAAGCAGCCATATTCACCAACATTCTCTTCAAAAGCCAACTCCAGCACCGAGGTCCCATATCCCTCAGCTTTCCCGCGAATTAGCGACCACACAAATCAGTGATAATTATGATTGCGAGTCAGTCGGTACCCTGGATTCAAACACCTCATCCAGCAGCCCTGTGCCCAAAGTCGAGTCCTTGACGAACGACGCAGTTAGATTGGATGAGTACCTGGAAAGGTGTAGCGCCAAGGAACTGAAACGACTGTTGAAAGAGAAATTGCAATCGAAGGATCCCAAGTGCATCAAAGCCCTTTCTACTTTAATACCTCATGACGTTGCAAAGCAAGAAAAGTCTCACTGTGTTAGATGCCACAAGGTAAGCGAATGCGCTGTTGCCTGGATATGATTTGCGGACCTTAGTAACAACAGTGTTTCCGTTGTTGCAGTATAGATCTTTTTTGGTTGTGTATCTAGTGTTATGTGGAATAAATAAAACTAGATTCAAGCTTTGCTTTAAACCTGAAAATTGCGTCACTGTAAAAATGAAACTCGTTAAACGTGGATACTTTTTTCCAATCTTGGTGTTGAACATGTATGCCACATGTCTTGGCAATTACCACATTCGTATTGCCTAATATTTGATAAGCTGCTTGTCAAGATCGAACATTATCATGCAGCAAAATCTGTGCATTCAAAGCATCGCAGTTCACGGCGTTCATTATTTATTTAGAACTTCAATCCGAACGTGCGTTCGAGATGTTATCTTCCTCATCCCGGGTCGATGGTTTTCAAAATAAGCCAAGATGAAGACGGTGCTGATTTTCACTGCCAGTGCTGCACTACCGGCTTCCGCTTACTCAAGATGGACTTCTACGAAGAATCGACAAATTCCTTACTGACGGGTGAGAAACCATATGCTTCAGCAGTAGCAGCAGGCTCAATCATGCAATAGTTCCATTTCTCCGATGCAGTATATAACCAGGTTTTTCTATTTTTCTGTAATTCGCTACAACAGGAGTTCCAAACTTATTGAAAGAAAAGAAGGCCAAAAGTAATAAATGTGAAGGCGCCCGCGGGCCAGCAGCACGTTGCACACGCCTGCACTTGAACAAATTTTAAGGTTTGCGCTATTCAACTACAAAATCATTGTTTTACTGGTTTATTTGTACGAATGCGCCGCAGACGTCGCGTGGCGGGAGCTACTTCAATTTTCTTCACACGGTGCACAACGAACTCACGGCGGGTTTTC
>JGI24021J15306_10003238_pt1 | contig 18263 bp, 12 predicted proteins | sample Ectturendosymbi1_FD_15306 | JGI IMG/M metagenome (IMG submission 15306)
TGAGTTGATGCTGGTGACATTGCCACCAAAGTCAAGTAACGTTTCGACTCGGAAAGATCCGCTGTTGAGAAAGAGATCATGCCTTTGCAAAATGACATTGAGATCAAAGCTAGATCAACATCCGCTCAACCTAGAGAGCATGTAGTGCTCTGGAAACTACTGGTGGTGGAGTGGAGAAATGTCCCAATCTCAGAAGATGTGCCTTGAACTTGACAGCTCTTTTTGGATCAACTTATTTGAGTCTGTTTTCTCGCACATGAAAATCATCAAGTCTGAGTACAGATCAACAATGACTGATAACCACCTGGTTGCTTGGCTATACCTTGCAACCGGCTGCTACACTCCTGATGACGCGAAGATAGCCACCCTATCCCAGTGCCCGGCATCCCACTGAGGTTGGAGGCAATTTCATTTTTTCAAATTCAGAGATCCACCTGTTTTGTAACTGGTTCATTTTTCTATTTGGTTCATATCAAGGTCACTGTTTAGCTTATCGAACTGACTGGTATACGTGCGTGTTTGAGAGAGGAAGGGTTTGTGATGTGATACGTGGGATTTAGCGGTTGTGCGACAGCAAGAAAAAGTGTTGTGAAGTCAGTTACTGTAGGCTGGAAACGATGTGTAGCCTATGGGCATGCGATGTTGACTGGACTGGTAGATCCCGAGAGAGTGGCTACTTGAAAAGTAGATCATGGAACAAAAAAGGTCGGGCACCACTGACTTATAGGTACTGCATGTTTCGCGTATGACAAGACAGTCAAAAATCAACGCAGGGTTAAAAAGTCAGCTTTTGAGAATCAGTTAGAGAAAAATTCAGTGTGAATAATAAAGTGAACGACTTTGTTGGGAATATTCTGCAAAATAAGTTTTACGCCTACTGTTACATCTTGCTATCAAGTACACGCCGATGCACGCCTATCTGCGGCGCTGCTATGTTACTCAGGTGTAACTGGTGTCGAAGCCTCACTACTCTTAACTGTATACTGCATTGAATAGCCCTCACCCTATCCATGCTGCACACTCCTAACAGTAGTTGCATAACACTGATATGGTTACACCACAATCACAAAATGTTCATAAGCTACCACAAAAACGGATTAGTCGGTGTCACCAAACCGTTGGAAGATGGTTTATTTTTATATGCTTTGTAATAAGAATATTTTGATGAAACTAGTTGGCTATCAACAGCCTACTTGACTCTGTTCATGATGGAATTCGTGGTTGGAACCATTTTGATTTTATGTGATATGTGTTCACTTTCTAAAGCTGCTTTCGTTCATGTGAGGCCGGCACAACTGTGTTCGGAAAATGGTATTTCGATTTACATGTGCAGTGCTGTGGAAGTTGCATGGTTAGCACAGAATTTTCGACATAGCAGTACACGTGTGTGATTGAATCTACAGTAGCGTTTAGGTGTCTCTAGTAAATAATAACGCTAGTTCATCTTTAATGCTATTCACAAGCCTATGTGGGGTTTGATAGGTTTAATCATAGCAACTTAATTTTCGAAACAATGAAAAATCACCATGCAAGATAGATATTTATGTTGCCCCTGTAGCAGTCACGCTAGCGCTAACGCACACGCTTCACCCCCCTACTTTTTCCTTGGCCCCGCAGTGGCCCCCCAATTTTTTCATTCTAGAATCGCCACTGGCCATTGTGTTTGGGTAGATTGTTCATTTTTGCCAGATACACCTTGCGCTTGAGAATTTAGTAGAAATGCCATATAAATTTCATTGTTAACAAAGAACGCTCTCGTCAGAACTAACAAATTTCCTCTCGAACGTTAGCAAACGTGCTCAATTCTCGTGTTAGTGTTGCACTGTATATCTGCACCCTACCACGATCGTAACACGGTTGACTGAACACGATGACGTCATAAAATCACTGCTTAGAAGGGTCCCGCCCCTAGACTTGCATTGGGCCCCGCATCTGCTTGGGCCGGCCCTGTCCGTGACCCTTATTCTTGCCCGGAACCGCTTTACAAAATTTGTCAAAGCGATCATCCTCTCTTATGGAGGTTCTGCCGCACAACTATNNAGTTCTGTAGCACTTCACTAATTCATATTAAGTACAGAAAGAATAACAACTGGTAAAACGAACGATGTTTTCAAGGAAACACCCGGACACAAATGCTTTATTCCAAATACAATTTGATGCTAATGCAAAAGCAACGTAAAAGCACTCACCGCTGGCCAGGTCGCGCCATATGACAAATAGTGAAAAGGGCAAGCTCTACTTCTGGGCTTTCACCAACGGCTTCACTTCCAGTGTTTTTAATATAGTTGTACCATGTGAAATGTTGACTGTGTAGTCGTGGCTGCGTGACATAATGAAATTAATTTCAGTAGTCAGCAGTTTGGTTATAACCAAGCTTTAGACACACTGGTAATCTGAAGCTTGGGAACAGGGAGTTTCGCCAGATGTTGACGAAAAAAGGTAGGGTGGCTGTTTTGCATAGGCCTATAGCTCAAAATTTATTTTCAAATGACATTGATTTTGTCTTACACTTCATCACCCGTATGCGATTTCCGTCTTAAAGAGGTAAGCTATAGTTTTTGGTTGTTTCGTTTATGAGCAATGGCATCATATATAAAACGTACAATGTATATATGTGCAACTCGTCATGTCCAACAGTAGTTCACTGATCCGAGATATCAGTAGTAGTCAGGGCCGTACCTATGGGCGTCGGAAGGGGTAATAGTGGGGCCAAAACCCCATGGATCCTGAAATTTGATATATTCCTGTAGAAAAAGATTGTTCACTTGGTTTAAAGTTGAAAAAATGAAATTTCACCACTGTTGCCTCCCACTGAAACAATCCTTTTGGCCACCCCTGCAAAAATTCACTATTGGCCTCTCCTGGAAAAAATCCTTCCGACGCCCATGCCCGTACCGCTAAATTTTTGGTGCACCCAATTTCCACTTGGGTTTGTGCATTGTCATTGGAAATGATCAATCTTGTGGTAGACTATCACGATCATTGTTGCCCTGGCTGGCACAATGACCTCTTTATTTTGGAATATGTCGAAAATGCTTTAAAATGTTCGTCAGTTTCTGCTGGCTTTCACTCATCACCAACTTAGTATAATACCATTCGAAACCTAGTTAGAAACATCGAAAATTTAAAAATTTTTGCCCATGTTCAAAAAGCTTCAGAAAAATGGTATGTTTGTGGAATTTTGGGCTTTTCGCAGGAATTGAAGAGCGCTTTGTTCGGACACACTCGTGAGTCATGATTTGTCGCCAATTATTTATCTCGCAAAAACGAAAAGACACCCAGATCTTCAGAAGTTTTATGCACTGAGTTATTCATTGTCATGTTTGGAAGAATTACCTATTAGTTTTGAGCCTGGATTAAAAACAAAATAATAATAAAATAAACGAAAAAGGCAGACTTACCGCCACCTTTGATATGTAACCGTAATAATTCAAATTTCCACTTGCTTCTTGAAGATAGAACTGCACCCAGTTGTGAAAACCAGATACCTTGTTATAGTCGATTTCGCCAACAAAAACGTGCTCAAATCTAGAAACGAGTAAAAGATTGTATTTCATCATACTCTTTTGCATATTTTGAAAGTAGGTTTTACAGTATTTATTCACAACGAACAAGGGATGCCGGAACATCGGCATGGCAAGGGGATCAATAACAAAGTTGGGAGCAATGGAAACTTATGAAAAACAAAAAAATGGTTAACAATCACGCTTACTACTGTTCAACAACAAGGTTGACCTCAGAAATAATAAAAAAAACTATAGAAAATTTGTTTCCATTCGATCTGGATGAACCATAAAATTAACTATGATGCCGTTATGAAAAAGACACATTTGCTCCCCGGATTTACCGCTTACCGCTATCAGCAGTCACTGCCTCGCTGCATTGCCTGCCAAGATATCTGCGTTCAACAGTCACATGCGGCAAAACGCCTAATATCGTAACTCAAGTGAACATTAGAAGATTTGTTGGCATGTCACACGGAAAAGACCAATAATAAAACAATCCGCTCGCAAATTTGGCAACCAGCCTCTGCTGCGAAAGCAGCGGGCGTGAATTAACCGCAAGCTCATCATTGCATGACACCAGAACAGTGAACCTGGCTCTTGTGCAGTGTGAGTGTCACAGCGGCAAATAAAAGCTGACATCAAAATTTCTAGAAAATCTTGGTTCTTGGTCCCAATTTCCAGGGAGGAGCAAATATCCGTTCTCCCTGCGGACGCCCATGGTTTTGACGTACCTTGAGCTCAGGACTGTTTGTTTGAGTTCAGTGTAAAAGCGTACCCAAATAGTCATTCTTTTCGCATTTACATGTTCAGCAACAATGTTGACCTCAAAAATAATAACAGAGATTATAGAAAACCATTTTGAATTTTATGTGTCCGCGAATAACTGCAATAAATTTGTTTTAATTCGATCTTGATAAATCATGAAATTACTAATGATACTGTTATGTAAGGGCACCTGTGCACCCGTTGCCCCCCCTTTCAAAGAGCAGGGGGCAATGCCCCCTCATGCTCCCCCGTTCCGGCGTCCCTGCGAACGAACACACCTGAAAGACGTACCAAAGCATATTTTTACATTCATTTTGCATTCTTGTAGTAAATAGCACAAACAAAATAACAAGCTGTAGATCCATTGATATAATCAGACTTTTTCGAGTTTACGTACAATAATAAAACGTACTTGTTTGAATGTTCAACTTCAGCCGTTTCAAACCCACACTAACTTTGAGAGTTCATTTGAGGCTATTTTAAACCGACAGTTATTCACCCGCTTGTGTCAAGGACGCCGCTTTTGCGACTATACAAATCGAACCACATTGTATGCAAGTAAGTCTTGAAAGTATCTTGATCGCTGCACCCGGTCATTCCTGTGAAAGTATCGAAACTTTACGAAAGGTAGTAAATTTCATATATGCAGGTTACTTCGGTTGACAAAGGTTTCAGTATTGGTTTTAACATAAAAAATCTGTAGATTACTTTAACAACTGGCAAAACTGACAACTACAGTACGTTTACACTTTCTCCTTTACTTCAGTCAAGTAAGTGAATCTGATCTGTTCTTTTAAATTCGTATTGCAAAATGATGTTTCATGGATGGTGCTCAGCCGTGTGATAGAGACCTTCGAGTTTGCAACACTAACTAAAGGAAAGAAATCCAATCTGTTTCAGAAAATAAACTGTAACACTATTTAAGGTAACAAAAGCCTACCTTCATGTGGATCAACATCACAATGACAATTAATGAAGGTAACCACCCGTGATGTGGTCGACACAGTAACTCCGAGACCGAAACTTCATTCAAAGTACGATACAGAGGCTTTTTCATAAAGTCCGAGACCCAAAATGTTTCATAAATTAATAAAAAGAAGTCACCCACACTTTTGGAATTTCATTCATTTTTGACAATTTTTTACTTTTCCTTCATCAAGGATCAGACTGACACGGAAAGGTTGAAATCAAACCGCTAGACCTTTTTAAATACATATTAGTAGGGAACGCAATGCCTAGAGACAAAGAGTTTGAAATTCACAAAAATGAGTGTCGGAACTCCATAACTGGTGACATTCACCACACGTTCCGGTTTGACAGGGAAGCTCCGGCTTGTTGCTTGATTGTTCTGGAAAACCAGACTGACTGCAAACAACAGAAAGAAGATATGGCTGCTAAAAATATTGTTAGAAATCTGTCACGAAAATTCCCGTTTCCTTATCGGAAAAAAGATGATATTTTTGTAATCTTTATTTTGCGTTTAGTGACATTTTTCTTGAAAAATAATGGATTTACACACCTTATCCTGAGCTGTAGCCCACACAAAAAAGTCATGGTTGTTTCATCAAAATTGGAAAACAAATAGAATATTTCGATTCGAGTGATCAGTGTGATTTTTATTTTGCCTTTCACCTTATGTTTGGAGAAAATTTTCCCAAATTTCTTTGACTTATCTCTGATTCAAGATGCCGCCTAGGTATGAAAAATCAAACTTTTCTTCACCTTACATCAGGTTGTTTTTAAGGAAAATGTTAGGTACCCGATATGGATCTGTAGGGATCCGATTTCTCTGAATCTAGGGACCCGATTTTCTTTGATTTTAGGGACCCTATGATAATTTTCCGTGATTCTAGGGACCCGATTTGAAATTCTAGGGACCCGAATCGGGTCCCTAAACTGCCTAAAAAAACCCTGCCTTACATTCTAGACACTAAGTCTCGGTCACCAGACGCGCCTCGAGTCCCATGGATGTGTGCGTCTCGGTCTCGGATGTTTCGGGCCTCGGTCTCGAACATTCAGGTCTCAGTCTCGGACTTGCTGACAAGGTCTTGGTCTTTGAGTCAAGTCTCTGCCTCGCAGGAATGTAGGCTGCGGTATCGATTTCATCACAGGTTCTGATCACTTAAGCTTTGGCCCCCTTCAGAGCATAGTCTCTTTTTAAATCATTTTAGGTGGAGCCAAAGTTTGCCGTGGTCCATCCAGTGGCGTAACTAGATGTTTGAGCCAGGGGGTGAAAACGTCTTAGTTGAAGGGGGCCCACTAGCCCACACTCAGAAAAAAGTTGAGAAATGATAGTGAATCCGCATGTGGATGGCTATACTAAAACACGAAATCACTGGAAAACACTCCGAAAAACACAAAAACAATAAACTACTGAAAACCAAAAGAATACTAAATACCGAAATGTAAGCAAAGTGGTTTTACATTTAGCTTGCCAGGAGCGGTGGAGCGGTTCGCACCCCTGCTCCCCGTCAGTTGCGCCACTGGGTCCAGCTGTTTCGGCAAAATTCATGTGTAATGATGACTGCTTTGAGAAAGAATAAAAAATCTTTACAGCGAGGAAGTTGCCTTTGGCCAAATTACACAATTCACTTTGCTAAACCCTGAGAGAAGCTCTCAAGTCAGGTATTCTGCATCAAGCAGCTAAATGGAATTGCACCTTTACGTGTTGTACTTAAATCGAAGAAATGGTAGAAATCAGTGACGTGAATATTAAAAATTTTCTTTACTGTTGCTTTTGTCAGAGACAACGTTCCTCATGAAACCTCGAAAGGAAGTTTAACTTTGCTTCTTACTTGCAAAGATCTGGCGTTTGTTACTTTTTGCCTATGGGGCTGTGCTTTCCTGATGAAAACTTCTTTTCTGTGTGTCAGTGTAGACTTCTTAGTTAGAAGAATACACAGAATTAATATCAAGTATTTTTGCTTGTTTGTAGTGATGATATCCAAAAATTTTAACAACTTTTGCAAACGCTTCACAGGTAAACATTTACCTTTACTGTCCAAAAATTCGTGCAGCTTTTGTCCCACGTCTGTTGCAAGCACCGCGTCAAGAAAATCATCGACTTCTTCTTTTTCTGTCTGAGAAACATACTCTGCTTTGCCTTGCGTTTTTTCGTAATTGTTGAAAAGAGAGATAAGTGCTTTGAAAGAAGGCCTTTCAAACACAGCAGGATCCACGTATTTGAAAAATCTGTGAAGACAAATAAAAAATGATTAAGTTTGTAAAGATACAGACAACGTTGTTTTGAATCACAATAGACGAGTTATTGAGCAACGGAGGTTCCTCATTTGAAACTGTTGTTAAACGATTCTTTATTGTTCGAATTACATTTAAAATTTAATTAATCTATTTTTAGGCAGTGATGGAGTCTGGAGACCAGAACTCTGTTGGTGGACGCGTCTCGAAATTTGGTTTGGGATGTCCTGGTTTCTGTTTTTCAAAATGTTCGTGAGGCAACGGAGATTTTTAGGGATTTTTTATTTGGCCCAGTCGATGATGTGATTTGACATGAAATCTTGTTAGATCAAGTCACGGCTTTGCCTGTTGCGTTTTTTTTATAAATTCATTGGTTTTGCAGTGCTTGCTTGCACAGCCATAAATTCAATAATTTTGTTGCATTTTATACCGGTTCTGAAGCTCTGAACTTCGGTGATGGATTGTTACGGGCTCTATATTGTTCTCTTGATAATCACATACGTAGCTGACTGAAACCTCGAGGTGGCGCGTAAACTGATCAAATATGTCTTACTGCCACTTCAGGTGCATCACATTAAGTTGTTTCAGTGCCTACCAGCTTCAGAAAACGAAACTAGCGACCGAAATTATTGCTTGAATCATACACAAACTAAATAATATTAACGACAAGTTGGTAGTATTTCTGATATTTGAAGGTGCTCTGTTTTCATCACATCACTTGTGCTCTGCTTTCATCACTTTGCGATAATTCGGATTTGCACATATCAATAAGTCTCCACAGGGGCGGCGCAATCTAATCAATTCGCAGTGTTTTACTAGGAAATCGATTTCACATAATTTACGCATCTTCAGTAAATTTCTAGTAAAATAATTTGCGAATTGATTCGACTGTGCTGCCCATGTGGAGACTTATTGCTGAAATTTCTGATATTTGCTATTATTGTCAAATTATTTGTTGAAATCACTGAAACTTTTATTTTGAGGGTCATTCGAACTTCTTGCAGAAACCCATCTAAATAGGATTATGATCAATTATAAGTTTTTTCAATAGAGCTGAAGTGTTCATTTTTTGACAAAGATAAATAGTGATATGAAGTGTTACACCTGCAGAACAGCAGAGATATTTCACTTAACGTTATTAAAAAAAATACTGTAGTTACAATGTTGCGAACACTGCATTCCTATAAATCGTAGTTCCGCGCAAAAATCACTGCTAATTCAGCTATTGTGTAAAATTTTTGTGTGGCATACACTTACGGGTCTGGAGAGTAATCAATAGTTGAACGTGCACTAGTCTTCTCTTGCTTGTTGACAATGACCTCAGAACTACTTGCTCTGTTTTCAGCACCAAGCTTCCAAATTTCTTTANATATTGTGCGAATGTCAAAGTCACTAATTGGTTGAGGAGCTGGAAAACATGATGATTTACAAAGCTATATCAGCCATGCACATTGCACAAATTCATTCATTTTTATATCAGCTTTCCACCTCGGGAGGGGTAGCGGGCCAGCAGCCCTAGAAGGACTTGGCCGCTGAGGATAACGCGGTGAACTTTTTGCAAAAAAAACATCTCTGCCGCTTGTACTTGAGGTAGCACTCCTTCAGTCATTACCCGAGCTTCGCGAACATAGATGAGAATCGGAACAAAGACTGATTTAAAAACGGTATTTGAAAGCTCCTGTTTTGTGACCACAGAGCGATAAAGCTCATGCAGAACTGCATTTACTTTACCAATCCGTGTACCAGCCTATTTTTTCCGCCTTTCATTACTCGTGAATACCATCCCAAGGTACTTGAACCTCTCCACCTGTTGCAGTACATGAAAGCTCACGTTCAGCACGCACTGGTTTGGGTTTCTGGAGAGATAGTACCCCTGACCTTTCAAATCTAATTTTCAATCCCACTTGATCGCGCGCAACACAAAAACGATCAAGTGCATATTGAAGACCCTGTTCAGAGGATTCAAGCAGCACCAAATTGTCTGCAGTGAGCAAACGGTTGGTCCTGCAGCTTCCAACAGTGGCACTCTCGTCCATTCGGCAGTGACAGTCTCTCCACCTCATATACAGACTATGTAGAAGAGTGGTGACAGCACACGCCATCGTCGAAGTACAATACCCACAGTGATTGGTTGTGATTTATCTCTGCCGATACGGACAGACACAAACTTCCGAGCAGGAATACAATCACTTGACGACCAGTAACAGACAGCTGTCAACACAGTACTCCCGCAACATTCCCCACAGCTTTTCTCGAGCGAACCGTTCGAATGCTTTCTCTGTCGAAAAACATGCGTTAACATCCTTTACATATTACCAAGATTTTTCAAAAATTTGGTGGAGCGGGAAAATTTGGTCTGTAGTGCTACGTCCAAGGCAAAAGTCGCAGTTGGTATCCTCCAGCTTTGGTTCAACTATTTCGTGGCATTTTTCAAGGCTTTGGCATACGCTTTTTTAGATAGGGTAAGTAGAGAGGTGTCCCGGCAGTTAGTGCATTCACTCCTATCTCCTTTCTTGTGTATGGGGATGATCACCCCAGTTTGCCAGTCTTTTGGTGCACATCCAGAACACCAGGAATGGACCCTCTATTCAGGGTTTTGAGCGTTTCAGATAGGATTTCATCACAAATTGCTGATTTCAACCTTTATTGTTTTGACAGCCAAGAAGCATATGCGTAGCCAGGAGACTAGGGGGCCATACCCCCCAAATTTTTAAAATATATAGTCATTTTTTGCTTTGAGAGGCGATATTCCAAACAAAACACTGTTGCTAGCCAAAAATAGAAAATTTTGGCCCCACCCAAATTTTCGGTCTGGCTACGCCACTGCTAGGAAGACTGTTTTCCTACCCAAATGTACCTCCTCTGTGTCTGATGGTATAGGAGTTCTTGGGTTCAAACGATCTTTGAAATACTCTCTCCATCTGCGAAGACTGCCCCCTCATAGTTGAGTAAGACATCATTTTCGTCTTTGATGAATCTAGCAATATTACATCTTTTGCCTCGGAAACACTGAATTGTTTGAAAATATGATTTGGCTTCACTTGTTCAAGCTAAACGAGACCAGGTGCAATTACTCTGTAAAAATTTTTGTTTTTGTATAATAACATTGTTGCTAACTGGAACACTAACTCTTTTCGCTTTAGACACTTGGGGATAAAGTACATTAAGTAACTAAGAGACTATTAAAAACTGTCTTGATTTGACCTGATCGTTTACGAAGGACTGTAAAAGTTTGTCCCCGTGCCCGAGGTTTTTTCCAACGGCCGTGCGGACTGCATTTGGAAAAAGCTCACAGCAGGATATATAATCAGGTGTGCAATTGGCTAAGTTTTGTGTACTTACTGCAAACTGGTTCAGAGACGCATTGATCACTGTAGTCATGACAGCAGTCACCATATTGAAAGCAAGCCGGGTTGCACTGGCATGGTTGCGATGCGTCTGAACCTCGTTGGCATCGTCCGGAGCAGCTGAAACTGTGCAATGCAACTGATTTCCTGATGCTTAGTCGTGGCACGTTGAACACAAACAAGGTTTCTTTTGCATACTTAGAAAGACAAGCTGGCTTCAAACAAGCGCGGCATGCAATAAAACCAAACAAAATATTGCTGTGAACGAAGCCTCCGCGCCAGTTAAGATCTGTCAAATAAGAAAGTTATTCAGCTCTATATTTGACCAGCCTTCAATTATGAAGGCTTGCCAGGACATAACTTGTAAACACGTGACTTGCTAAGCACTGCTTACCATGAAGAAAGGTAATCGTCGCAGCAATCACCATATCCTTCGCAGTGTGAGTTACACTGGCAACTGTAAGAATTGTCGACATACTTGTTGCATCTACCCTCACAAGATGATCCTAAGAAGAAATTTCCAACAGTTACAAAGAAATAAATGGGCAAATGCTTTTTGAGTTTTTGTTTGTTAATCGTATCAAGACATACAGTTGCATACAAAATGTCAGTAGCGATACCATGCATACGTTTTTTCAGCGAAAAAGTAATTTTTTAATAAGGCAGGAATCATCATAGGTTTTGATTTCTATTTANTCGCTTTCAAAAATGGAGAATGCATTATAGAACAACAAAGAGACATCTATTTTTATCGAATTTTGAATAAAACAACTTGACTTAAATCACACTCGCATTTTGACGTAAAACTCCATTGATGTGGCTTCCAACGCTTAGCCATAAGGGGAAAAAAGTGTTGCCAACTCCCAAATGAATTACTTGTTTTTGCGATAAATCACGATCTGTTACCTAATGCCTGGATTCTATTTGGCTACAGGAACATCAGAAATTGTACATTACAATTTTATCAACGTCATCAATGACACCAAGGAATTTCTCTTCAAAATCGTGTGTCTGCCTTCACCCCTTTACCTATCAGTACTTCTACAAAAACAAAAGTGGCACATGTATCTAATAACAGACCTGTAAATGACCCAGTTTCAAAATTACCATAGAAATGCCAGCCCATGTGTATTTACAGTAATAGTAGGCTATATGCGTTTTGGCTAAAGACTCTTTGTAACAAAAAATTTGCTACATTCATGCCACTAAGCCCCTTTCCTGTTTGAATATTACATCAAGTTTATGGTCTGCGCCGCCTAACAAAAGGTAGTTTGTTGTTTTTGCTATTCATGGTGTTGCCTATCATTTGCCACCAGGTTTCAAATCCAGCAGATAAATTCGATCTTCTGGCGATTATTTTAAGAAGATCGAAGTTATCTGATTGAAAAGATAGTTTGATTGTTTTTTGCTAAATCGGTTTTACTAACAGCGATAAGTTGAAGACCAAGCCAGTATAACTAAACATTTTAAGGGATATGTTCCGCGTGGCGAGCTAAGGGTAAGAAAACATACTTTTTCTGCCTGACAGGGCATCCAACAATCTAAAAAGAAACAATCTCGCAAAGAATCCAAAACAAAACAGGCAACGATTTGTAATATATCCACTTGCAACAAGCATGGCAGTGTTGCATTGGTTCGTAAATGAATAGTGTTAGATACTGAGGCTTCGACAGCAATCGCTATGGGATGAAGGCCGTGCTAGGCAGTTTGTTGCCGAACCTTCGACGAAAGCAAACAGGCAGCTTCGGAAAGTCACCACGCTCCAAACCAGATTACAATGTTTAAAACAAATTCCTTCCGTATTTCCTCGCTACCTCTGGAGCGTGGCCCCTCTCAACCTGTAATGCTCCAAAGTATTACGCCTGCTATACTCTACCTTGACTATTGGTATTATGCTCATGATGTGGTCTGGTTCAACAACTTCTTACCTTGCATCCAATGATTACCTGTTAGAGATCCTTTCAAATTAAAGCAGCATTTTGCCAATTCAATTTTTGAAGGAATTCAAACACCAGCAATAAAGTAGGATTGGGACGGATCAAAAATCGGTTCTTCGTTTCGTAAACTAAATATTACGATTTCGTAATTTCGATCTATCAGAACAGGGGTTCCCAAACTTTATCTGACCATATGCCCTTCAGCATTTCGACAGATGAGCATGTACTCCTGAAATTTCTGTTTGAACACCCACAACTAGCACGCTTCAGACAACCACAAACTATAACTCACTCGCTCACCGTTTGCAAGCAACAGGAGACGTGATCACAGAATGCAAAGTTAAAGAATATGAGGCGAGTGCAGGTCCGCACCAAAGTGGAACATGTTTGATACTTGTTTGATCAACTTTTCCCAAACATTTTGTCATGACTTATCATAGCTATATTTAAAAATAAGCATACGTTGAAAATAATATCCACGGTAAATTTATAAATATTTTGAAAGAAATAATAGCCTATATAAACATATTTTTCCCTTTTACTGCTTACCTGAAATGTATCCCTTCAGATAGGCAAATATACCACCAGGGGTACATGTACCTCAGGTTGGGAACCCCTGTGTTAGAATGTCTGTCAAATTCGGTTTCACAGATCAGATCATCAAGGTTTCTACTCTTGTACTACTATATATTATTCGCAGAGACCTGCTGCTGCATGTAACTCGAAGTCTGCATATCGATCAAAATTGTAAAACTTTTTGTTTTCTATTTGTAAAACTCGATTTTTGTTCAAAGTGTGTTGGAAATTCAAAAAGCATTTTTTCCGGTTTATGAAATATGTTTTTTCTGACCGAATATTATTCTTACGTTAAGTAGGCTGTTAGGTCTAGATGTCATCATTTCCAATATAATTTTAGTTTACCTAGGTGTTACGAGGCTTAGCCGTTAAAAGAAAGCAACAGCCAATCCTGGGTTTATGTTTGTTTGGCTCAGTATTACGTTTTCGATGTTTGTTCTCTTTTTATTAATACAGGTAGCCTATACCAGTAGCGCAGTCTAGAATTTTGTTCGGGTGGGGCCAGTCAATGACGTTGTCAGTCACTGACGTGGTCTTGAGTCCGACTGTTCCTTCTGTTTATTTTCTAACAGCCGAAAATTGATATAAAGCACCAGTACAAATCTTACCAAATTTGTTTCGGGGGGTGGGGCAAGCATGGCCTCTTCGGTCTCATTCTGGTTGCGCCACTAAGGTATACTAAGGTTTACAGCCCTTAAAAATGCGTCAAACAGGTAATGTTTGATATTTCTCACATGGAAGCCTGTAGGCTACAAGTCGCGTCAGCCTTCACAACAAAACGTTTGCGCGATCTGCTAGACACCTACATTCCACATTTGCAAAACAATTACCTGCTTTATTGACACTGCAAATGGACAACAGTTCCACTGTAAGCAGTGCGATTAACTTCCACATCATTGACTTGTTTCAGCAGCACACAGACTTACGAGTATATCACTGTCAAAGCAGGAAGCGTTAGACTGGTAGAAATGAATCACGTAGTTTTGTCAAGTTGGTGGCACTTAGAAACAACGCATAAACAAAACTAAAAATTTTCCAGAACATAAATTATTTATCTAAACGTTAGAGCTTACAGACAAAAATCTGACAAAAGTTTTTTTTATCAGCTTTTGCCTAACTGACTTATAATCAGGGTTGCGGAGTCGGAGGTAAAATATTTGACTCCGACTCCAACTCCGACCTTTCCAAAATTTCCGATTCCGACTCCTTAACATAAAGTGAATGAAACTTGGCTGTTAAAATCAATGGAAATCGTGGTGCCCAGCAAGAAATCTCTGTTTCAACAAAAGTTTCAAAAGAAATTGCACCGTTTCAACAGGAATTAATGATCCAATTGGACATCCGGAGTCGGAATCGGACAAAAAATCCGACTACGAACGACTCCCAGTGTTGTTAGGAGTGCGATTCCGACTCCAACCACAAAACCTCCGACTCCTGACGATTCTGACTCCGACTCCGGCTACGCAACCTTGCTTACTACTAAACATAATTACAGAACCAGCCAACAGAGACGAACAAAATATGAAACTTTGTTCAAATGTTACAATTAAACTGTGGTAACTTCAAGTGTTGTATTTAAAAAAAGTTACTATAAAAGTATTTATTATTGTTATGATGCTTAACAGATTGAAATTAAAATTATATGCATAAAAAAAACTCTTATAATAAAAGCAAAAAATAGGTTAGGCGTACAACTTATGCTGCTAATGCAACTGAGACGTAAGTTTTCTAGATCGTACTTTCCTGAAAGGAGACTCCGAAAGAACTAATCGAGAATATGTCACTGCGGAAACAGTTTTAGAAAGTCATTTTATTTGGTTATTTTTCATTAGCAGTTCGCACTTCGGTGCTAATACGCCTATGGTTTTATCAGTTTTTTTTAACGTAACGTATGCTTATTTTACTGCCTTACTCATATTTTGATTCATTTGCTGGTTGCTCTGTTGTCATTCACGTCGCACATGAACCAACTTACTTGTTTTTTTATCGGTTCTATCCTTATTAATCAAGAAACCACCTCCGTGTTAGTGTTTGAAGGTGGTGGCGCTGTACCATAAAGTGAACATTATTTCTCATGATTTTTATGCAAGTGAAATGCTTTCAAAATTGACAGATCCAGGAAACAGTTGGAGCAACTGCCCTCATACGTCTGTTGCACTCCGTTGAATGGCACCCCCTTTATATAAATGCTCTCCTGTTTGGTGCTTATAGAAGCAAAAATAGAGATTAAAATCTTTAAAGTTTGGACAATGCTTTACACCTTGTTGAACTGCGCATTTTACGAGCCGGGCAAAAGCGGATGGTGGCTCTCTATGACAGAATAATATAAACAACGTTATTCTTTCCTGATACTGCAGCACTCCTTTTCGGTCATTTCATGATGATGTGAGAACTGTCCAGCTTTGCTAAGGCGATCACTAACGCAGTCCCATATTTCGCTGTATAGCACGCTTCTCGATTTGCAGCGTGCCTGTGCAAAACTGGCCTGTTTTTGTTCCAAGTTTGTTGCTTGATAGCAGCCTTAAAATGTTAAAGTGAAAATAGAAATGCAATATGGAAAACCCATAAATGGCGCAAGATGCCAAAAATCTCTAAAACGAAAAGATATCATCATCCAACAGAGCTACCAGAACTGGGAGCAATGTCATAGCAAATGCTTTTCGTTAATTTTTTGTGCTTGACTTGTCGCTTCGGCAATAAATATATTTGCATGTACATCCATAAGCTGCACCTGGATACGTGATTGCCATTTGACGATGTATTGAAATCCTATCTTGGAAATTGAGGTGTTACTTGTCCGTCTAAGAACCATTCTACTTCTTAAAAAGGTCGGAAATACGTTTCAGACATTGATTTTTTATGATTGTGCTATGGATAGTGATGGGATCTTTTTTATTTCCCAACATCATCAGGCCCATAACAGCTTGGCACACCGGGGGTGACAAATAGTTTTCTTAGAGGAGCCCAATTTTTTTATATGTCCAATACATTTTTACGGGGGGTGAAAAGTTTTCCAGAGGGGACGAGGTCCCTTTCGCCCCCCTAGTTACAGGCCTGAACATCATTATTAGATGATCCAAGAACTGACGAGAAAGTTGATGAAAAAAAAGACAACTGTGAAATTGAAAAAATGCAAAAAGCGTTTCGGAAGTAACACTAAAACACAACGAAACATTCAGCCTCCTTTACGGGGTTGGCTGACCAGATGACATAGGTGGTCTTCACCAATCCTGTGTGAATCTTTGTTCAGATTGATCAGTTCTTTTGCCATTGTATTTACATTTATTCTAATTTCCAATGGCAATTGGTTACTTCTTTGCATGATGTTTTTTTGCATATTAGCTGAGTCATATGAAACAAGCAATGGATGGTGGAAAATTCATACGTTACTCAACTGGACATCATCATTGGAATATAGATTCTATGGTAAGAAAAGGACAATTGAAACTAGTGACAATTTATCACATTATTTATACAAACGCCTATAAACGTGCAAAAAAATGCTAACTTGTGTTGTAGCGTACTATACCGCGAAATACTGTTGCCAAGCAGTGTATTGAAAGTAAGTAATGTAACGCTAGAGTAATCATTGCGACGTTAACATATTGCAATAACGTTCTGCAGCGTTGAAACGGATCACAATAACGTATTGCAGAGATGAAATCAGTGCTGCATTACGTTTAAGCAATGAAGGACCAAAATGTCGCCACAGTAACTGTATTCTGCCGTCTCGCGATTGTATGAGGGAAGAATATAACTTCGCATGGCAAACGACAGCTGATCTTTTGGCCCGGTCTCAAGCGAAATTTCTGACCTCTGCGAAATTTCTGAGCTATTATNATTGTTTGTCAGTTATTTTGCTTCTCTGCGTAAACGAATAAAGTTTGGCGNTTACTTTTTTGATGTGTGTTGTGTAAATTAAAACTTTTTGGTTAGATGTCAGCACTGTTCCCTCTAAGAAAATTCTACGCTGAACAAATGTTAGTTTTGTTGCGCACTAAGCGCATGCAACTGCGCAACCATGCAGACACACAATCAGTGAAGCGTTCCAAGCGATGAAAAGGCTATGCGATATATATACAGTAGGGACATTTTGCCGCTGAGACCTCAAATCTGTAATACCTTACATTGCAATTGTTTCAGTTCTTTTTGCTTGTGCAATATTTTTAGCGCTGCGAACATTTGGATTGTTGGAAGTGTGCGAGAACGAGATTTCACTGCGTGCATTGTGTAGTGGCACTGCACAATTGCGCACCTTAGAGGGAACACTGGACGTCAGATACCCATAGGTGGCGGAACCGGGGGGCCGCATGGGCCTAGGCCCCCCACTTTGATTTCTGGGGGGGTCCGCCCCCCACTTTTGAATTTCGAATTTTACCTAAATAATTCAAGTAATAAAATTAGTATTGAGTCCATTTAAAGTAAATCGCTTAATGAAAAAATGTTGCAGAATTTTGGCAGTATTTTGTCAATATTATTTATAATATACTATTTGTAATTTAGCGGTGAATTTGGCAGCATTTCGTAGTGTATGGCAGAATACACCGTGCATGGTCGGTCACCCTGCTGTGGCTTGCTCACCGCATTGGTGTTGTTGAACAGTGTTGCCAGATGGTACTGTAATACAACACAATTTTTACAAAAATGGTGTAATTTTACATGCGTGTGTGCATGGGCGTCGCAAAGATTTTATCCAGGGGCGGCACTAGTAGATTTTTTCAAATGTTTTTCTAAATGGGGGTCAAAAGTGGTGAAATTTGTTTTTTGCCACTCAAAACTAAGAAAACAGACTTTTGTGCTGAAATTTTCAAATTTCCCGATAAATTTTCATAGTTGTAGCAGACACTTATGGTCTGCACATGTTCTATAGGAAATCTTGTACTTGCTGGGAATCAGCAACGCAAAGCAACTCTCTCTCAAACTGACAAAACTTC
>JGI24021J15306_10003240_pt1 | contig 18252 bp, 9 predicted proteins | sample Ectturendosymbi1_FD_15306 | JGI IMG/M metagenome (IMG submission 15306)
TGAAGAATTTAAATGTAACAGATAACAGAGCTGTGTTGATTCCAAAAATGAGTCAAAACCATTTTTTGACGAATTTTGTTCTATTCGGAGAGGTTCACAGGGTGACATTCTTTCTGCTTTTGTGCTTCAATTACCGCGTTGTATCGTCTACTTGCATTATTTCTGCTGTATAGCGAACCGTCTGGTATGCTGCAGCTTGTACGACATGAAAGATGAGGCGAGGGCAAAGGTGAAAAGCGAGGACAATCTACAAGGAGATAGCAGTTTTAACAGTTTGCTAAATATGCTATTTCTTGTCTCTCCCCCTTGCCCAAGTTGCAATAACATCAAATGACGTTGCTCAGCCGGTTCGGCGTTCATATCTGTACAAGTTTCTAGGTCGAGTTAAATGTGAATAAAGTTTACATGTCGCAAGCGACTTTTTTCGTGGCGGTTGCTGCATACATCCAATATTGTATTTAAAAATGTGCCCCCTTTTGTTATTTTTGCCCCCCATAGTGCGACATCCTGGCGACGGCCCTGTCTCCACTGCTGTTGGTCACCATGAGAGTTAAATAAATGCGCAAATCATATTTGCCACATTATCTAAAAAAGACTCCAGGTACACTGCCCAAAGGTTAATGAATAGATTCCAAATCCAGAGCTGCCAATGAGATTTTTTGAAACAAAACGTATAGATTCACCAAAAAAAAAACAGATTTCAACAGAAAATCCCAAGTAGACACAAAACTAGACCAATCTTTCTAATATCTACCATACCTGGGTATCTGAAAGTCGCAAAACTTGCTAGTGAATATATACTGTAACTTTCCTAATGAACTTTTGTGTCTCTTGGAATTATTACATCGCAGTAACATGGACCTGTTTGCATTTCTGAAGGTGATCTGACAGAATTTACAACAATCAAATCTTTATTCCCAAGGTCCTTCTGTAACTAACCTTTGAGATTTGGATCTTTCAAACACTCCACCTTAAAATTGCTGTACGTACCACTTAATCTTTTTCTTCAGGCTTGCTTCATTAGTATTTCTGTCACTTGAACTCATTGCGCCTTGCTAATATTTGCAGCTTATGCGGTGCCGGTAGCTTGTTTATCAGTTATGCTGAAGACTAACGTACCTTCATAAAACAAGATAAAGAAACATGAGACTAGAAATAAATTTTAATCATACCCTATCTTAAATCACCGCCATACGCTGTTAATTCCTAAAAATACTAGATCTCCTGACGAAAAACCCGGATACCCAGAAAGGCATTGAAAACCCCAGATCTGGAGGCAAAACCGCAGGTTTGGCACAGTTGGCCAAATCATTTCGAATCGAAAGTACCAAAAAGGTAACGCCATTAATAGAACAGGTCAATGTCATGTAATAATAATTTTTAATGTCATTCATTCATAACAATAAAATCAGGCAATATCTTCAAATTGCTGCAATTAGGTCTAATTACTTAGGTGGCCCCATAATGTTGCAAATAACTATAAAATACTTTAATTTTCAAATCACAGTAATCTACTGTAAAAGCATTGAATTGAAAACATTCGTTTAATTGCTTATGAAAAATTAAGAAAAATAGTGACTTCTTGGCCTGAAAAATTTTATACGTATAAACAAGGATGGAAATTAGGGGAGGCGAACGAGGCGATCGCCTCTGGCTCCCCTCTTTGGCAGATGCCGCTAAGGTCCCTCTTTTGAGAGTTTCACACTTAGTTTTTACATTGTATTGTTAAAAAGATTATTAATCTCTCTTTCTAGAGCCACATTTAAGCTCTGAAGAAAGTCATATGCAACTTCTTTAATGTGTAGTTAAAGAACAATTTAAAATCAAATGATTTCAAACAATTTACAGCGTGAAATTGACTTTCAAGCAGAAGTAAAATCCCAAACAAAATGAAAAATTTAACTTGCTTTCAGCGAATAAAGTTTCTGTATAGCATGTGTAAAATATAGGCCCCCTTTCTGAGAGTTTGCCTCGGGCACCTAAAATCTAATAACCACACTTGTATAAGAAAGACCAAATTTAGCACAAAGGACCGCGGGGCCCGTAGCAATTGCTACGTTTGCTACTATTGTTAATCCGGCACTGACTTGCATGAAGTGTTTGTATTGCGTTAGGTTGATTTATAGTTTCACACGACTCAGATAAATGGTAGGAGCAATACAAAAAGCTGTCGTGCGAAGAAATAGCCAATTATCAGTGGAGATTAGAATAAATGAAAACACAATGGCAAGAGATTGCCACTGTGTCACATAGAATTGGTGAAAAACCACGGGCGGACATCTGATGTTCATTTATCTACACCAAAGGTAGTTACAGCTAAACCAAGCACTTTTATCGCATAAATTAATGGGCAGCCAATAACACAGTTTTGAAAGGAAAAACACTTATGGAACTCCTGGCAATGAAGTTTGCGAGAAAATATGTTTTATCTAAACTTCATTCATGCTTTTATAAATCAAGCGAAATTTAATCTGCGTAAAATCCGAGTTGAAATGTTGAAGAAACCTAATTTTCCTATTTCGCTTGTCATAAAACATAAACGGTGTGAAAGTTTCACTTTCAATAGTCGATAACTTTATATTTTAAACCAAACTTAGTTGTATCAAATACTGTTTTATGCAATTGTTTCTTGTAAATTTTGTACTGAGTTCCTCGAGCCTGACAATGGATTTCAAGATTCAGGATTCAAAAATCCATGACGTCCAACAACCGCTTGTGAAGTAAGCTAGATAATTTCATCTCTAAAATGCAAAACGACATCAAACTATGATGACATTCTAGCGAAGCTTTTGAAACTGTCTACTAATATTCTAGCATCATAGTTTTCTGAATTTTGTATGGCAAAAGGTGAATTTCCCAGACTTACAAAAATTGCTCAAATACACNCAACTCTTTAAAAATAATATCAAGAAATTTCGTAGTGAATACGCTGTAGATCATTGTNCACATTTCCAATCCTCTCCAAGGTATTTGAAAAAAATGGNTTGCAGGAGACTGTACTCATGCACTTGATCGGGTGTCTGCTGTGTGTGACCAAGCCGGAATGAAAATCAGCACTAACAATTCCAAGGTATTATGTCTGTCTACAAGCCCAAGTCAATGTATGCTGCAAATGAACGGCTATACACTGCAACAGGTCGAGAAATTCAAGTATATTCGGGTGTTACTCACGAGTGACGGAAGGCGGAACAAGGAGATCGAAACACGGATTGGTAAAGTAAACGCAGTACTTCGTGAGCTTTATTGCTCAGTGGTCACAAATCGGGAGCTTTGAAACACCGCAAAACTGTCAGTTTATAAGTCGGTCTTTGTTCCGATCCTCACTTACGGTTGTGAGTCTTGAGTAATGACTGTTAGAATACTATCTCAAGTGCAAGTGGTAGGGATGGGGTTTTTGCAAAGAGTTCACGGTGTGACACTTCGCGACAATGTGCGCAGTTGTGAAATGTGTAATACCCTGAATGTTGAGCCACTTCTCCGAATTGGGAGATCCCACAACTGCGGTGGTTGGCCATGTTTCCAGAATGCCACAAAAAAGATAGCGGGGGAGGTCCTGCTGACTACACCCACGGGAAAGTGGCCCAGAGGTTGTCCAGGGACCAGGTGGAGTGACTACATCTACGACCTCGCTTAGTCTCATTTCGGCGTGAAGCTAGCAGAAGATTGCTGTTGACAGTAGACAGAGATTTCTGTGGACCGAAAGGTTTTTCGAACTTTTCTAGAACTGCTGTCCCCGCGACCTTTCCCAGAGGAAAATCGGGTTTGAGAATGAATGAATGAATGAATGAAAGTTTCAAACTTACAATACTGTTTTTATTGCTGATAATATCAATCGTCATATTTCAGGAAAAAACTACAAAATCTAAGAAAACTTGCATACGATAATCTTAAAAAATTGGTTACTGCGTTTGTGCTAACAAATCATGTATCAATTATTCGAAAAGTAATTTAATGCTCATGAATAACCTTAACAACTTACAAAATTTTCTGTTTATATTAATAATTAACCGATATCAAAACTAAGCAACTACTATTATCTTGGTATTACACATGATACGATACTTAATTGGAAGACTCAAATAGAAGTGATATTGACACAACGTTCTAACCCACATGGAATTTTGTTGAAATAAAACACAACGCCAATGCTTCAGTTTCGAGATCTGTTTAATTTGCTCCTTTTCATTCTTATTTAATTTACTCAATAAATTAATTGGGGAAGTGCCAAAAACTGTTTTATTTTTTTTGATTATATTGCAGAAGAAATCTGTAAAAGCCCATAGCAAATCTAATACGAATTTTCTCTGTTGTAATCATTTTGAAAGTATAGATTTATTTAAATTATCAGTTGCCAGATGTATGTTCTCTGTTGATAGCTGTCAAATGAAAAAAAGATTCGACATTTACTTTTGTAAGATTTTAACAGTTCACAATTATCATACACGCCTGGTTTCTTTGCCAAAATGCTATTCACCAAAAGAGATGAAAACATCTCTGGCTTAGTTTTTAGGAAGATACATTGGACCTAAATTTTGGTCTGAAATTCAAAAAATCTTGAAGTCTCATTCCATTGTTTTAGTTGGAAAACAAGGCAAAAATGTCTTGTTCTTTTGGTAATATGCCCGCTGATTCGTTTTCGCGTGTTTGTTTCATTTTCCTATAAACGTGTATTTAGTGCATTTTCATCTATAGTACCATTCACCCTTCCTAGTGCTCAGTCCCCCTTCAATGTACATACGCATGCTTTTCATCTTTTGTGTCTTTTGTTCTTTTCTGATGTTGTCCTTTGTTACTAACTTCTGTCTGATATTCAAATTATTGCATTTTGTCACTTTTATTTTTCTTCTTCATTTGAAATGTAATCAATTTAGTATTGATTTATGCCAAAATGAGGCTGACTGAATAGTTGATCCATTAGGTCTTTTGCCAAACATTTGCGTCTAAAATATGTAGTTCACATCAATTTACAGAATTGGTGAATTGTTAATTGCTTTTCTCATTTTTATTTCTTTTTAACACGCACGTTTCATCCTGTGGTGTTTTGCTCTTTTATCGGCTTTCTGTTGCTTGGTGGTTTGAGTCATAACAATTTGCGGGTAGATAGCACTCTAACTTCATTCAACTGTGTTTGAGTTGATCAGGTTCAGTCAGAGCTTATTGCATTTTAAAGGTTGATTCTTGCAAACTGGACGCGTTTTATCGGGGTTAGCGTCTCTTCGCCTCTCAAAGCAGATTTCGTTTCATGTTAATTAGTTTCTGCTGGTGTTGACATACATGTCAAATGGATTTAGAATGGCAATTGCCCTCATTTAACCGCATCTTTGAGATCCTTAAAGCTTAGATATACTTTGTTTTATAAAATTAGCTAAACATCATGGCTTGTTATTAGATTTGCAGAAATCCATTTCAAGAAATTAAAAAAAATGTCCTAAATAGCAGCAGCAGCTAATTTTTTGTTTAATCGTTTGCATTATCTGAGTTAACTTTAGTTAACTCTTATATTGGCATCATTCATTCAATAATATTCAACTGCATCAACAGAAAGCATTGACATTAGACTAAGTACGTATATGTAACTGGATTTCCTGAATGCTACTATGTATTTGTATCTGGCTCCATCAGACATCAGATTTACCCAAAGTACTATCAACCCTGATTTTCATCATGGAGGCAACATAAATGACGTTATTGACAGCGTCTGTAGAGGAAGGATGGAGATCAACAAGTTCCCACCAATCAGAGTCACAAAGAGGCACAACAAGTATTATTCGTGGGACAATCGGAGACTGTATATGTTTAGGGTGTTGCAAAAAAGAGGATATTTGTCAAAAATGAAAGTACTTGTGGTGTCGGCTTGGGACGACGACAAATTTACAACAGAAAACGATGGAGAAAGTGTAAGAGTTAGAAGAGACGAAACACGTGATCACACATTTGATAAAGTCAATTTTGCACCACACAACATCGTGCCTGAAACACGCCGAAGCACCAGGTATGTTTAATGCCTTCTTACTTTGATTGGTATGTTTCAACGAATTCATCTGAAGACAGTCATTTCAATCTTTAATTGCAGGATTGTCAAGAGTAACAACATAAAATGACATTGAGTGAAATACAAGAAGTTTGATATGTTAATATAAACAAGTTAAAAAAATTAAGAAAGATAAAAAAAGAAAAGGTCGACTCAGAACATTTGAGGACAAGATCACGCAAGACGGTCAATTTTTTCCTTTATTGTTTTCCTCCATCTTGTTTGTGTCATACCCTAACTGATGAAGATGACGGTGGATCGTTTCCACAATTAGTTTTATTTTACCTGAATAAGACCTGCTACTATCTAAGTCTCTCAGGGGATATTCCACTTTGCTAGGGAGTTAAAGTTGAAGAAGTGCGCAGGACGTTTTGCATCATTTTAACAACTTGCACGGCGTTTCTTAACCCTGCTCAGGTAACCTCTGCCCAATTTGGGCAAACGGTTCTTCTACTTAAATTAAAAAGTAGTTAACGTTCACGTAAAAAGCTGGTTCTTTCAGTGGCTGCATTTTTTAGACGCTCTTTCGGGCAGTCCTCTCGAAATCTGCACAAGTTTTGTAGTTTTCGACGGGGAACAAAATTTTGCCCAAATTAACCCATGGTTACCTGAGATGTAAAAAAAATTTCTACACAAAGATCCCTCCTAAGGTAACCTTGACCAATTTGGGCAAAAGGAGTTGGTGCATGTAGGTTCACTAGCAAGCCACACCAGCAACATTTGACCGAAGCCAGCACGGGAGTAGACCACACGAGTGCAACAGAGGTGGCCGGAGTCAATTTTTCGGACTCCGACTCCGCTCGTGTTCCAAAATTTTTGAATCCGGGTCCGGAAAAGGATCCGGCTATTCTTCAAATTTGAGAATCCGACTCCTGTTCAGACTCCGGCTACAATAATCGATCCAACCATAATTTACCAATGTTTTTACCTAAGAAATGACCGCACAGACTCCTGCTACTGCCGAAATGGAAACGTGACTCAGGATCCGGGTCCGTTTTTTCACAAATTTTTGACTCAGGGTCCGGATCCGAAAGAAAAACGCGGAATCCTGCCGGAGTCGACTCCGGCAATCCGGATTCGGTCCCACCTCTGGAGTGCAAGACCTGACGACGCAAATCAATTTGGCGCGAATAGCTCCTGCTCAGCTCGGGTTTTCATTGAGAAACAGGCAGGAGAATATATGACGCCTTCTCTGTCAGAGGAAAGAATTTGGAGCTGGAAAGGGCCTGCACCTTGTGTGTGTACTTGTGGTGCAAGGTCAAAGCATTTTATAGAGGACAACGTGAACCTTGTGGTTCTCTTTTCTTAAATGAAGTTTCTAGAACTTTGGCTTAGCCAAAAAAGGCTTGCTCCTTGTGCGTGCACTTGTGGTAAAAGGCCAAAGCATTTTGTTGAGGACATGAACTTTGAGACCAGACAACGCTGTGGAACGTGTCCACCATCAAAATAGAACAAAACTAGGTTCACGTGCCAACGATGGGAAGCACTTGTTTGCATTGATCACTTTCAAGTATTCTGCAAAGATTACTCACACCCCTGGAACACTAACATAATATCCCCGGTGATTTCCACCCGGACAGGAGTGGTGGCCACGTGGTCCCTAGGTGAAAATCACCCGACGTTATGGTTGCCCGTGAGTTCGGGTGAAAATCACCCGACATTGTGGTTAGGGTGAGTTTTTTGTTTCCCTGTTGATGCCTTGACATTGTAAAATTTGACAAAACTCCACTAATTTTTAGTTTTAATATTTCAGTTTGGAGGTGCTTGGAGCATTGTTTGTGGGGGCTTAGCCTACCTAATCTCCCCTGTGGCGACGGGACTGGCTGTATGTGAGACATAAAAGTCAATAGCAGTGCCGTGATCAATCTGATTGCCCAACAACTGTCGTAAAGCATTTGCCCATTTTGGGCAAGTTTACCTTATGTGCCTGATTTTCGTAAAAGAAATTGCCCATTTTGGGCAAGATTGATTAATGTGGCTGAAAATTTCAGTGAAAATAGAAAAATTTTATGTCTCAACCTAATTTACTTTTATTGCAGATAGAACCACAAGCTTGAAATGAGGTTCTGTTTAAACCTTAAACCGCCCACCAATGACGTCTACTGGCGGAAATTTTGAATTTTTCTTTACTTTTTCGTTCATTTGTTAAGAGCACTTCCCACATTTTTGTTTGGAAAATTGCTTTTGTTCTTCATCATATAGAAAATTTTCCAAAACCACCACGTTGTTTTTTCTGATCGGATGAGCTTGAAAAGACTTGCTAAGTTGCAAAAAAAAACGCGCGCGCGTCTAAACCTGTCAGTTAGTCCAGTACAAGCGAATAAAAAAAATCTGCCCATTTTGGGCAAGGACAACAAAAGTATTTGTGTTTAAAGGTTACCTGAGCAGGGTTAAGAAGCATTATTGTATTACAAAAACACGTGCTACGACTGCGATGCAGTGGTTCGACCAATGATTTTACTGGTCAACTACTCAGCTAGCCCTATTGTTGGCATCAAGCAATACTAATTTCAACACGAAATCTGCTTGAGTAGGGAATTCGAAATTGTCAGCCAGTCGTCTTTGAGGCATATTAAAATTGAAATAGCAGTTACGTTATAGTCGTATAAACTCTGTTGAAGCTGCAGGATTGACCACTTTGCTTTCAAAAATGTACAATGTGGTGTTTGCAACGCGAAAAGCAGTCAGCCAATCACAAATTGTTACAGCTTAGTAAAACAGGCTTACTGTTGCAGATTGACCTCCGCTACTGAAAGATGAAGGCTAATCAAATGAGTGTTATTTAATGTCGATCACAGATATTCTTGGCTTTTACGAGCAGTTATTGACTCATAATATTTAAAGACGTTTCATAATCCGGTTAGTGTGGTTGAACTTTCGACCTTAGAATTTGTTAAGTTCTAATCTTGTCCAGGCATGGCCAACCAGCAGCTCGCAAGCCGTATGCAGCTCTTTGCCCGGTTTCACGCGGCTTTTACGTAAATATCGTATTTATTTGTGTATAAGTGGCAAAGCACCAATTGCTGATCTTGAAAGTCGGCATGCGACTTGCACACGAGATGTGATTTCCAAACGCATTGCGTGGGAAGCGTGCTTGGTGGCTACGTTGGTGCGTGATGTTTACAATAAATCCAGCTGAGCAAAGGTATGTGTGTAAGTGAGGACGAGATGGGGTGATGTTCATGTGAGCCCATGTGTGTGTATGATGTGGCTCTTTGCGGTAACACAGTAAGAAATGTAGCTCTTGATCTCTGACTGGTTAGCCACCCCTGACTAGTCTTTGCAGCATTGTCTTGAAGCTCTACGAAGTGCCATTGCTACTAATATATATAGCCACAAATTAAAAAGAACTGTTGAGTTCAGTTTCATTTATACTCGGTTTCTGTACTCCTTTCGGAGTGTTACGAGGGGCCTTGCACCCATCCATTAACGTCGAGCACGAGGCTGGGCAGACCGCAAGGACTGTTTTTCAAGTATTCGATAGACCTGACCGGGAATCGAAACCAGCCTACCTGCTCTGGTAGCACGTACTAAAACAACGGTACCCCTTAGTCAAGTGGTTCTTAACTTGTGGGTAATTAATCCAAGGGCGTAATTTGACATTTTTCATTTTTTGGTTACGTTGCACAAGTTTGTTTTTACAAGTGTTGTTTGAGTTGACAAGTGTGACATGGTTTAACCGCTTGATAGCCAGAAAACGTATAAGCCTTCCCATTGCATTTTTATTGGACATTTGAATGCTGAGAAACCCTGCATCCGCTGAGCACTATAAATGGTGTGGACTTAGCGTTGCGGGGGCTCGANGCAAGTCTGAAAAGGTGAGCCATCTGATGACGTCATCATACTCAGCAAACCGTGATACAANCTTTTGATCAAGCCTAGGAAGGNGGTATGGGGCAACGGTGTTGTGCCCTTCTCTATTCCGTATTTGGGGTTATGGTTAGAGCATGGGGATAGAACTAGTTGTAGTATTAAAGTTTAGAATAGTGTTTCGGTTTAGTGTTAGTTTCCCCTAAAATTTGGCGAGAAATATTTGGTGAGCTCTGTGAAGTGTTTGTAAAACTTACCAGTGTTCATTGACTAAAACGTGCTGAAATAAACAAAGAATAAAACTGGTCTATGTTTGAACACAACTAAACTTTTGGAATTTCAAATGCACTACATATGCTTTTAAAGCTGGGGCCTCTTTTTCACAGTCGTCCACACTACCGGTATATTGTGAAAAGCTTCATTCTTTGCAAGTTAAAAAACTATCATTTGGTATAAATTTTTGCTCTTACTTGATAGGGTCTGCTCAGAACTTTTTGGAGCAAATTTTAACCCACAGTCTTTTTAAAAGGTATTGAAGTTGGTTTGAAGTGTTTCCTTATTTACATATTAGAGTTGTTGGTCGGGGTCTTGTGAAAGCAAAGTAAGCTACTTACACACTGCAGTGTCGGTTGGGGGGCCCTTTGAAAACAGAGCACTTACACATTACAGTTGTTGTTAGGGGGCAATTTGAAAGCAGAATACTAACACAATGAAGTTGCTGTTAGGTGCCCTCTTAAAGCAGAGTACCTGCACATTGCGATTGTTGTTGGGGGCCCTTTGAAAGCAGAGTATTCTACGTACACATTAGAGTTGCTGTTGGGAACCCCTTTTGAGGCAGAGTACGTGGTTCGGAATGTGGTTCGGAAAATATTAGATGAGCGGATAATACGCTTTTTCACCAAACATGAGCAATATTTGCGCGCAAAGCACCTTGAGGGGGCCCAAGGCAAATGCCTCGCTCAGCTCCCCTTAAACACCCCACTAAGCATTATTCTAAGTCAGTGGTTCTTAACCTTTTTTCTCCCACGCCTCCCTGAAGTAATTGGCCTTTGTTTCAAGACCCCCCTGATATTAAATAAGCAGTAGAAGCAAATGCATTTATTGGTAAATTTGTTGATCAGATTTCCCATGTTGTGGGGCGCGTAAGGGTTCGCCCCCCTATAAATTTATTCACGCCCCCCTGGGTGGGCGCGCCCCCCGGTTAAGAACCACTGTTCTAAGTGGTCTCAGCCAGAGGCTACGAGAGGAGGTACAAGAAATATAACGTAATCCAACCGGGCTTGGCAGGTACCGGGGCCCGGAGGATGAAAGTATGCGCACGCTAAGTTTTCTGTAAGGAAACCGAAAATTACTAACGTAAGCCAGTTATCACTAGAACAAATGATCTATTTATAAATCTTAGCATGATAGCTGTCATCCATATTCTGATTATTATACAAACAAGCTACGCATGTTTCGGCAAGGGTCCCAGAAACTGAGGAGGCTCGGATTGGTCTTCGCATCCCCTGGCTCCTGGTAAAATTTCTCTCAGAGGTCCTGGCCTAAGCTTCGCTTTCAAGTGCAAAGGCGCTGCCTGTTGTGGAAAACACCAAGGCGTCACGTAAAGCAGACGAGATCCATTGGCTTGCCGGAAGAAATGAGGTAAGCAAGTACCATGACACAATCAAAACTATGAAGCATCTACCGTAGTTATAGCATTTTAATAAAATGTTAATTTTGCAATTTCACTCTTCGGATGCCCCTTGCCTTGGATGCCCGGGGCCGTCGCTCCCTCTGCGCGCTTCTGACAAGGACTGCACCGGCTTGAAAGGATAACTAACTCGAATGGTAATTAAAGCGCCACACGCTGCTTATGAACTGGAGTCTCCCTGAACTATTACTTTAGGGACCGTTTTTTTACATGCATTGGCTAATTTTAACAAAATCAGTTTGTACTACAAGCAAACTTCACGTAAAAGTTTCATACTTTAACACGTTACATAAACTCGACTATTTTAATCCACAGTGCTTTTCAATGTTTACCACTTTTATTCATTCAGAGCACAATTACAAAAACATTCATACTGCAGTTCGTTCTTTCAAAACAAATATTTGTTCGTAGAGCTCATTTTACACTTGAACAACTTACGGTTGTCAGTCATAAAAATAACAATTTGTAAAGAATTGTCCCCAAACATCGGTATTCTCTGACATAGTTCCATTATTCCTGAACATTCAGTTTTTGAGCACCAATATGTTGATAAAAACTGACCGAGCTTCGCTGTCAGATAAATTATGTTCAGGTCTTTTCTAAGAAAACTGTTCAGACTGTCAGAGCTTCGCCTCCGATATTTCATAAAACCTCATCGACTTTGCACAAAAATGCATCAGTGTATATACGCCACATTCAACACGTGAAGGAAAGCATTGTGAGAGCTCTTTAACTGAACTTAGACCTCTAGATTGGTCAACATATACTACGAAAATCTTTTGCGTCAGATCAAGCATTCTGATTCGTNACATTGCAGGTTGATAATTTGCAATGCGAAACTAAGTTTGATGCTCAAATTTCTTATTCAAAAATTGATTTCAATATGATTNTTGCATATTTCNCTAGTACAACTGACATACAATATGTACGTGTAAAATGGTTCACAAAAAAGAGTGGTATTGAACACAATCTCAATATTTTCTNCTTGAGTTACGTCACANCCTCAGGCGCGAACAACGGCTACGGTATGCTCCTGACGGATGCTTCATGAGGTACTCTCGCTACGTATTCATCAAGTTTGTCAGGTATGCTCCCATGCATGACTAATCAAGANCATTCAGCAATGCAAATATAGATAGTTTTACAATGCGAGTCAACATTCAGCTATGTGTTTATATCGCACCATCANACATGCTCAGCAAGCACGTAACCAGAAAGTTTACAGTGAGGGGCTAAACACGAACCGAGTCTCAACCCTCAAATATTTTTGATGCCCTTGGTTCCTGGTTTTTAAAGCACCATCCATAAAACGTGCAGTTGTCTGCCTTTTTTTCTGAACAATCGAGTTTAGGTTTATGCCAGCAAAAGCAAAGGCTGCTTTCATTGAATTGAAATGTTTTAAAAGTTTGTTTTTAGTGAACTTCAAACCTCTTCTTTTGATCAATGCCACCATTGACTCGTAAAACTTTCTCGCACAAGTGCTTGTGAAAACGTCAACTATATGTAGTACGATTTCCTGTATGCTGTTTGCAGCCAATAATGCAGTTGAGCAAGAACCATCGTGGCCGCCTGAACGATTGCGCTTCCTGTATGTAGGCCTACACGCTTTTGATGTACACCAACCAACACACGTTCAATCGAAGCCGAGTAACGATTTTGCTCTAAGACACCGACTTCCGACGTAGGCCTCCTACAAAACTCTCGCGCATATGAGACATGGATCCTGTTGTCGTCCAATTCTTGAGCGACTAATTGGCGTAAGCACCTGATAAACGTAAACGCTATATCGTCTTTCAAGGCGTTTGGATTTTTTATAATCCGTGAAACGTTTTGGTTACATTCGACTGATTCCGCAAAACATTTGTATGCTACATACTTAAACTTACTTTGTTTAAAGTGTTTGATGAGACTTTGCTAAATTAACTGACTACATTCAGATTCACAACGGAATTTAACTGTGAACATACAGTAATCGTGACCACAATATTACAAACTTATTGGCCACGATCAGGTGTATGTAATGTTATCTTAACAATATAAGCAATTAAATTTGTGCAAACCACGGGTTTGTAGAAAACGTAATACCTCGTGTGCGGAATTTGAAACCCTAGTCGTAAAAATTCAATTTAGTTTCATTTCAGAGAAGACTGATTGCAAGCTATCTGTAAGTAACAGCAGTGTCAGTGCCCTCAGCACTTACAAAATAAAATGCATTTTCTACATACGTTGCATTTTGCTGCTGACTCTTCTCGTTGCAGCTGAATGATTTCAAATTATTTGCTGTAGGATAGGGCGGCATCAGATGAAAGTTGAAACACTTTAAAACTATGCGCAGCAGATCAGACTCTGAGTACTTGACAAGACCAGGCGTGGATTTACCATTAGGCTAAAAAGGCTTAAGCTTAGGGCCCCCGATTTCAGGGGGCCCCAAAATTTTGAGAGTAAGGACAATTTGCACCATTTCTGAAAGCATTACATTTGTAGTTTTGTTTTTGTTTTGCTTCAACGCACGTTTTTTTACCATGCCACTAACAAAAGATCTCCATAAAAGAATGAGCGCGAATGAGTGAAGTGAATGACGATGAGCATTCTCTTGTTCTGGGGTTGAGAATTTATTACAGTTACGTATAATGTGTGGAACAAAATGCCTGAATCCATTTCTCAGATTACACGAGGCCAGTTAGGTACTCAATTAATCAGGCCTGTAACCAGCTTGGGACACCAGGAGGGGCGAAGAGGTTTCTGAGACGGGGCCAAATTTTTTGAATTGTGCCCAACATATTTTTCCAGGGGGCGAAAATTTTCTTGGGGGGATTTCGCCTCTCTGCGCCCCCCTGGTTACGGGCCTGCAATAAATATGTAGTGTGAGTATGGTCAAATAATTTCACCGCTGCCTTTTTCGTTAGTTTCATTGTTACTATTATTGTTCCTGACAGTGCCGTAGTAGCCCAACTCTGACCCCTGAAATGCTTACAGGACCCCCCCAATGGTGATTTCTAAAAAAATATTTCGACAATGCGGCGCATCCCGAGGCCAAATTGCCTTCAAAACAAAATATTTTTTTGTTATTTTATTTCACTATTTTTTAGTTCCATTTGCGGACACAATTTCGACAGAACCGATGCCAGAAATCTTCAGTTCCATCTAGAATCTGTTTGGCTAAAAAAGGTGATGCGGCCTGTAATCAAAATTTCATTGGTCAAATAGTATGAACGCCAATAATGCTGTCGTTTCAACAGCGTTCTTAACTACACTGAATGGCAGAAACATGATTTAGTGAAAGCTTCGACATGAAGGTAGTCTGGTAAAGCAGCAGGGCCAGGAAAATCAAGAAATGTAAATAACAGAAATTGTAATTTTAAAATTATTGAAGTGAAGTTAATAAAGTAAGGATGGCATGCCTTGCTGGCCCTGAAAACAGCACGTTATTGATAGACTTGTAAGCACCCTAGTTAGGTAAGATCCATTCAAGCGCCCACCCGTCATACACAAAGATCCTTCCACATATCATCACATTGTATATTCCAGAAATAATAAGGAAGTTTTTGTACATTAGAAAAGTTGATTAGATGAATAATATAAGAAATTGAAATTAATAACAAAAGCATTGACCCCATGCAGCAAACTTGAAAAAATGCGTAAACGTGTGTTCCATTCACTTTCATCATGTTCATTCACCTTTGCTTGGTGGACGTTCCTCACTTTCAGAACCACATAGTTGTATATTTCTTAGCTCTTTTTCGCACCCCCTTTGGCCTAGCACTCTAGGCAAGGGGACTGATCAGGCAATGTTATTCCAAATAACAGCGGTAGGTACTGCTCCGTCTATAAATTACAGGACAGAAAAGGATACAAACAAAAACGTCACAGATTTCTAGTCTTTCATATTTAAGTTTGGGGGGTCGAAGTTTTGTTTGGGGGTTTAAGGTCTGAATTTGTATCCCTTGTTACAGCGTGGGCCCTAATTGGGAGGTATGAAGGACGACTGACACGGCTCTGGTTCCTGATATCGAGGGTATTCAGAATAAAGTATGAATTGGAACGACTTGTTCAATGAATGTAGCAAGCACGGGTAGTGCTGATTTGTATGACATCAGTCGTCGCAAACCTTCAAGAGGGGCCCCCAATTCAAAATAGCCTAGGGTCCCGAAAATGAAAATTCGCCCCTGGACAAGACTGATTTCTTACTCGCCGGGAAGAGGGAAATCGTAGGTGAAAATGTTAATGCTCTACATAATAGTGGCTGAACCGTTACAATGCATGTCATCACAAAGACATCTGCAGAATAAATGCTGTTGTTGCTAAACCTTTACTACAGGGTAAACCGAATCGCTACTTTCATGACACATAACATGTGGATCACGACCATACTTACACATTTAGTTTCAGAATTGTTCAAAAACAAAAGATCTGCGATATTTGTACAAGGCTACAACTGACCCTGTAAACAAGGTGAATTACATTTGTAGCCAGGTCCATAACCAGGGGGGGCGCAGGGGGGATTCGCCCACACCCTAGAAAATTTTTCACCCCCCTGGAAAAATATGTTGGACGTAGTTTGAAAGTATTGGACATATAATTTAAAAATTTTGAGCCACTCTCAGAATACTCTTCGCCCCTCCTAGTGTCCCAAGCTGGTTACGGGCCTGTTTGTAGCACGCCAGGCCAGAGTTATCACAAAGGAATTGTTTCGATGGTATTGAAATCAAGTTTGCATACATCACCATTAGGTGGGATACAGCAAGCTAGTGCGCCGAAAACAGCTGCAAAAAGCGTTTTTGTTTGAGGTTAGTGATTACAAGCGGTTAGATACGAGTTTGTATTTCATAATCACCAAACGTCCACGCGGAGCTTAAATCTCAAGTGAAGGTCAGTCATTGCATGAATTCCCTAACACTTTCGCTATATACAATGGTTGATTAATCATGGACAGTTGTTAAAACAAACGTCTTTGATCAGATTTGACTAAAATGTCAAGTGTAAGACAGATCCCTCAAGCAGCTTCGTTGATTTGCACTGAAGCATCCGTTAGACTTATACTCAAAGGCTTGATTAACCTGAAAGTATTTGGCGCGACATTTTTGAACAGGGGATCCTTTGCCCATGTTTCCGCCGCTATCTTCAAACAAGCATTACTGCAACAACACTTTGTGACACTTTTTTATGTTTTGGTTTATGCTTTTATTTACCGGAGTTTTAGTTAGCTGTTTGCTTCCAATCAAACGATAACTTGTGCTGTTGATTTTCAGTTGTCTCCTGAATGCGATAGTATTGTCTTTGTTTCAAAGTAGTTCACTTTCCTAGGGTGTTGGAATAAAGGGTGTTGGGCGCAACACACTTTGCAACTCGCTTTTCTTCATGCGGCACCAAAGCCAATGATCGAAATTTTACTAATAGAAGTGTCCTCATTGGAAGAGTTTGCCTACAGTAGGTTCAACGAAGTCGATTTCAGTTTTGTAATTCTTTAGCACACCTGGCACTGTCTCGCGACACACTGGTTGGTGTTGCAGTTGACCGCATCGCCTTGAACTACTAAGGCAAGCACNANCAGAAGTGGCAATTAACTAACAGGAAAGCAACCAGCAGCAACAGAGCTTCCTCGACGAGTTCACTCTACTACTACTAGGTTGCNCTATCATTATATAGGGATAGGTGAATTACGATAATTCGCTTGTGGTGACTATCACAGTGACTTGTTGCTCATGGGCACCATCTAGCGGTGACCATTTATATTTATGTGGCGCCATCTACCGGCCGCCACATTGGGAAGCACTTAAACGGTGGCGCCGCTCTGCAGTCACTTTTCTTCGCGCGTCTGGAATTCGATGGCTGAATTGCAGTGTAATATGTAGTGGATGGTGACGAAGTGAGATGCAGAATAAATCCAACTAGTACTGAAGCCCGGATGATTACCACTGTTGCGCAGTAAGTGCTGTGTCGCAACTGGTGGTTATCAAAACATTGCAAGGACTTTGGCATGCCAGAGATGTCACTGATTTCTCTTCTTCCACCTGACTGATCCGAATGGTAAAGTTTAAAAATTCCGGAGAAAAATATCAGTGGCGTGCCCAAAGGAAGTTCTTGCCCTTAGCACTTTGCACAAACAAATATTTTCGCGGGTTTGCTTAATTTTGCAGCTTTTTTTAATGAAGATTGCATACAAAAGAATTGATATGTAATATAACATGGAAACATAACGAGTAAAATGCAGTTTCAGATCGTATGATGACTATCAGCCACTGCGTCAATCTGCGTACTATGGGAGTGGAGATAGCTACACACATTTGAACTCTTTTGCAAGTTCAGCAGCTTATCGTCGACCCAGCAACATCTCTGTGGCTAGCTACCGATCGTCTCAGGCACCGAGAAGAGAAAAATCGTTCTGTGAGGAAATGTTCAGCTGCACCATTTTGTAATTTGCCCTTTGTCTTGTCTCCACAAACATAATCTCAACAAAGGAAATCATTTCTAGCTCGTATGTGCTACGTTATTCCTAAGGTATTAATACACGGGAAATTAACAGTGGTGTTTGACTTGCACGTATTTCAAAACAAGAGATAAGAAGGTTAAGAACCTTTGTTTTTATGATGTTTACTGTGAATAAGTAAGCTCGGATTTCGTGTTTGCATCATCAGGTTCATAAATCTATTGCTTTCTGCTCAAAATGTTCGCCATGTTTATTCAAACCACTCCACATTAATTCGCACACCTCTAAATCAAC
>JGI24021J15306_10003243_pt1 | contig 18239 bp, 8 predicted proteins | sample Ectturendosymbi1_FD_15306 | JGI IMG/M metagenome (IMG submission 15306)
CCCCCTCTGCCCTTTCAAACGACGGGCAACGGGGGCGTAGGTTACTTTTCACCATAGGTGAAGCAGGCAAATTTCTGGGGTGCAAAATTTGCCCGAAAAGTTTTTGTGTAACTTTTACTATAAATTTTCTCCCACAAAGATCATGAAGGCCTCTTTTTGGTGTAACCTCCAAACTAAGATCTCGTGTGTTTTCATGCAAACATTGGGCGCCATTTTTGCCCGGATTTTCAGCAAATCAAAACTTTAGTGGTGCGTTTGCAAGCCCTGCACCCCCACCACCACTGCTTTTCAAAACAGTATCATAGGTAATTTCATGGTTTATCACGGTCGAATTGAAACAAATTTATTGCAGCTATTCGGGCACCCAGAAAATTCAGTATGTTTCCTATAATTTCTATTATTGTTTTTGAGGTCAACATTGTTGATGAACAAAAACAAACATAATGTAACGATTTTTTTAAATAAGTTTCCATTGCCCTCAACTGTTGTACTGCTCCCCTTCCCAACAGAACCGTCGCGAAAAAGTTTTCAATAGGGGGCTCTACGTCTGTTCAGGGGGGCTTGACATTCTGAAATTTCATTAAACTCAACCGATTTATAGTGCTTCATAATTCAATTTGGGGACCTTGAGCTTTCTTTGGGGGCTAAGCCCACAAAAAACCCTCCGTGGCCGCTTCCCTACCGCTGCACGTTGTGTCGACAAACTTCGCCGAAACGTTGGTTTGCAAACGTGAATATGACGTCATTTTGTGACGTCACAAACATCGCATACCCAGTAACAATGACCACCATACGCCACACTAAAATTTGGTAGGGGGCATCCAATCAAGCAGTCGCCCCTGGCATCACCAGACCTCTGCACGTCACTGAATAGAACTGCCTCTTACCGCAACATCTCCAAGGTGTTGCGCACGCTTTGCAAAACCAAACCGTGAATAACGTCCCAATAGCTCTGGTCTGGTCTGGCTGATTCTAACGCCCCGGTCGTTCGCTTGCGGTTTTCACTCAAATAAATGATTTGTTTGAAAGTTACGACTTACTATTTACATGTAGGCCTGTGTTTGTGTGTAGCAGAGACGAGATATGCCACTCACGTGAAAAACACTACAAAGGCGGACTTCAGATTTGGACAAAAGCGCCGGATTTAAGGAATTCTGATACTGGTTTACATGCACGCAGCAGTGCTATTTAAGACAACAGTAACGCCACTTTTAAAAAGTGACTACATACAGTACATATAATGCCTGCCTGCATGCAGATGAATATTGTCTGATGACTTCAGAGAAGCAGCTTCGGCACGCAGTGGCGTAGCCAGCCCGAAAATTGGGGGGGGGAATTTTTTGTTTTGAGCTAGCAACAGTATTTTGTTTTGAATATCGCCTCTCAAAACACAAAATGCCTAGACATTTTAAAAATTTGGGGGGCATGGCCCCTGGGCCCCCCTGGGTCAGCACGGTGGTGGTCGTAGATTCCAAAACACCAGCACTTCAGAACAGAAAAGGAATTTGCGCCTTCATTTCCGATCTCGACCAAACGGCAGCCAAGAGGCTGACCGTCGACAACGGTCCGCAGAAGTCACGTGACTGACGCAGGCAACCGAAACGAAGACTCGAGAGCAGGTTTGAAACCGAGCAAATAAAGAGATTCGCGAACGAAAAATTACACTTGAAACACTGCCGCCGAGCAAAACGAACTCGATCGCAGAGGTGCAAAGTAGTAGCGATTCAACGCATAATCACAAACACGTGCACGGGAAGAAAAAAACGGCCCGTCGATGAGTTACGCAAACTGCCGTTGAGTGGAGTTTCCATGACGATGACAGGAGAGAAAAAAGCAATGGCAAGATAAGAAACAAGCGTCACAAGGATTTTTTCGATGAAAAACAAAACATCAAAAGGCGCAAATTGGATGGTTGTTGAGGTCAGTGAGCAGAAAATCAATAGGTAGATTTGCAAAAACCGGGCGATTCACGTTGAAGTTTAAGTCTTTAATTGGCAATTGCGACCGTCAAGCAAAAGATCAGACAAGCGACCGCCGTAATCAAGAACCTGAACTCCCGCGCAGGCGTGCGGAGTTCAAAAGATGCGCAGCTACCAATTGGTCGCAAGAAAATTGCGTCTTAATTGCGGAGAGCACCAGCATAGTTCACCCACGACGCCTCGTTAAACGTCATAGTTGCCACAGAGAGGTGACGTGACACAAACGTGAAAATTGTTGGCGAAACACGTCTTCGCACACACGCAGAGACACAAAAAACGCAAACAGTGTGCTTCGAAGTTTTCACACATTGCACACTGTTGTGCTCGAGGATCAAATGATGGGAAAACACACTTTTCAATGGTTTTCTCTTCAATTTCAACCCCGGGGTGCAAACATGCGACTTGATAAGTGGGAAAATAGCAGAGATGCTGCGGCGTGAAGGTTCCAGAAGGTCCGTCATCAAATCCAGTCTCACTCCGCTCTTGATAATATCCTGAACGCGAAAACACCGTCTTTGAAAACTTTTAAAACTCGCTACCATGCGCAAAAACAATCCAGTAGTATTTCAACCGGGCTTCCGCGAGTGACTGCCAGGGTTCGGCCGAAACAGACCGAAGTTTCCTGGGACGGAATTCGCGACCACAGTTCTTTGCGGTTGCAGCAATACAGACACTTGGATCATTGCACAGAGTTCCTTGAGCAACGCAGGCATTTGCGGAAGGTTCCGCTGCAGCAAAAAGGTTGAAAAACACTGACCTATGGTAACAAGGTAGTGGGTCGCGGAATTTTAAGGACAGGTTGAAAAACACTGAGCTAAAGTATGAGCTAGCAAACTCTGATGCTCATATTTTCAGATGAAGTTATCGGAAAGGTTGAAAAACAATGCAATAACCGATTTCGCGAGCAACAAAAAGGGCGTGTCACGACACGCCCTTCTTTATGCTCTTGATCGGCTTTAAACTCCACCCATATCACAAGGAACACCGTTTTTTTTCAGATGGTAACAAGCGTGGATGTTTAGCATGAGCGTGAAAGTACGCGTCCGAGCGGAGCGGAGTGGTTGAAGCATCAAAGTCGATTAGCAGTGATATTCTTCAAACTACCACAGGACGGAAAAGGTCCCCAAATAAAAAGCATTCAGGAACGAGCGAGTCGAAAGGGCTCGGTGCGGCAACAGACGCCCTCGCTTCGTGTCATTTGAATGTATCGCGGTCACAACGACGTTCACGTTGGCCAATTACAAACGTGTTTCGTTCTTAGCAGGGCGGCAACAAAAATTCTCGGAACTCCTGTCCCTCCTGCGGTTTGATGGTCTTCGCTGAAACACGTCTGTGCAAGTGTCCATCATGCACCCCCCCGTCCCCGTCCACCCTTACCAAAAAAGCAAATTGTAACTTTTGCTGTGAAACCAATGCTCTAACTTCACCATGTACCCCTCCTCCTCAAAAGAAAGAACAAATGAAAGCTTGCGAAGGTATACAGTTACAAGTTTCGCCGCGCGACGAATGCCCGCGTTGGCGATACACGAATAAGACGATTAAGTCGTTCGTGCGTCATAACCCGACGCGCGTTTCGAATCCTGCGATGTATTTAATTGTTCTCCGTGGGTTCAGTGATGAGCGCGAGGCTCGCGATGAGCTTCGGGCTCAGTTCAACTTCGTCGTCCAAAGGCCTGAACAGGCGACAGGGAGCGCGCGCAGTCCATTTTCGCCATCGCACCCCGAGGTCGTAAAAAGCATTTTATTTCTTCACTCGCCCCGTTTCTTTTCGATCGCATCTGGAAGTGACTGACGACGACACAGGATCGCGCGCGCTATCTGTGCGCTTATTGCTGCGTCACCGTTCGTTCGCTGAAGAGGTCGCGAGGAGTCGACCTTCGCACGTGCGCGATTCGCTGCAGCGATAAAGGGCAGCGCGGCGGCCGAGATTATTATCGCCAGACAGACGTGTACCTGCAACGAAAGGCCTGATAAGGTCCTTGGCAGATGACTGCTGCGCAGATTGATCGCGGAACTTTCGTCGAATACGTTTCGGGCGGTCGTCGACGTTTTCAGGTCTAGACGATTCGAGGTTTCGCGGTGCGTAATTTCGACGGGCGGAAATTTTTCGGAAAAGTTGTGAATCACGCGTTCAGTCAGTGCCCATGACTACGGACCATCGCCATACGCGGCAGGTATCGGTAGCATCACATCATCTTAATATAACCTTGGGCGGACGTCGCGACAAGCCTGAAGTGAAATAACTATATTTGTGGCGATTACACTATATTTGTGGCGATTGATTAGGAAAATATGCTACAATCCTGTTACGAAGCAATTACTTATTTTTTTACTACGCTAAAGTGAGTTCTTGAAACTAAAAATAAGACCGTTGATGTTGGCATCCCCAATGGGTCTTTCTTTTCCTCTTATCAGATCCTTTAGTTTATAGCGAGCCCTCCTATTCCAACGCCTGAGCAACTTCATCGCTGACCACGAAGCGGTTGTAACCGCCCAACGACAAACAAGGCAGAATCGCAGCAGACGTTCCCTCCAAGGTGTGCAACTGCGCAGTACCACGTGCGCAGTAAAATCTCGCGCACTCGCACCATCCCAAATCTAATATCGTATACCCCTTTTAACGCTTCACTGGTTGTGCGTCCGCATGGTTGCGCAATTGCATACGCACTAAAACGAACATTTGCTCAGCGTGAAATTTTCTTAAGCCGGGACACTGCTGACGTATCGCAGCGGACAGCGCGCACGAAGTCAGATTTGAATAAACCCGGCTATTTCATGCCATCTAGCGGACGTGTTACCAACTCGACAAACATGGCTGTTTGGTGCCATCTGGCGGTCGCATTACCGGGTCGAGCGACGCCGCTTCACAGCGTCGGGAGGCAAAAGGTCGGCTGGCTCGACGATGAGGACGACATGTCGGATAGGTCGCACTGCAAAACGGAAATGACGTTTGAATGAGTGAGGTCTGTTTTTTTTGCGGTCATGGACCGAAATGTTATGGAAAGGACCGAAACAGATTAAATAATTTCAGTCAGAATGTCTGGAAATATAGGCTAATGAACACTGTTACGGTGAGTTTTAATACAACTGGGAGACAAATGACCGAAATGTCTCAAGAGAGCAAAACGTCTCAACAAAAAACGATCGAAACGTCCCAGCGAAAAAAAAAACAGGGCGAGCTGTACGTGTCGGTGCGGTCGCATTCAACCAGCTATTGCAAACGCTTTTTTCTACAATTTAAAGCTTTTTTGCAAACAATACACGGAGATGAAAAAATATTTCAGCACGATAGAAATATTGTTTAATGTTTGCATGTATGTTTTTGTTTTTTTTACATCGGCAACACTAAACAGCAGTGTTTTGCACTTTACAGTTGTACCAACAAAACCTCAAGAACATTTCGTTTTCTAGCAACTGGATTCGATCAGTGCCAAGACAGCGATAAAAATTAAGGGCTTTCAATCAGCACGCAGGAAGAAAAAGTCACGTTATGCAGGGTGGTCCAAAAAGATGTATCCATTTGATTATCGCTATCATTTCGTCTGAAATTAACCCAGGTTTTTGTGTTTCAGGTAACTACTAGTTAAGTTAGAGCTCCAAAGTTTTATTTCCCAGTTTTAATGGATCAAGCAGCATGATATTTGGTGAGGGGGCAAGGATCAAAATTACTGAGGCCTATTTCGCGATGAAATCAGTCGTCTTAACTCAACGACAGTTTCAATGGGACTTTCTAAGCGGGAACTTCATCACATCCTGACTGTGAGACAATGTTTGGTGCAGTCTCCAAGGAAATCCACAAGACGTTTGTCCCACAGTTTAACTACTGAGGAGACAGATCTTTCAAGGAATTCAGTTAAGCGCATAACGCACGAGGATCTTCACTTGTTTCCGCATAAAATACAGATTTTACAACTTTAGAATTATGCAAATAAGGCTGAGAGACGTGCCTTTAGGCAAAACATCAGTAAGCGAATCGAAGACCACCCCGATTTCTGGACTTTAATTTTTTTCAGTGATGTGGCAAATTTCAACCTGGGTGGTCACGTGAGCAGAATATGCGCTTCGGGGTTCAGGCCTCAGGCTCATGAGCATCAGTGTCGTCCACATAATGCGGAGACAGTTACCATTTGGTGCGCGTTGGGTCGCAACGGCGTTCTTACGCCGTACTGGTTCGAGAATGCTGATGGGCGACAGGTAACTGCGAACACAGAGCGATACGTTGAACTAATGAAAGGAAAATTTCTCCCGGCACTGAGGTGGATCCAGGGGGTGAACATGGACACTGTGATTTATCTGCAGGATGGAGCAGTGTGCTTCACTCGGATACCTCCATCGTTATTTCCCTGGAGGCAGGTTCACCTCCTATGGTGTGGAACTGCTCTTCGCCCGCATTTTCTCCAGACGTAGTAGCCCCTTTGGATTACTTTCTGTGGGGATACCTAAAAGACGGTCTATGCTGACAACACCTAAACTATTAATGCGCTCAGGAATAACATTCGAATGGAGATGAGAATTCCCAACGAGACGTTGGATAGGGTGGCAACAAATTTCAATGTGTGAGTAGCGACAGTGGTTCAGTACCAGGAGCTTAGATCGAGCACCTTCTTAACTATNGAGCTGTGCCCGCAATATGGTAGTGTACAAGGATAAAAAATGCACCACACAAAACTTACACACGTTTGTAAGACAGAACTATGAAAAACGATCGCGAAGTTTTCCTTTCAATGCAAAATGCTACTTTATCAAAAATGAATACATCTTTTTGGACCACCCAGAATTCCGCAATCTGTGCGGCGCGTGCAAAGAATACAATCTGAAGTTCGGTTTGTTATCAAACAATTGAACAGGAATGCGGAAACCTCGCCTATTTACTCAGCTAGGCATAAAGAAGCCAACACAACGCTGACGATTTCTATTGTGTTCCTCCGGACCTCCATCGTTCACGTGCGCCACACGGAACAGACTTTCGTGCTGCTTACCAACTTTGCGAAAACGATTTGCCCAATTTTGAATACAAATTTCTAGACTTTTTGCGGACTTTTTCTAGACTCAGCTTTTCCAAATAACGTGCCCGGGTCAAATATACGTACTACATTGTGATAGTTGAAACGACTGAAATAAAATTATCAATCTTGAATAGAATCTTATGGAAATGTATGTCAAAATGTCAAGTCTGGAAAATTATTTTCTTTTTTCATACTTTAGTTGCGGCTTTTCATGGGAGACTCGCACGCACAACGGAAGGAACGCCATTTCCACTAGTGCAACGGTGCAAGCAACAATAGATTCCCCGCTCGGCCAGGTTCACTCTGTTGTCTCTTGTGCGTAGCTGCATTTTTAAGGTTATTCCTAACTGCGCGCTTTAGACATGTGACGCGATGCGCCGTCACAACACTAACAGAACAAAAAAGTTTTTTCCCGACTTTTCCAGGCTAGGAAATGACCAAACTTTTTTCACACTTTCCCAGACATCGTAGGAAACCTGTATAAACGACCGTTTCGACATTCAATCGCAGAACACCCCCTACCTAAATCAAACAAACAAGAAAAGTTTCTCATAAAAAAGCAGGAAGCACGCCCGGAACGCACCTCCGGTGGAAAATGAAAATGCTTGAGAAGATGTCGCTGGTAAGGTCGGAAGCGCGCGAAGGATTGTTCGCAGTGGTCGCAGCTGTACTGGCCGCGGTGGTGCCGTTCGAAGTGTCTGTGGAGGTCTTGCGTGCCGCGCAAACGTATACCGCACACATCGCATAGCTGCGTCGAGACGAAACGACACTTTGCAAATTGAGATCGTTACTTCGCGCGCTGTGCGGCAATCGCAGAACAAATCAGAGTTCAAACAAAAACTTTGCTATTGACGCATTTGCGCGGGGACTTCAAAGAAATTGTTGTTTTCCGCTTCGTTCGGAAAAGTTTAAAAAGTTCACAAAGTAAAATCTTAATACGATCGAGCCCACGGCAAGCGGTACGCGTGCGCTCGCTATTTGGCGATCGTCTTTCGCAGGCAACGTATACTCCACAAAACTTTTTACGCAGGTTTTCACAGAGCTTGGAACTTTCGAATCGTCATAATTTTGAACCGCGTACATTTGAAAAAAAGAAGAGTGACGCAGCAAGCGAGCATGCAGCTTACGGTGGTCAGGGTTGAATGGATCCGCTTCACGTGACGATCCAAGTCGGGCTGCACGGCAAATGACTTGCCGCACGCCGGACAGCGGAAAGGACGCTGGCCGGTGTGCCTCACCATGTGTCGCCTGAGGTTCACCTGCAAAAGAGCGTGCGTGTGCTACGTCTCGTCATTTACATAGTTCGAAAAAAATTTCAGTAATGTCGTTGTGACTAGCCACAGTTCGTGTGTTTTTCTTTTCTTGTTTTCCAAGTGCCAACATTTCGCCTGCGAGATTTGTCTTACATTTACAGGACTGGTGATGCGTTGGAAAGGGCGAAACTAGTTTCCCCGTCAATAAACTGTGACTAATTTACTTGCCGCCACCTTTGTGGCCTTTAACTATGAAAAATAGATACGCCTGCAAATTTTAATCGTCGCAGAAGAATGAAAGCAGAAAGCAGGCAGATTCCGCAGAAGCTTGCCACAAGGCTAAAGTTTGCTTACTGTTCTTCTCTCAAGTAAGGCAAGCGTGGGGAAGAGAGATGGTTCACACAGGCAGTGTTTGCTGTTCGGTCATTGACCGAAGTTTTTTGTTTTTTTTGTGAAATGGCCAAAAAACAATCAAATCAATTCGGTCATAATGTCTGAAAATATAGACTAGCAGTCAATACTGTTACGGCGAGTGTCAATATTGTTATGCGACGAATGACCGAAATTCCTCGGCGAAAAAAACAGGTGTCAACAGTCCCAGTGGTAAACAACAGTCGGCTTTTTCACGATGTAATCTGGTTTGTTTATTCATTTCCGTTAGGTGGAAGTAGGCCAAAAAGTTGAAATACGCCAAAAATTGAAACGCGAAGCTCAGGTCTAAGTTAAAACACCTCGGTCAAAACCAGTGGCAGTGGCGAGCACTGTTTGCTCTAGGGTGCGCTATTGCGCAGTTAATTTCATTCTTGCGCACTTGCAACATTCAAAAACATTGCACCAAAACAAAGAAAAGCTCCTTAAATTCAGCGCGTACTTTGTGACAAGATCTTATACTTATTCTAACAAGTCACAAAGTTGCGGTAATTCATTTAGAACTCGGCTAACTCAGCCTTAAAATATTTTAGAACTCGGCTAAGTCAGCCTTAAAATATTTTAGAACTCGGCTAACTCAGCCTTAAAATATTCACCAAAACAAACATTTGCTCAGTGTAAAATTTTCTTATAGGGAACACTGGTGGCGAGAGCCGACAAGTGTGATATCACTGATGAGCAGTTAATCAACCATTACTTCATTGCATAGAGCAATAGACAACATCCCAAGTGAAAGAGTTAACTGTACAAATTTTGGCGGGTCAATTTAAAGGGACGTGAGAAAGATGGGATATTCAATATCTTAAAAACTAGAGCCGATTAAGCAACATTAAGTACATTTTTGGATTCACCGACCCAGACTTACCCTAAAAATGTTACAATATTCAGAGCCTTTTGGAAAAAAATTGTTTGGTCGCTTGTATAATATACCGTATATTATAGTTCCGTTGTTGTTTAATAGGTCTTCACCTTGCACACCCTTAATCGCTTCAAGGTTCAGTTTCGATTATGTTGTATTGTGCAAGAGCAGTCGATTATTCTTACGTGGATACAGCATACAGGAAAAACAAAACCTATCTCATGCAAAATATTTATGCTAAGATAAACCCTAGTAGATGATTGCCACTCCACACTGGGGTTGAGCTCCACTGAATGAAATACTGCCCTACGAAGCCAGGCATATAAATATAAAAATTAGCCTGGACTTGACAGATCACTCTTTGAGCAGCCGCGCAACAACGGAACTAAACACATCTCATCTACACCGAAAACTAGAGACGCACTGCCAACCAGCACAGCATTGTCACGTGAAGCTATAGGGCAGGCCTGCACAACATACCACCTGCGAGAGCTTTCGCAATTGCAGAAAATGTTGCAACAGCGCGACTTCGGATATATAATTAGTCGTTCCAGATTTCTTGCAAACTACAGTAGAACTTGTCTAATTCGTCAATTCGTTACTTTTTCGTCGGTCCCGGCAGAATTCCTATCTTTTGTGTACATTTCTGTTCGTCTTAATTTGCTCTATTCGTCACCTCTTTCTATCCCTTAGAAGCGTTTTGTTCAGCTCATACGTCATTTGCAGTTTCGCTTTTGATGTCTAAGCAGCTAGTAGGTGTGGGAATTCAAACAAATTAATGATCTTTATCTGAGAATTGTTGCACCTCGCAATTTGTTTATCGAATTTATGCACGAGGTGCGAAGCTCGACCCGACTCCACATTGAGAGAACGCGGGAAATCTTTGCAGTTTGTTAAAAATTTGAAAGGTGCTAGATTAAATGGAGGAGTCTAGATAGAGTAAAGCAGAGGTGTGCAACATTTTTTGTCGGTGGGCCATATATAACCAACTTCAGACATCTAGCTGGGCCACACAAAAAATTTAGTTTTTTCATGTGCAGAATGAATTAAAAAATCCTCACAATGTCGGATTTTCATGCACGATGGGGAAAAATCAGAGTGTTGGCATTTGGCAAGGGCCTCACTAAATGGCTTGGCGGGCCGGGTTGTGGCCCGCGGGCCACCTGTTGCACACCCCTGGAGTAGAGGAATTAATTGTTGTCCTTAACCATAACGTCATAAACTTGTATTTTACTGCAAATAAGAGCAGTATGTACACGAGTTACTATGATAAAGTATACGAGCTTCTATGATAGAGTTTTCACCTGTTTGCATAATTCGGCACTTCGTCTAAATAGTCACGTGTTTCTAATCCCCTTGAGGTGACGAATTAGGCAAATTCTGTACAACAAAATGAAATATGTTTTGCAGCTCGCGGCAAATTTATGTTGGTCAATTTAGCCCTTCGATCTTTCTGAGTTGTGCAGACCTCCGTGAAGATTATTAATCAATGCAACGATGCCCCTCCTTTGCATCTGAATACCTGGCTGTTGGAAGAAAATTCAGATTCGTTTAGATCAGGGGGTCACAACCTTTCTCTGACCATATACCCCTTCAGCATTTCGACAGATGAGCGTGCACACCTGAAATTTCTTATGCCAAAACCAAACAACGTGAGTAAAATAGCAGAAATTCACTCAATAATTAACAGAACTTTTAGATAATTTAGAACTATGAAGGTAGACTCCATTTTTGTGTCTCAAAGTAAATTTGTTGCAGCTGATATATGTAGAAATAAATAATACGTAAATTAGTTTTTCCCTTCTGTTGCTAACCCTAAATGTACCCTTCAGGGAGGCAAATGTGCCACTAGGTGTACATGTACCTCAGGTTGGAAACCCCTGCTTTAGATAAATGCTACAAGAAAAATTCACGAACAAAGAGGCGGTAAAGATAATGTTGCACAACTTATCATCCAAAAGTTGCCAATGTCTGTACTTTCGTCGTGAATTCCCGACCACACATTCCACAAACATGCTGCTTCTCCGCAGTGTGCACTCTCATGTGCTCTTTGAGGTGTGCTTTTTGATTGAAGGCTTTGTCGCAAAAGTCACAGCAGAAGGGTCGGCAATGACTATGAACTGAGTTGACATGTTGCTAAAACAACAATAAAACCATGATTTGCATCATTACAAAGTAAGTTGTTACTTAAATAAAAGCAGGAGCTACTGACGTTTTCTGGAACAATACACAATATCTCCAAACTATCGACCATGGGCAAACATTCGTCGATATTACTGGCATGCAAATTATAAATCTTCTGGCGACAGTGAATCCACCAAACTTCATTGTAATAAGAGAAAGCGTACAGTTTCATTTTTTACATCAGACCGTTGTCAATTCCACTTCTGGATAACAGATTTCAAGTAGTAATTCCACATCATGTTTTTACCCTTTTGTTGTTAACATTAAATGTACTTCAAACCTTTGTGTTATGTGCAACGCCTTACAGATCCTGAGTTTAACCAATTGATTGGAGAAATCTCAACCCTTCTTAATAACACTCTATTCCACTGTAAACATGATTCTCTCAATCAATTTAAATTGTTTTTGAATGACACAGTGCTAGTTTATGGGAACATAAACCTTAAAAACAGTGCATTTTATGTATGTAGGACGGCATGTTTACTCAGCCACAAGTGTGCAAAAAGAAAATACTTTTCACAGGTAACTAAGTGTTAATAATATTTTATAGAAAAATAACATCACGGTCGAAATTAGGATGGTCGAGACAAAATCTAAAACTAGCCTATATCAAAACCAGAAGACATCCATACCAAGAAATCGCAGCCATCTCAAAGTCTTGACTTTAAATAAGCAACCAAGTTTTCTGACAAACAAGAACTTTCAAGAACTTTATACGCAAAACAACGATTTTAAACAAAGTTTTCTAATGTTGCCATGACAAAGGAATCCCCAAAGGCAACTATGACAAGGAAAGGCAGCTACAGAATTTGCATGGGTAATTGGGTTGACAAGAGGAATATTTAGAAACTGCAAACACAATCTGGAGCAAAAGCTGATACTAATTTAGGATTAGAGGCCAAGCAAAATTGACAAAAGTTTCCAATGCTAAGACCACATGAAAAGATTTGAAAAGGAGAGCAAAATCACCAGAAATTGGCTGCACACATTGTGTACACCCCATACTTCTGTATTCACATTTAATTATATCACTACAACATCAAAGACCTAATGAAATCCGAGTCATACCATTAGACCAACAGCTGTAACATATTCCTTGTCACATTCCATGCACTGGTACTCCTTGTTGGAATGCTGCACCACATGCCTATGCAAAGTTTTCTCATCAGCAAACATTCTGTCAAAATAAAAATACATAAGTTTAAACATATACTGCAATGCATCATTGGCAATTTTCATTTAACAAACTGCTAAACCCAAAAATAAAACTGGATTTTAAAACATTCTTGAAGCAGTGGAGCACATAAACAAAACTGAGTACTATTCATAGACAATCCAATATAACATACTTGAAGCAATAGGAACATTTGAAACCATTTGAAGAAAGTGAAGACAAGCACAGTGCATCTTTACAGGTTGCTTGCTTGCTGAAATAAAATAAGGCCACAATAGGTTATACATGACTGATTTGCCCAAAATTTTAGAAAGTACAACACCAAACACTATAATCTGATCGATCAGTGCTTTATCTATCTTATTATTTCTAGATCCTGCAAGCCTGGTCAATTTATTTGCAGGATGCTACTCACTATTAATTTGAATTGACAATTTATTTATAATTGTATTACCCAGGAAGTTGCTTACAACTTGGCTAAAAGTCATTAAACCTTTCTCATCTTCATTCATGGTTTCTCAGTGGTCTTCAGCACATTCTGAATATTTGTTGTGATCATGCTGCAGAACATGAAATTGTTTTAAACTGTAACAAGACAGTCAGTGCAATTTTGCTTTGGAAAAAGTTCAAAAAGTTTGCCATGCCAGTTATTAAGTTTTGCAATCAAGTATCTTGTTATGTTGTTTCATGCCTCACAGAAAGATCACACTGACACACAAAGACAGGAGAAATCACTTTATTATGCAACAAACAAGCTCAGAACCACCTTTGCTCAAAGGCTCACTGCAGTTAAAAATATATTCCTACATATTACATGCCAATTCTGGTGTAACTACACACAGTTTAACACTAAATGCATCTGCATTGCCTACAGCACTGTCTATCAGTCATCAGAGTTTGCATTACATCCTTAGGAATGTACCCACATCACATTATCCATTTGACCACAACATTTGAAACTTTGATTAGAAACAATTTGTACGACCTTGGTGAAAGATGCACATCTTCCTCCAAGTTTGTTATCCTCTTACTTCAAGTGTCTGATGCTTTTCACAAATCTCCATTTTTCTCCTATCTTATGTAATGCTTCTCTATGATGATGACCAAATGCAGTAGCCACTGGTGCTTTGTTTCAGTATTCACTGCTTTTCCTCTTCAGACTACTTGTGCCAACTAAATCCTAGCCTTTGAAGTGTTGTGCATCACCATTTCTGCGCCCATTTGTTCTTCTAACTAATGGGATTATGGACCTTGCGTCAGTGTCACACATGTAAATAAAAAATAACAAAATTGAGTTAATTCAAACACAACTTAGGTTGAAAATGTTTTGCTAAAATCGGACAATAATGCTTTAGTACCAATCATTTTAAATGAAAAAAGTATCCATAGTCATTGTGGTCCACTTGATACTAAGCAACTATGGCAGTTTGCATCAACAAATCATCAGATTTTAAACCTCTCAATACAAGTTTATCAAACATGAGGTGGCAAAGACACATCACATTGACGTCACTGACTTGGTTGGTGAGCCGTGTTCATTTTCAAAATCCAGATTTTCTCCATTCCACTCTGAGAAGCAATACAAAATCTTAATAAATACCTAAAAACAATCTGAATGTGCAGTAACCCGTTTTTTCAGAAACTCATATTTATGCAGTTATCAAGTACTCATAAATATTCTTAACTTGGCATTATATTTAAAATCTGCAAATAACATCTAATGAAACAGAGCATCTAATGAAACATCAGTCACTAATTTTTCTAATTGTGGATTTCTCAGATAAACCTTTTAACATGCCTCCCTGGGAGATAAACCTTTTAACCTGAAGCACAGAATTAAGAACCACAGTTCTGTGCTAGCAGTGCAGAAGTGAAATGTCAGATTTGTATAAAAATTCTCAGATCAGGGCAGAGAGATGATTTTATGCAAGTTATTACAAGATTCAGAAAGCATGAGCATAATGGCACTTTTGTGGTCAACAGATCAAATGTTTACTGGTCATAATCACCTGTCTTACAAGTATTACGCGTTTTGTTATCCCTTACTTATCTATTTGCCATCATCCCTTGCATTGTTGCCTGCAAGAAAGTTTTCCTATCTACTAACAATAGCAGTCAGCAAGCTGTCCACTCAATTTTTGCTCTTGCACTGTCTGCAATAACATGCTAATGTAAAGCCCTTGTTTTCTCTCGCTATTACCCATGAAACATGAGAATATTACGTGCATTTAAACCTTCATCATGACTGGCATGCTACCAGTAATAACAGTTTAAGAATTGATACCCTGGATTCTCATTCCAATATAAGGTCTTACGAAATTGGTCAAGTAGAAATCGAAATTGGTCAATAAACAAAAATCAAGTTTTCAGTTTTAGCAATGTTGTTTGTGACACATAAGATGACTCTACCAAATTGCTTTCATAGTTCTACACTGCTAAATCATTTATTCTGAACACCTTCTACATCAGGTGGTACCTAGAATGCACATTCAGTTAATTCATTCAAAACTAAATAACTCAAAATGCTCTTGCTTGATTTAGCTCAAATTTTCAGAAAAAGTGTATTAAAATATGTAGAATATTGTGTAAATTTTCACTGCAAAAACCCAAGTACAAAAAAGTTACCATGTTTTATGCAACAATTAATTGCATCCTACTGTGTAAGATGAAGTTTTTAGCCTACACACAGCAAAGTTCTCCGATGCAAAACTAAAAACTCTTTGAGCGTTTTTACTGGACCTCAAATTTTCAGGGCTAATGTACAAGTATGAATAACCTTTGTGTACATTTTTGTTGCAAAAGACCGAGTACAAAAAAGACATCATGTTTTACGCAACAACTGATTGTACCTTGCAGTTTTGAAAAAAGTGTTGTAGCCTTCAGGCAGCAAAAGGTGGTTTGATACAAAACTACCATATTTTTTGGACCATAAGGTGCAGTATCAAAAATTTAGTGCTAGCTGTTCTTTTTTCATATATAAAGCGAACCAGATCATAAGGTGCATAAAATGAAGCAAAACTCAGATAACATAGGAAGAAGTTTAATCGGATATCTTGAACTCCCTCAGCTTACCGTACATATGAGGGAGTTAAGTTTAATCTGTCATACATGCCTAATTTGCAGGACACGAATAGAATAAAAGTTGTGCACGTGTTTGATTCGGTGTGCCCCAACGTAGTCAGGAGCCTCACGGTGTAATACTATCTATGGCATGTGCCAGCTACTCTCAGAACCACATATGCTACTCATTGCAATTGTTGATTTACTACCGAACACAATGGTCTGTTTACGAAAAAATCGTAACTAGCAATCAAATAAACAGCACCATTCACCACATTAAATTGGTTTTAGATGAGAAAGCCCTACTGAATCCATACATTGGGCACATCGCATTATAAGGTGCACTTTAGATATTTGAGAAAATTCATATTTTAAGTGCGCCTTATGGTCCGAAAAATGCAGTACGATAATTCAAGAAGTTCTTTTCCAGTTGATCTTAAAGTTTCAGGTATAATGCGTGTAGGTATGAAGAACATTTATATAAATTTTTGTTGTGAAAAAACAAGTATAAAAAAGTTACTGTTTTACATAACAATCGATTGCAGTTTGCTGTTTTGAAGAAGTGTTGTAGCCTGTGCATAGCTGAGGATATTAAAATAAAAAATTGCGTAACTCTGACAGTTCTTGCTCAATTGACCTCAAATTTTCAGGGTTAACTGCATGAAGGCATGACAATAATTGATGTAAAATTTGTGGCAAAATATCAAATATAAGAAAGTTATTGTGTTTCATGCAACAACTTTTGCACCTTGTGGTTGCAAACTAGGTGCAAGTACGACGTCTGACATATGTCGTACACCAGTGTAGGTGTTAACATGTGATTCAAATCGTTTGTGTCCAACTTACAGACTATAGTTGAATGTCATAAAGTTACAACTTAAACTTTAATTCAGACAAAAAGTATTGTCATTTTTAACTTTTTCCATCAAGCTAATATAACCTGCTGTTGTATTAAATGAGCTTAAGACTGCTCCCTCAAAAATTCCAAGTATATCTCCCAAAATTTCCAACAAAGTAGACTGTGTTTTAAATCATAAGCAGCCACTAACTAGTCATGATGATTAACAGGAAAACTGGTTTTGAACATGCATTCACTAGTTCAACAACTTTGCTTTAAGCACATCAACGTTACCGAAATCAAGAAGAATAATGTCCAGATCTTCAGCCATGTCCAATAAAGCACAAAGGTTCTCATATCATTTTAAAACTTAACAAATGCTCTAGCAATCAAAGAAAAAATAGAAGGTATGCTACTTTATTTTTTATTGCACTGTCTAATTTTTCCAGCTTTCACAAAATCTATGCAAGTCAGTCTGAACTCAATGAAAAATGCACAACATGATTTTTTAACTATACATGTTTTATTTTGAGACGTTTCGGATTATTCCTAATCTATCTTCAGTTAAACAAACAAAGCAATACTTAGCAATTCTACCAATTCAAAGTCAAGACTCTGTGACGCAAGAAATAACAGTGTGACGCAAAAGACGTCAAAAGCAAAACCAAGACAGCCAACACTGTCAAAATCGCTAACAGCAAAAGCAGGGCCAACAGCTATGCAGAAAGTGCTAAAACAAAGCCTAAATAAGGTAGGTTGTAAGCTACGAAAACAAGCCAAGACCAGCAGCAAGAGGCCATTCACAGAACTCTGTAAGTGAAGGAAGGATGCAAAAATTTTAACAAATAAGTATATGGATGTGGTTAGGCTTTTCTCATCTAAAACCAATATTGGTTAAAATTTTTGCATTGCGTCACTGTTATTTCTTACGTCACAGAGTCTTTTGTTATTGAATTGCTAGCATTGCCAAGTGTTGCTTTATATTTTTAACTGAAGATGGATCAAGAATAATCTGAAACGTCTCAAGATAAAACATGCATAGTTTTTTTGAAGGCTTTTTTAATTAATGTTGATGAAACTATTAAGTCTATCCCAATTTTATGCTCCAAAGCATTTTCAAGCATATATTGTGTCATACTTTATGAGAAGGAAAAGGCTGTAGGCCCATCAGCAGTGACACAGTTCAAATAAAACGTTGAGTTTGTCACTTTAGCAGCACCGGCTTGGTAGTCGAGCAGACGCACCTACGTCTGCTGTGCCAATGGTTTTCAGTTCAGCTCTCACCATGGTGCCTTTCATTTTGGGGATAACACTAAACAGAGGGCCAGGCAGGCTGGAGGGCCATGTTTCCAAATGAATAACATCAATTTTCCACGGGCTGGCGGGCTGCACAAAAAGCCAGGTCGGCAGGCTGCACATTAGGCCAGGCCAGTGAGCTACACATACATAAAGGCGGG
>JGI24021J15306_10003249_pt1 | contig 18231 bp, 11 predicted proteins | sample Ectturendosymbi1_FD_15306 | JGI IMG/M metagenome (IMG submission 15306)
AACCTATGTGGAAGCGGAAGCGGTAGGATTTTCGCGCTTCCGCTTCCACTTCCACAGAAAAAGGACCGCTTCCACCGCTTCCGCTTCCACATCCCTGGTCAAAACATATGCGTCTATTGTCTGTGTGCAGCCAACATGCAACGGGATTTTGCTCTACGTAGCCTAAATGTTTGGCTAATGAAAATAGAATTATCATAAAGTCGCTCATAAGGTTATGAGAAGTTCGCTGAAGGTGGACATCTGTCCCGGGTCCCACTGTACTTTACGTAGTTCTCCATCTTGCCCAGTCTCATCAGTGCATAGCACTTGTTAAATTTTTACTCAGAATAACTATCATGTTTGTTTTGTTATCTTTCAAGGTCATGCCATAGGAAGAAGCTTAGCAGACGTATATAGATTTCAGGCACGGGTTAAATGTGACTTAGGAAACGGATTCTTAGTTATGGGGCGGTTAAGCACCGCTTTCCAAGCTTTAGCTCTACGTGCTTCACAAACATGTTAAAAACAGATTAACAAAAAGATAAATAGTGTTTCATAAAACGACCATTCCGCTTTCTAGTAAACAGGACATGTCTGCTAAAGCGTATAGTCGCCAACGAAAAGGTTGATTCAGTTGCAGTAAATATAATGCTTTGTTCAGGACTCTATCAGTTTTGTTTCCTCAAAAATGAAATTTTCCTGCTAACTTAAATTCGTCGGCATTTTGAGCATCTGCGCGCTTCATTTAGATAATGTATACCAGAAGCTAAGACCTCTCATCGGGCAAGGTTTGTGTTTCGCAAAGATTAGGGGTGAAAGCAAAATCTCTGCAGGAAAGGCATGGTGTATTTTCCTGTTGTCTGAGTGGTTATGCAACAGAAAGTTTTTGCCTAGGAGAAAAGCTTTAGGCTGGATGCTTCCCCGCTGTCAGTTGACCAGAATCTGTTTCAGGAGTCCTTTTCTGCAGGAAATTTCATTCCCGTAAGAGCAGGTCCACATTTGTGGATAAGAGGATCTTTCACAAGCAGTGAAGGTGTATTGTACAATTGGATTAAAAAAACATGAGTTGTCGTTTGGGCTGGCATTCCATTTATACGCAGTACGAGTTTTCACTTTTACTGGATCATCTGAAAGTATTGTTTTGAGTTTAGGTCCCTGTCTCAAATGACGCGAAATGGATGCTACTTCATAATAAGCTATTTTGATTTTTTATGAAATAAAACGCCCGCCAGTTTCTAAGTATAACATTTAAACAAGCCACAAGATAAAAGCACATGCACTGTACAAACAGAGTTCACCAGTCACGTTTAAATTTAAAATTCAAAGCATACGAATTTGTAAAGCAATTGCCAGATTTTTGAACGGTTATGGAATCTGATCAGGTGTGCCAGCTTCTTGGATTTCGTATCAAAATACTGATGGTAGATAAACCAGTGATGATTTTAGTAAATAAAAGAACAACTGATTTAAATAGTATCAAAGTAATGGTGAAGTAAAGATGCATGTACAGAAATCTAAACGAACAAATAATTAAATATTTATCTTCTCTTTCCAAGCGCAATCATAGCCTTGTTTGCATTCCACAAAGATAGAATCTGCACTGCATCACTGTACATATTAGACTTTCTGCATAGTTTGCACAGTGTTTATTGACCTGCAATTTCCTGGTGTCTGCTTCAAACGTTGAGCAACAGGTTTTGCCAAAAGTTTGAAAGCTCTCTTTCTTCATCGAGACCAATCAATTCTATCGTATTGTAGCAAATTTTGTATGCAGATAAATGTAGGCAAAATAAGCAGAGCTTTGGTAAACCAATTGCTGGTATTATATGTTGAAACAAAAAAAGTAAACTGATTGCATGGAATGGCTTTTCCGACCAACATGGCGACTGTCTTCGGAACTCCTGGCATAATGAGTTCCTTTCTGGCTGTTGATATTGGAATTGCTTCGGTTTTGATTTTCGTTTTGATTAAGGCAATTGTGCCCTTCGCAGTGCAGTTCAAAATCGCAAAGGCTTTAGATGCTTTGGCAGGATCTGCAGATCGGCACTGGCTTTATGGTCACACAAAACAGGTTGGTAACGCAAACAAACCGCTTTATAGAAGCACGTTCAACGTTGTCCTTGTTGCTCTATGAAAAAAATGAATATGCTTTATCTGATGCAAAAAGTAAATTTTCGTGCGCTTGTTCAAGTTATCACAATGCCGTAGGCCCAGATAATTTCCGCTTCATGTTGCATTGTTGTCATTGATGACAAAACAACATTTAGCCAAAAATCTTATGAACTTTTGCTGCAAATTTGTTTATACTAAAAAACATCTTTTCACTTTCAATAAATGGAATATTTCATAAAAGTTGTTGCAATTTTGCAGTTTTCACATGAAAACTTGTTGCAATTTTGCGAAGTTACACAATAGACAAAGCAAAATGTCTAGTATTTGCAATCAATTTGATANTTATACAGTAATTGAATGAGATGAAACAAAGACCAATTCACCGAAACATTTTTCTAAAACCTTATTAAANGATCATTTTCAATGTGCGAATCGCAGTTTCCACCAANCGAAAAAGGTCTTTTGAAAGCTGTTAACACCATGACCAAATATCATCCAACCATGTTCAATCGATGGTTTGCACCGTTTTCGTCGGGTTTACATCTCTACCATCCTGACACTGTGGTTTCATTTTTTCATAGCGGAGGTATGCTAGCTTATGAAATGCATAAGTCTTTATTTTCGTGTAAATCGTGTTAAGTTGTCATCAAACAACGAATAAATTTGTTAGTGTAAAGATGAATAGTTCTAATAGTTTGCTTGTTCGCATTGAAGGCACCACATTTTCGAAACAAGAAGATTTTTATCAAAATGATTTTTTCAACATGTAACGAAAACAAGGAAATCAAAAGAGGTTTTTCAGAATAAGCTTTGGAAATCGTTATTCATCTCGTTATTCAAAGTTATTTTTAGTCTAGTTGAACTCGTTCTGCTTTCATTTCGGTATTTGAAGTCTCTTCTCATTTTTTAAATTCAAACGAACTTTTTGCACGCACACATCCAATTTCAAATCGACGGATGTTTTTACTGTCCTTGCGGAATACGGCCTTGGTTTTTCCAACCATTGGCATATGGCCAACAAAAACCTGTACTGCAAAAATGCTTCTTATTTCCTTTATTCTGAACAAAAACAGAGCTTCTTTGCAAAGAGGAACTCCTAACAAACAAATATTTTGTTTTATTTTAAGATTTGGCAAGTAAATTCGAAAGATGCATTTGATTGTGTGACGGCGCATCGTGTCACATGCCAAGAACGCGCAGCCAGGAAGCGTTTCATAAAAGCAGCTACGCACAAGCGTCAATGAGTGAACCTGGTCGAGCGGGAAATCTCTATTGTTGCTTGTCCGTTGCACTTGTGGAAATGGCGTTCCTGCCTTTGCGCGTTCGAATCTCCCATGAAAAGCAGCAAATAAAATTGTCATTTTTGAAAAACACAACGAAAATTCCCACTCAAACAATTTGTTGCTTTACCAAGCTCCAAAAGACAATGTGACTTACCGCTTTATGCGTCCATGGATTGGTGACGGCTTGCTGACCAGCAAAGGGAGGAAGTGGCGGCGAAATCGTCATCTTTTGACACCAGCTTTTCATTTCAGCATTTTGAAAGGGTTAGTAACCATGTGATTAATAAATGAAGTTTCTTTCCCCTGAAAATCGTTCTTTTCTCTCCCATTTCTTTTTTCAGGTACACTCAGATTATGAACGAAACGGCCCAAAAGTTGCTTGACAAATGGGGTAATACCTTAAACGCATCCGTTGAAATGTCGTCCGATGTCAGCCTTATGACTCTGGATACCATGCTGAGATGTGCCATGTCATCGGAGACGAATTGTCAGGAAACAAGGTGTTTGAATTTGCCAATTTAGAAGCTGAAAACTGAAGGGAAAATTTTTGTGGTTACAAATGATACTGTTTCCAACTGTTTTTTATAGTGTACATGCTTTGCGTTGGTAGTAAATAACCAGATTTGTTCATGAAAATGTGTGTGGTGAAGTCACAATTTAGCTTTCAGCACAACGAAAGTTTAATGTGGGCTCTAACGGGTGGTTTCACGAAATACTCTGTTTTAACTTCGGTTCCACGTGCTGAGTGTTGAACAAAGTATGTGCACGTCCAGTCCTCTTATTCACCTTCGGCAAAATTAGTTTATTTGCAAAAATAGCGGGGGACGTGTAAAATGCACACTGCATAAAAAACTTCGGCGTTCTTTTGAATTTCACCCAAAGCAATGAGTGCTCTAATGTTAATTGAAAATTAAGCATAGTTTCACGAGTGAAGATAGAAGAAATTCGCAAACAAAGTCGTCAAAGGTTGAAAAAGTAAACTTCTCGGTAACAGCATTTCAGCACATCCTAAAAATAGAAAATCGGGGCATTGCTCTAAAACTGTTATTGAACAAGACTTTTGAAACATATTCAAGAGAATTTCACTTCAACCAATTTCACAAATACGTTGTCATTTTTGCAAAAAAAAAAGTAATAGCAGTAATTGAAATAAACATCAATCTTCCTAATACATTTCAGGGGACAGCATCCTTACATCAAAGCAGTCCAAGACTTGGCCCGAATCTCATTTCATCGCGCAACTCACTGGTACCTAATACCTGACTTCATTTTCTGGAGAAGCCAATGTGGGAGGTGTTACAAAGTAGCTGCCGACGTTGTCCATAATCATGCCGAGAAGGTGTTTCCACAAATGCTGTTTTTAAAACGTGCAAAAAAGTTTTAGTCTGGTAAAGATTTTTCACTGCCAATCGCTGTATTACTGAAACTGCTATGTTTAAATTGAGCGTTTTCCACAGGCATGAAACAAACTAACAAAGCTTACTACTTACGGTTACAACTGAACTTCGGTGAGCTAGTCTTATTTGTTCATCATGACTAGGGCAAGTTTTTGCACCTTTTGCAACTTTTTTTACAGCTTCCTAAATACTCAGAATATATGTAATTCAGTGTTTTGAGCTTTTTCCAAAAATTTTATATTGCAACTTTTTGCAACTTTTTCGATATTTACGTGCAATTTTTTACTGCAATTTTTATCCAAGTATTGCGCAAAATGTAAAAGTGTAATCAACAAGAATATTACAAAGCTATTTCAGTTTAGTTCTATTCTCTTTGACTGCATGAAAAAGAGATATATGACGGATTTATCTGTGTCTCAATGTTATCTATGACGAAACAGTTGGTTTGCAAGCTAGACGTTTTTCAAACCCAGCCCACCAAGTACGACAGTGCCTGAGCTCAATTAGAGGTGGAAGTTCGGAAAATCTTTGCTCTTGACCAAGTCCGCGCAAAACGAAAATAGGTTGTGTCAAGTCTTTCGCAGTCAAATGTGCGCATAAATACAACTTACTGCGCGTAAATACAACTTTCGTTGAAAATAAATGCAAATTTCTCAACTTTTTACTGCAACAAAAACTTCCCCTAATCATGACAAAATTTTAGAGCTACATGATAATGTACATTCATGTAAATCTGCTTACGAACATAGAACTAACATACAATGTTACTGTGCAATGGTATTTCAACAACAGGAGAGCGCATTAAAGGCAATTTAATGACTTTTCTAAGAAACATAATTGTTTTTCACAAGCTATTTGAATAAAAACTATGGCACATTGCATATTTGCGCATGGCAGATATAACATAATTCAGAAAGAACATTGAACTTTAAATCTGCATCTACGCTGGACTTTACAACAAAGCGTAGATGAACAATGCTCCTCATGCTTTCCCTTCTTACGAAAAAGTATGTTTTTAGCACATTTATCGACTTTCACGTTCAATCCATCCATTTTCATACCTATTTTCCTCTGGGGAGGGTCGTGGGAACAGCAGTCCTAGTAAGTCTCAAAATAACTCAGAATTTTCTGCAATCTCTGATGGTTCTGCTGGCTCAACACCAAGAGGTATCTCGCAACGACAGAGATATGATAACATCAAAACCAAGTTCTTGATCGAGCTCTGAGGCTTTATCGTGAATGTAGCCAGCAGGACCGGTCTCGGCAATTTTTCCTGGAGTTATCTGGTCACATGGCACAAACATCCAAGCTGCGATCTCTAGATTCGGAGTTGGAGCGGCACAAAAAAACAGGGTTTTAAGGATTTCACGACGTGAACGCTTCGCAAAAATTCCATCTCTGCCATTTGTACTTCATTTAGTATTCTTTCAGTCATTACCCAAGATTCATAACTAGGAGTTCGGGACAGAGACATTCAAAAATTGACAGCTCTTGGGTGTTTGAAAGCTCTCGTTGTTTGACCACAGAGCGATAAAGCTCACGTAGAACTGCGTTTGCTTCACCAACCTGTTAATCTCCCTGTTCAACCTTCCGTCACTCGTGAATGCCACCTTAAGTACTCGATCTTCTCTATCTGCTGCAGTGTATAGCCGCTTACATGCAGCATGCACTGACAAAGGCTTCTGGAGAGACACAATATATCGGCCTTTGTTGTGCAAATGTTAATTTCCACTTGGTCGCACGCAGCAATAAAACTACCACGTGCATGCTGAAGACCCTGTTCAGAGGATGCTAGCACTACAACATCGTCTGCAAAAATCAAGCGGTTTGTCCAGCAGCATCCACTAGTTACACCCTCAGTGACTCCACTGTGAATGTCTATCTGATTCATATTGACTGTTAAGAGGAGTGATGACAGCACTCTTGCCATAGTACAACACCAATAGCGAACTGTTGTGCTTTAACTCTACCAACACGGACACCACTTCTGAGCAAATACTGTACAGTGACTTGTTGACGGTAGGTAACAGGTCGTGTCAACACAGCAGTCCTGCAATATTCCCGAAAGTTTTTCACGAGGAACCCGGACTTATGTATTCCCAAGGTCGTCAAAACAAGAGTAGACACCTTTCGCATACTTCCACGTATTTTAAAAAATGTTCTGGACAGTGAAAATGTGGTCTGTAGTGCTACGGCCTTAAAGGAAACTGCTTTGGTTGTCATCCAGTTTTGGTTCGATTACCTCGACGAACCTCTTCTTTCTAGGGAATTGGCATACAATTTTTCAGGAATGCTAAATAGAAGTACAAAGATGCCCCGGTAGTTTTTTCATTATTTCCTATATTGCTTCTTGGTGTATTGGAATAAAAGAATCACCCCAATTTACCAATCATTTAGTGCCCTTCCTGAACACCTAGCCACTTGACACATACGAATTAGCCAAAGAAGTCCACGATTTAAGACTGAGCAACTTGCGTCAGATTTCATAGCAGCCTATTAGTCTGTACACAGACTTCACACTCTTCTGTTTTTGAGAGTTAGCAAGACTTACGCTGCAGTAATGTTGTTTTCCTCCAACAAGTATAACTCCTGCGTGTTGAATGATGTGAAAGTAACTGCAGGTTCAAAATGATTTGAAATACTGTCTCCATGTGTCAAGCACATCTTTCTCATTGCTGCATAAGACATCACTTTGATCTTTGATGATTATAACAATTTTCGATTTTTTCTCGGAAATGTTCACGATTTTCTAGAACTCCTTGTTCGTTTGCCAGTAATTAGAATCTAAATATCTTAATATTTTGCTTTAGAAAAGCTTCATAATGCAAATAACTCTTCGTTTATTACTGAACAGATTATCGTACAACGAAGGAAGCAACTCAAGGAAAACTTTGTAGATAAACATTTGTCGTCAAATCCTGTAGATGGAGAACACATCTCCCACGGAAAAAAACGCCACTTGGATTTCTTGGATATACTTCTTGAAACGAAGGTTTGTTTCAGACATTAAGCATTCGGAAGATTTTCGCTACTAAGTGGAACCTGTAGCTTTAACATAAAAATATTTTGTAAAGTGAGAGTACATGAATCGAATCTGATGATTTTGGCTTCATGAGATCTAACTGAAATAAAAAAAATCCCAGAATAATTGATCCATTTGTGTAAAAATAATAAATCATTCAACCTGGAATTTTCCTTGAAATGCAGATAAATTGTTTTGTTTTGAATACTGCTGTTCCGTTTGACGTTTGTTGTAGAGAAATGACGACATTTTTACAGGCAGCTCATTGGGCAGACAGGGATGCTTTCATAGCGTCTTTGAAATACTGTAAAAGTCTGAAATGTAGGGCTGAGGTTTTGCAATCCATCTGCATTATTCTCTTGTCGTAAATATAATATAAAGAAATCACCATGACTACAATTTGTATCCCGATGAAAGGCATTAAAGCAGTTCCCTTCTGATCAAACACCTTGCACACCTTTTTAAAATAAATGCTGTGATGTAATCGAAATTTGAGCATGTTTTCAGGACGAAAATGGAAACGGTTTAAACCAAAAAGAGATAAGAGATGAGGTGGACACATTCTTATTTGAGGGGCATGACACAACTGCAAGCGGTGAGAGTATACTTTGACATTTTATGGCGCAACACTGTAATTTCCCAGTTAAAAAGCACAGATTGCGTAAAATTCTCTACCTATGCAAGTGCGTTTTAAGGTGTTTTGAGAGACCAAACCGTCTGCCAAGCCTTTCCAACTGTCTCTGAAAGTACAACAGAAACTCGCTTTCCTACCACCATCGAAATACACTAAAACCTTGCTTTACGACTATCTCAGTACTCAGATAAAAAAGTTGTGGTCTCTCAAAATATCTTTGCTGTCAGCAAGGTCAAACCTTGAAAACCCTGCTTGTGCAACAGTATTTGGATCGAGGAAAGTAAATGCAACGATCTTTGTGTTTTTCCAAAAAAAGTGTGACACTGCTGACTTTTATTAGCAAGCGTTGAATATCAGTCTGGGAATACCTTTCTGATGGAGGATCTTTTATTAATCTGTCGCATGTGATAAAGTTCAACCTTAAATTGTTTTTAGACGTATGGTGTTTACTCTGCAGGTATATCATGGGCCCTGTACAATTTAGCTAAGTATCCGGAATTGCAGGAAACTTGTCGGAATGAAGTGAAGAGTATTTTGGGTGATAAAATGATTGTTGAATGGTATGTTGATGATAGAGTAAAAAAATGTTTCTCATACATATTTTATGGCAATTCAACTTAATAACAGAATTCAATTTGTCATAAATTTTTGGAGAAAAAAAGGCTTTTCGCACTGAACCATAAAATTTACCAAATTTCAAAAAATTTCAGGAAGTATTTAAAATCTCTGAAAGTTCCAATGCAAAAACTGTGATATAAGCATGTTTCATCGTTGGTTTGAACTGTCTTATTTTCTTCTTTTCTTCACTGCACGTCTGTGAACAGTCGTTTTACTTTCAAAGGAACGATTTGAGCAAGTTCAATTACTTGACTATGTTCATCAAGGAAAGCCTAAGGCTCTATCCACCAGTTCCTATAATTGCTCGCCAACTAGACAATGATATGATTCTGAAAAGTAGCCTTCACAAGTCACACAAGAGCGTCGCATCTCGCGGCAGTCGCGTCCAAGCTAACATCTTCGCATTGCATCGCAACGAGACAACTTGGGACAAGCCGGAGGTGACTGTGAATGAAACGTTTGTTATGAATGTTTCAAACACAAGCGTAAACAACACAATAGTGAATTGAAATCCGTGGCTCTTCGCAATTTTGGCTGCTTGTAGTAATCGTTTATTGATTACACAACATTACTGCCATCGAGGCTTAGGTTTGCATTTGCGTAGATTGAACCACAAACATTCATGTTGGGAAGTTTACAAACTTTGTTGAAAATACTTTAGTTTGCAAAATAAAGGTAAAATATGTCATTACTGACACACAGTTTGCAACGTCGCTGCAAGAAAATCTCGCCCTGTCTTCCAAACGCGGTGCCTTCAGTCTCGCCGCAAACAATCTTGCAAACAACCAAGCACACACTAAAAACACATACTCATGCGGTTCAAAATTGTTTACACTGGGCCTGGTTTGTCAAAAATGAAAATGGGAAAATAACTGAAATCTTAGTGGCTGCAGCACAACGCATCCCATCTACCTGCATGCTAGAAGTCAATTAATGAACGCTTAAGGAAATTTGGCAATGTTGCAAATTCATATGTATTTGTTACTTTTGGTTTTCAGATGTTCGATCCGAAACGATTCACAAAAGAAAATATCTCAAAGCGATCGCAATACGCTTTTCTTCCTTTTGCTGCAGGATCAAGGTAAACTAATTTGAATGCAAAAAAGTTACCTGGCTTGATGTCGATGATAATTGATAGGACACAGCGGTTAAAAGAACTTGTAAATTCAAGGCCAGTGTGAGCTTCGACACTGCATGTCAAAACCTGCAATTTCATGAATTTAATGGCGGTCATAAATCAGAAAATGAACATCTGTACGAAATCGATCCCGTGTGTGAAGCCAAATTATAGTCGCTTTGCGTCACAGACACTCCGTTCATTGTATGGGATCGTATGGTCTACGGCGAGTATACTGTGGTATTAAAAAAAAACTGAGTTGCAGAGTGTGTTCAACTACTGGTGGCAATGAAAATAACAAGTACTGGCAGCATGTTGTTCTTTTCGTTAAGGGACTGTGCGGAGATGGCTGTGAATGCGTTGATTTAAAAAAAAATTAAAAAAAATTTTAAGTAGATTTCACAGTTTACTTAAAGCTAACCCATTTTTAACCATCAAATGGAAGTATTGAGAAAGCTTGGAACACGATACACAAATCTTCTAACATCTGGTTAAAAGTTCGTATACAGCAAAAAGAGTAAAAGACCGATTTCAATGGGAAAGAACAAGCAAACGATAGCCTGTATTGATTTTCAAGAGTAATTCAACAAATGAAACTTTTGTGAAACAATAGCAACGAACAAGGTTATTTATTTTCTGTAGTTACATAATGTACACACATTTGCACCAAAGATCCCAGGGAAAAATATAAAAGAGCAAAGGTGCATATTTTTAAAATCCAAGTCCTAATCGGTGTAATGATAGTTACGGAGTGTTTGACATGTTTATTGGCATTTCGGATCATATCAGTATTTTTGTTTCAACTATTCATGTTCAAGATTCTTGGCACTTCACTTTCCAAAGTTATAGGTAAAACGCCTATATAAAATCTAAACCCGGACCANACAGGTCATTTATTTTTGCGTCCTTTGAATGTCTAATACATGACATTGTTTNATCAAGTTTGCAGATAGCTTTTCGGCAAAAAATTAGTATTTTTTCGACTTGAACAAATCGTACATGGTGAGGCAGCGTTTCGACATTTTTTCAAGCTTTAGAAAGTCAGTGGAAGTTCTTAACAAATTCTGTTCCGCGTGGTTGAGTGGAAAAGTTTAGAGCGGTTTGATTGGTTTGTACTCAGAAATTGCATCGGTCAAAACTTTGCAATGAATGAGATGAAGACCGTCCTTGCCAAGACCTTAAGAAGATACAAGATATACTTGGACGAAGAAACGCCTGCGCCTGAAATCGAATCTCGCCTTATTTTACAAAACAAGGACGGCATTTATGTCAAATTACAAGCATTGTGAAACAAGAACAAATATTACTGGTTTTTATCAAAAGACAAAGAATTTTAGCGTCAAAAGTTATAGAACTGCGATATTTTTCATGCAATCTGGAAATCACATCGCCCGAGTTACAAAAAACGAATCACCGTTTTTTCACAAATTAAGCGTTTTCACTGCATACGTTTATTATGGGGGTGGTTATGAAACCTTTTGTTCTGAAAAATGGTGTCTGGTGAAGGCAATATGCTTTATTCTGATACTTTGATACGCAACGTTAAAAAAGTTTTGACGAAAAACGAACAGTTTGCGTTTACCACTGCTGCGCGTTAGTTGCGCAATGTGGTAAGCAAGCGTTGTTCTGTCATATGTGGACTACGAACAAACGAAGCCGTGTGTGCAGTTTCAAACTTGCATATGTTTCACCTTTAATTTCGTCGGAAGTGCAACCTATTCGTAAACTATGAATTGTGTAGATATGTGATATATTTATTAACGGATTACTGTTGATGGAAGTCGAAGTCAAATAAAGAACATTCACATGCCCATTTCGTATTTCTAGTTAGTTTTTTCCGATATTGCTAGAGAAAATATCTCCTGGTAAATACTTGCTGAAAATAGCTGTGCTATACATATTCAGCAAAAATCGTTCACAGGCCAGTCCTGCTACAACGTACATGTTGCGTCGACAACTTCTTTATTGTGACTTATTGGGGACTGACTTTCAGAAGATTTGCAACAAGCACATGGCGTTTTTTCACCTTTTCTGCTCCATCCATGCTAATTGCACCAAGAGTTCTGCAAACTCGCATTATCTACAGAAATAGTTTATCATCAAGGAATCAAAATAACGTGAATGCTTGACAAACAAAAAAGGAATTGCTATCAATCCTTAGTACATTTCCTGAAACTTTACAGAAACAAAACTATGAACACTACTACGTAGCTAAACTTTATAAGACTGGCTAAACTATTTACGCTCAATCAAATGTGCAACTATGACTCTTATAGAAATGTCGTCACTAAGTAGCGAACTGCAACTGCGCAGTACTATCTCGTTACAAACAAAACTAAAGGGCAAATCGAGTTGCTACATAACGTACCATGTGGCATTTGCGTTTTTCACAGAAATAATCGCTCTATCGAATAAGAAAGTCTTGGCCTTAGAAATAAAAAACATAAAGGCTACAAACACTTACTAAATAGAACAACAGTTTGTATCGTATTCTCATGAAAGCAAAACACACAGAACATAACGTTATTTGAAGTATCTATGCAACTGGACTCAAAAGGAGGATGAATTGTTTGACCCGAAACTCGCATTTGACGGTTAGTCTCCATAACGGTTACGCAGCCGAATCACGCAGCAAACGTTTCAACAGGAAATCACTTTCACGTCACCGTACGCATCTTTAGTTCTGAAACTGCAAGCAAAAGCTTAATTTATGTGAAATTCAGAAGAACTAAAGCAAGCAAACTAAAAACTTAAATGAATTGTGAGCCTGGGTATATTAAAAACTGAAATGAACAGTCAGCCTAGCTCGATCTTGTAAGGTTTCCTTAAAGCTGAAAAATCCCATAAGGCGTCGTTAAAGCTGAAAAACGGACGCAAAGTACGCAGTAACAAGCACAAATCTACAAGCAAAGCTGCGATGACTCAACTAGGATTGGGTTCAAGTAAATAATTACTTGATTATTTACTTGAAAACCTTTACTAATTAGTTGATTAAGTAATTTTGTCGTTACTTGATATTCAAGTAATTTGTTTTTAGAAACCTTCAGATTTTAGAAGCCACATTTGTTGCTGCAAACGCATTATTATACCTGTCATGCATCATCCTATATAAAATAAGCCATTTAGGCCAATAGATTTCTTGCCTGTACAGAGATGTGTGAGTCAAAATTGTTGATTGTCAGCATGATGACGCTTTGGAGATAGAAGCTCATTCCTTTAAATTGAATTGAATCGCGGACAACAGGTGCCAATTCTTGTGAACTGCCCATTACGTGATTTAAAAATGCAATGAATTTGATGTGGTTGCATGATTTAAAGCTAATACAGATTTTTCTTATTTGCTTCAATTACTGAAGCTACTAAAGTAATATGTTAGAAATTACCTATTACGTAAATAAATATTTCTTACTTGAACCCAGCCCTAGACTCAATCACAGCAGGTAGTGAGTTGACTGACAAACTCGAGCGTGGAATTTGAATTGGTAAACCTCTAAAAGACGGCAGAAATGTCGTAAATGAAAGTCCAGATGTGTAGCAAGCAAGGGATCAAAAAGTTTGGCAAAGCGGAATGGCAAAAGATTTGTGCTTATGTACATATATATGAACAATGTAAACCGGCAAAAGAACAGGAAACTAATTATTTTTCGCGAGAAAGAATAATGCTTTGAATGTTAAACTGTGCGTTTATTTTGTTAAAGCATTTATCTTCACAGGTACCAATGGAGCGTAACTGACTATTTCATAACCGAGCAATTATGTTATTGTGTGAAATTGCAAATGCTGAAAAGCTAAACCTTTATTTCTAATAATTACCACCTAAAAAGGAAAGCTTTCGCTCAAAGTAAATTGACCTTTAAAGGGATGTCTTCTCAAAATTCACGTACCTAACGATGTTCGTCAAAGAAAGTATGAGACTTTACCCACTTGTGATAGTAATTGCACCCGAAACTGGAAAAGAGCTGATACTGAAGGTTACGTTGAACAATTATACGCAACATTTGTGCCCATGTAGAGCAGAGTTTCTTTGAGAATCCTCAGTCTTCTTCGAAATGAATTGGTTTGGGAAGAACCGGAGGTCTGCACAGGATGCGTTTTCTTACGTGCATTGTGTCTTAAGAGATGCTTAGTGCTGATTGATAGCTCTAGTCACGAAAACTACGATTTAAAGACCATGCGACAACCAGTAGAAATGTGAAACTAAGATGCGAGACATTAAGGTTCATTTGCTCATACCCTTCCACGAAATATAATTAAGAATATTTTGTTTACGTCATTACGTTTGACTTTAGAAACATTTCCCACATCCTTAAAATTTTCTATCACTTTGCGCAAAGCAATGAAATGAAGTTGATTACAGCGTTCACCTGTGTTGTTTGTATAAAGAACACCTCAGAGATTTCGTTTACGGACGTTTGGTCCTCAGCGATTCACTTTGGAAAACATTACCAAACGTTCTCCCCGCGCTGATTGGCGTTTGGGGAAGGATCTATGTAAGAGTTATCTTTTTTGCTGACATTTCAAAGATTAAAGATAAGAATGGGTAGATTCTCTTCCTTTCTTTGGTTGTGGGTGTGAAATATTCATGACCGATTTTTATAAGTGTCATTTCACAAAATTCACATTTAGGTAATAGTTAAGGCATGTTTTTATTTCAAACCACAAAAGCGAAAACTGTTTGCATGACCAACAATCTTTTCTATCTTTTGTCATGAGAGTTTGTTTTATTTTGCGTTGTCCACTTCTGCGACCTGTTTTCGATGTTGACAAGAAAGTTATTTTTTATTCTGCATGCACCTTGTGCTGTACTCAACAAATTGCTTTGGATAGAAGTTGCTGATAGGGAGACGAAAACTGTCCTTGCTCACACGCTTCGAAGATTTCAACTGTAATTGTATGATGTGACTCCTACTCTTCAAATGAAGATCAGAATCATTTTGAAAAGTAAACTGGTCTGCACGTGAAACTCAAAATAATATTGAAAAAATAGGCAAGAGAAGAAAAAAAAAAAAACTTAACGCGTTTCCACGTGATATCTTGAATATACTGCATGTGCTTATTTTGATTGTGATAAACTTCAAAGTTATAAACGTTTATTGATGTAGTGGTTCTTTTATCACCCTTTGATCAATAGCAATTCACATTCAAATAAATCTTGTGCGACATCGAAAACACTGCGTTGAAATTTGTTTGTTTTTATATGATCAACATTGAAAAAGCAACCATTATTTGAGGTCAAGAGATGCTTCCAACACTATAGGTTTGCCTATTTCATTTGGTTTTTTGTTAAAAACGCGAAACTTTGTTTCTTTACACATCTGAGGTTGACCACAATTTCCTACACCAGCAACACAAACTATATGTAAGCGATTTCATTGTTGTCTAGCATATTGCTTTTGAATTTATTTGACCTCCCCTATCTTGCCCAATATTTATTTTTCAAATATGCTCAATGGGTAAGTAACTTTCACCAAAAACAAAAAGAGACTCAAACAACAGTGCAGTGTTAACATTTTTAGATCTGATGACATTTCTAAGCCTGAAATGACAAATCTGGTGCGATTTTATGTTTGAAAGTAATTTTTTTGTTTTTATTGCAATGTAGAAGCATTGAAAACCGACAACAACTGAAAATCTCGAAAAATTTACAAATATTTTCAAGTTATATTAATTTTAATTTATTTTGGAGATGAAGAATTTGTTGTCCTTCAGTGTTTCAAAGTGGTTCTTGCAGAAAACAAAAAACATTCAGCAACATTTCAACCCTTCACGGACCGCAAAGCCACAAGAATGGCTATGAATTTGTCCAGTCATAACTTTACGACCGATAGAGCTAGAGAGTTGTTCAAACCCTCTGCGGATTCGGCAAGTCTTCTTGTTTTGATTAAAGAATTTTTTTTATTTAGATTTGTTTTTTTGTGGTGACGTCACAACGGAGGCATGCTTTCGTACATTTGTGACTGAGGTAACCTGGGCTTGGGTGCCAACCCAGCGAGCCATTCCCTTGGTTCAAGTATTTTTAGATTATAGGCTATTGCATGAGTCTGTAGAGGCCTTGATTGTCTTTCTAGAATATCTGGAGCCAAAACTACGGCTCAAAGACTAAATATTGGTAAAAATTCTACTCCCACGAACGCTAACCCTGGGTATATTATACCCATGGCAATAGCTGGCCATACCTCGCCAGCAGGTTGAGTTAGAGAGCTTTTCAAACCCACTAAGCATGGGGAAATTTTGTAGCTTGCAATAAAAAAATTGTTTCAGTATTGGATGTCGGTGTTTTGTTGATGTTTACATGATGGAAGTATGTTTATGCNTNTCCGGTTGACGTTCCGATGAGGTCATCANCCCTTNGGAGTTGACCAAACGCGCCGCTTTTTGACTCTAGTTGTATTGAATTCTAGGCTNTAATACGAGTCTTTTGAGGATTTGATGGACTTTCTAGCGTCTCTGGTTCGACAATTGTGGCCAAATTTCCGAAAATTAATTAAAGAAATCCCCGCAGCTTCCGTAGGAATTCTAGCAACATTTGAAATTTTTTGGCCTAACTTTTGATCCGAAAACAGGTGAACTATTCAGGTTCATGTTAAAAGCAAATGATTATTTCATTACGTCAACGTAGTGAGAAATGCAAACATGTGAAGGTATGTATTTAACCAGGCCATTACTTAAACACAGGAGGCTCGTTTCATATATTCATTCACTTTCAATGCCGACGTTTTCTTTGCCAGGTCTGTGGGTCATCTGTATGTCTGCATCGTAGTTTTGCAACATTCTTGTGGGTGGATGACCTTATTGTCGGAACTATTGGCACTGATTAAATCTTTGCGTAGCGTGCGAAACGCTACAGCAATTGATGTTCGTTACCAAACAATTTGCCGTTTCTGGCAAAAATGCATTAGACATCTTCCATTTGCTCAAGGAATTATGACCTAACAATGCAGTTGTGCAACACTTTACTCCGCCAGCACGAACAGCGATACATAGCATTGTACTCTATTCTTGCATGGTGGCACGACGCGCCTTAACAAACCATGGTACTCAGCTATGTTGCAGAAAGTTTAGCAATATACCAGCTAACTACAGCTTGGTGGAATGAAGAGTAAATTTTACGAGGTCATGACAATTTTCACACAACGCTTCAATATTTGCAGTCCAAAATTTGGGGGAACGACGGTCTTTTTCTTCCCACCTGGCTACCCGCTTACAAATACAGTGAATGATGGCCGTGTGGTTTTGATCCTTTTGTTGCAATTGCAAACCTGTAGACTGCTAAAGTTGAATGAACCGGAGGTAAATCTGTCTAATAGAGCTAAATCCGTCTGATTCAACTGGATGTGCTCCGATTTAGTTGTAACTTGCTGAAAACACATTTTGCAATTGTCAAACTTTGAAATATTAAAGTAGGTCTATCGAAAAAATATAAATTGCGAAAGACATGAAGTTTCGAAAAATTTATACCGCCAATAAAGTTGCTATTTTCAAAATTTTTTGCCAAAATTTTGCCACCAAATTGAACTAGCACTTGCAATATGATACTCCTTGTCAATCATTTTGCAACCCTAGCGTAATGGTCATGGTGTGTACTTAAAACTACAATCTGTGTGTTTTTCTAACTTTAAAAGCTTAAGCTTTAGCGTGTGCTTGAAACTGCAGTTGGCATGATTACTTCAGCCTTGCTTTAGTATTTCATCATTTAACCTGTAAGCTTTTGCTTGTGATTTCCGGGGCAGATGAGGCGAAATTGACGCGAAATCGACTTCCTATCGAAACGATTTGTGAACAGATTTGGGAGATTTGCTTTTTTATGAAGATGGGTTTGTGATCAAATTAGATAGACAAATAGCTGGCAAACGTGTAGCAGCAATCTTGCCATTAATCCAAATAAACGCTGAACCTGATTTATACTTTTGCTGTTGTCACTACGTGTTTTTTATTGGATAAGTTAATGGGTCACCACCAACATTTTTTCTATTTGAATGGGCCACGAGCAAAAAAGTCAAAACCCTGCTCTAAAACATCCTCCCATTCGATAAGGGCAATCCGTTTTCATCCAACGCCAGCCGAATGTG